>ENA-ORSL01000379-ORSL01000379.1-human-gut-metagenome-genome-assembly--contig:-NODE-379-length-49935-cov-4.675521_pt1 | contig 49935 bp, 68 predicted proteins | sample MGYA00242190_ERZ509157 | MGnify/ENA primary metagenome ERZ509157 (study PRJEB26280, sample SAMEA2338664) | human gut metagenome | biome: human gut; feature: human-associated habitat; material: faeces... | reverse complement strand
AATGGCGGAAAAGACGCCGAAATTGCGGATTAAGGAATTTTTGAGACACACTCTAGGACGCGTCCTGCTGATCGTCCGTGCCGCCCGCGACGGGCATGATTACTATGTCCGAGAACAGCTCCTGCTGATACACGGCTGCGCGGCTGAGGCGAACCAGCTCCAGCAGCGCGAGGAACACGGATATTATCTCGCCGCGCGACGGATTGGGCGAAAACAGGTCGAAGAACGCGACCGGCCCGCGCCTGAGCCGCTTCTGTATGCGGTACACGCACGCGGCCACGTTGAAGTCGTCGCGGCGTATGCGGCGTTCGACAGACTTACCGCTTTGCTCCTGTTCGCGCTCCACGCGTTCGAGCAGTGCCCTTATCGCGTTTGTCAGGCCGTCCAGCGACAGTCCGGTCAGCTCGTATGTCTTGGGCGGCAGCGGGTATTCCTCGGGGAGCTTAGTCAGCATTGCGCGCGCGGCGGCTTCCAATGCCTGCATACGGCCGCACGCCTCTTTGATCGCCTTGTATTCCTCCAGCCTGCGCACCAGTTCTTCCTCGGGCGTCTCCTCGCCCTCAGCGGCGGGCTGGGGTTTAGGCAGCATGGAGCGCGACTTGATTTCGAGCAGCGTTGCGGCCATTGCGATGAATTCGCTGGCGGAGTCCATATCGAGTTCGCTCAGCTGATCCATATAGCCGAGGTACTGTTCGGTTATTTCGGACACGAATATGTCCTTAATATCGATTTTAGCCTTACCAATCAGTGTCAGCAACAGATCGAGCGGCCCTTCGAAGTCCTTGAGCGATACTTTATAAGCCATATCCGCTCCTAAATAAATTTCTCAGCGATGTTTTTGAATATCCAGAACAGGCCGCCCCACAATCCGGAGTAACTGCCGCCCACGCAGAAGGATATGTACTTATCCAGCAAGCCCGTAACTATCAAAAGCAGCATTACGCCCTGACCTATTTGCGCCTGCTTTTGCGTTGCGAACAGTGGGCGTTTAAGTATTACGTCGTTAAGCACATGATAGCCGTCCAGCGGCGGCAGGGGTATCAGGTTAAACACTGCGAGGCAGGCGTTGACCTGAGCGCAATAGAACAGGAAATAATACAAATACTCATTTATCTCGCCCGGCGCGAAGTTAATGTACCAGAAGAACGTCATGCCGAACAGGAAAAACAGTATCAGGTTCATGGTTATGCCCGCGATGGACACGAAGAAGTCATCACTGCGCGGATGTTTGAAGTTACGCGGGTTAATGGGCACTGGTTTAGCGTAGCCGAAGCCCACGAGGAACAGCAGCGCGGTACCCACGGGGTCGAGGTGTTTAATCGGGTTAAGGGTAAGTCTGCCCATGAGTTTAGCAGTGGGATCGCCACACCAGTATGCGACGAGGCCATGCGCGAGTTCATGCAATGTAAGCGCGATAAGTATTGCGGGGGCGCTTATCAGCAGGTTGCGCAGAAATCCGACCGGGTCGGAAAACAGCGTCATTATCGGCAAGCTGAAAGACGGCATAATGCCACTCCTAACAACAATTTTATTATGGGTATCATTATACAACGCGATTGTTGAGATTGCGCGTAAACGGCAAATACAATAATGGCGCTGATAAGGAGATTAGCGCTGCTCGCGACAAAAATTTGATTTTCTCTATTCGCAATCTCCGAATACATGGTATAATGTAAAAAGACAAGCCGGAAGTTCCTGTGTTTCAGGGGCTTCCGGCTTTTTGTGTTACTAACCTGATATTAGTTCAATAGCGGTGCGCAGTTCTGAAAGGGTTTTGTGGGTATAGACACGTTCACCCACTTCTTTTGATTTGTGACCCATCATCAAATCAATGCAGACCTTGTTTGCCCCGGCTGAATCCAAGCGTGATCTGAAGGTGTGGCGGCATTCATGCGGGGTGTGGGTCTGTCCAAGCTGTTCCATGATGCCGTTCCAGAAGGTGTAATATTGGGTTGCGCTGATTTTCTTCCCATTCATGGAAAACAGATAGGTGTTTCCTTCATTCACACGGCGTTCAACGATGCTTTGAATTTTTGAATGAATGGGAACAATGCGCCCTTTGCCGTTCTTGGTCTTGATGCCCCCTTTGAAGGTCATTTCCTTCAGGTCAACATCAGCCGTTTTGAGGGTCAGAAGTTCACCGATGCGCCAACCAGCATACAGGAACACCAAGACCGAATCCACCCATTCTTGATTTGCAATTTTCCAAACTGCTTGAACTTCTTCATCCGTGAACGGCTGCTTGCTGGTTTCGGGTATGGGTTCGGCGGTTATCAGGGTGGAATACATCTTCTGAATCACATCCAGTTCCATTGCGAAACGGTCAAGATGACCGAACAGGTTTTTGATTGCCCATTGGGTGCTGTACCCACATCCACACCCGTCAATGCAATCTTGCATGTGGAAAGAGCGTAGTTCCTTGTATTTCATGGCCTGAATTGCTGTGCAATGCTTGAACGCTGATTTCAATGAACCCTGAAGGGAATCCCCCAACTTGGGCAGCTTCCTTTCAGCCCATTTATCATACAGTTCTTTGACCGTGATTTTTGAAGCGTTAATATCAAAAGGGTTTCGGTTATATTCTGCAAGGGCAATCAGCCCTTCTTCCCGTGTTGCGTAATATCCAATGGTTTCATAGACGGGATAACCCCGTTCATCCCAACCTTTGGTTTTCCTTGCTGTGTAGGGTCTGCGCCGATTGCCTGACAGCTTGACAACCGTTCCATACCCGTTAGGGTTCTTCATAATGCAACCTTCCTTTCCCTGTTACGGTTTGTTACGCTTTAGCTCGTTAAAGCGTAACACGAAAAAGCCTTATATTTCAGGGGTTGTTACGGTTGTTTCGCATGTTACGGTTGATTTCAACTTCTTATATAAAATTCTCATACATGATGAATAATTAAATATATAAAATAGAGAATAACCGTAACACCGTAACATCCGTAACGGGGAAAGACATTGCTGAAATGCCTGATTTGTGGTAGAATAGGCATGACAACGCCTTTCAATGCTTGGGTGGTGTTTGTCTGTCCGTGTCAAGGGTGGTAGCTTGGCACGGGCTTTTTTTGTTTACGGAAGTTCGATCTGGGCAGCTTCTTCAATGATCTGTTCCAAACGGGTTTTGAACATCAATTCAACTTGTTCTGAACTTAATGGAATATAGAACCAGCTTTCCTTTGTATCACAAAAGATAAGGTGGATTCCGCTATTTCCGAACAACGATTTGAAACGATTCTGCAAAGGTGCGGTATTCAGGTCATTGACAAAATCTTCCCGTGAACAAAGTTCCAATACAGCAGTTAAAATGAACTGTTCAAGTTCTTCTGAATTCAAACTGGATAAATCCAGCTTATCAAGGGGCAAGGATTCATGATCTGGTTCAGCCAACGCAAACGCTGAAAGGCACAGCAAGCAGAGCAGCAGACAAAGCAGCTTCTTCAAAATCAATCTTCCTTTCTGTACTTGGGAACGTCAAGCAAGTCTTGGATGTTTTCAAGTGCTTTTTGCTTTCCGGCGTTATTGAGTTGAACAAACGCTGAAAGCATTTGAACCGCTTCTTTTCCATACTGCGCCTGAAGAAGTTCAATCAAGGAAACTTCTTCTGCAACCTGTTTGGAATTTTCTTCCCAACGCGCCCGAACTTCTTCCATGTTCAGGGGTTCATCATCAAGAAGCTGACAAGGGTTCACGCCAAACACATTCGCAAAGGCAAGAATCTTGGATTGGGTCAGTTCATTGATGTTCAATTCAATTTTGTTGATGGTTGATCTGGACTTATACCCCAACATGGTTGCAAGCTGTTCCTGACTCCATTCACGTTCTTCACGAAGCTGTTTGATTTTTTCACCGATGGTCATTGAAAAAATCACCGTCCTTTCCTTGTTCAGTATACCATTGAATAGATTTTGAATCAACAAAAATTTAGAAAAATTCAAAAAATGTGTTGACATACAATCTACAATGTGGTAATATCCCCTTGTAGATGGTAAATCTACACACCACCCAACCCGTTCCCGGACAGTCTACCACCTGTCCGGGAAGCACCACCCAAACATTGAAAGGACTGGTGAAATCAATGGATGTACGTTTCATGTACAAGATGGCGCAGGAATTCCCCGAAATCATGACCCCTGAAACCAAACGCCTGATTCGTAAAGAGCTTTCCCGTGGTTCTGACCCCTTGAAAAACAGTATTCGGGAAGCAGCCCGTGTGATTTTCCACCCTGAAGGTGACGGCTGTTCCGAATATCGCATTTACCCTGACCACGGTGAAACGGATGAAGAAATCCGTGAATGGGTCGATGAAATGTGGATGCGCGTTTTCAGCCCCTATGATTGCACCGGGCAGGTATTCACCGTTGATATTCATTGGAAGCGCGTTCCTGCTGGTATCGTGATGATTCATATTAAGGGACTGGACATTTGAAAGGGGTACTGACCATGACTATCAAGGATAAGCTGAATCTGATGGATGAAATCAAGGCTGCGAATGAATCCCGTGTGAAGGCGTTTCTTCAGGAATCCAAGACCGTGAAGCATTGGAAAGCTGACTATGCTGTGATCTGCAACGGCGTGTATGAGGAAGATTCTTTCATCATCAGCGCCGTGAACATCGTGGAAGCGGTGAACCGGGCAACTGAACTTCTGGAAACCGTTGCAAAGGAATTCGGCGCTGAAAAGTGGTCTATCTGGGATGTTGGTATCATCGAACAGAACGTGTTCTGATAAAGGGGCGAAAGCCCCGCCTAATGCGGCTTCCTGAAAGGGAACGGGTCACAAGCCCCGGAAAACGCAGAGTGGGCGAACCTTGAAACCTTAATATCAAAAGGCGTTGAGGACGGAAACCAGAGCGCCAAGCGGCAACCATGCCGTGACCCCTGAAGGGTAAGCGTAACCCCGGACGGGATAGCGTGGGCAATGCTGGTGTGGTCGGTTGTCACAACGTATAGGAGACGCGCAGAACCTTTTATATAACGAAATCGAAAGGGGGTTGTCCTATGGATGAAAGAAAAAGTCTGGGAACGGTTATCGCTTCCCTTGAAAATCTGTTCCAGAAGTTCAATGAAAAATTCTATGCTGGAAAGCTGCAAGCACCTGTTATCACGGTTTCGCCTGATACCACGGGCGGGGCTTATGGCTGGTGTACCGCTTGGAAGGCGTGGAAAGATAGTCCTGAAGCCACATCTGATGAAGGCTATTATGAAATCAACCTGTGCGCTGAACACCTGACGCGCCCGTTTGAACAGATTTGTGGAACGCTGCTTCATGAAATGGTTCACCTGTACAACCTGTATGAAGGGGTTCAGGACACCAGCAGGGGCGGCACATACCACAATAAGAGGTTCAAGGAAGCTGCTGAACAGCGTGGTTTGCATATTGAAAAGTCGGAAAAGTACGGCTGGACAATCACCACCCTGAATGAAGAAGGCAAGGCTTTTGTAGAAAGCCTGAATCATGAAGGATTCGATTTCTTCAGGACCCCAATTCCCCCGACTATGAAACGAAGTGGCGGCGGGAGTTCGTCAAGGAAATATGTCTGCCCTTGCTGCGGATGTATTATCCGTGCAACCAAGGAAGTCCGTGTGATCTGTGCGGACTGTGATGTGGAATTTGAGCTTGAAGAATGAGGTGAAAAATCAATGACCAATACCTTGAAGCTGAAGGCTTTGATGGTCGAAAAGGGGTTCACGCAGGAACAGCTTGCTAAGAAGCTGGGGATTAGTGAACAAAGCCTAAACTATAAGATCAACAATAAGCGTGAGTTCAAGGCAAGCGAAATTCAAGCCCTGACCAAGATTCTTGATGTTCAGGACGTGGATTCCATTTTTTTTGCCCGTGATGTAGATTTATAATCTACAAGTGAGGTTTTGACCATGAAGAAGCTGCATTTTGCGTGGATTGAACAGATTCACAGCTTTGATACCGCTGAAGAACGGGCGGCGTACATCGAAAAGCAAACGGCGCTTGCACAGCGTAAGCGCCAAGCCCCCGTTCAGGTAATCGCTGAATGGGTCATGGATGATGGCCGCTTTGCCTTGCGGATTCGCAAGCCCTACAACGGGAACGAAATGGGCGAATTCGGAAGCAACCATTGAAAGGAGTGTAGACCATGAGTTTTGCAACCAATCTGAAGGCCGCAATGGAAGAACGCCGGGTCAGTCAGTCGGAACTTTCCGCTTTGACGGGTATCGGCAAATCTTCCATCAGTCAATACCTTTCCGGGAAGAACATTCCCAAGGATGCCGTGAAGCAGAAGTTGGCTGAAGCACTTGAAACTTCTGTGGATTTCCTTGACGGCAAGAACGTTTCCCCTGATGTGAATTCTGCCGGGGAAGCCCTGAAGAACGTGCCTGTGGAACAGGCGGCAAAGATGCTGGGCAAGTCGAAACAGTTTGTCCGTGTTGCCCTTCAGCGCGGTATTGCCCCTTTTGGCTTTGCCGTGAAGGTTTCGGGTGATAAGTGGTCTTATCACATCAGCCCCCGGAAGCTGAATGAATATCTTGGGGTGGCTTCCTGATGGCACATGAATTGTGGGAGTTGCAGCAGAAACAAAGCCTTCCGCTTCCGGCAAAAAAAAACAATGTCTTTGAACAGAATCCGGGACTGGTATGAACATTGTGACGGGAACGTGTGCGTTTCCTTCAGCGGCGGCAAGGATTCAACGGTTCTTCTGCATTTGGTTCGTTCTCTTTATCCTGAAGTTCCGGCTGTGTTTTCTGATACCGGGCTTGAATACCCCGAAATTCGGGAATTCGTGAAGCAGTTCGACAACGTGACAATCATTCGACCTGAAATGACCTTCAAGAAGATAATTCAGGAATACGGTTATCCCGTGATTTCCAAGGATGTTAGCAGAACGCTTCATTATGCCCAGAAAGAAAGCGGCTGGGCGCTTCTGAAGATTCAGGGATTGAACAAAGATGGTTCATATTCCAGATGGAAAGCAACCCATTACAAACAATGGGCTTTCCTGAAGGATGCGCCGTTTGAAGTTCATGATTATTGCTGTACGGTCATGAAAAAGCGGCCTTTGCTCAAATTTCAGAAAGAAACCTGGCTTTTGCCTTATATCGGTACGATGGCTGAAGAATCAGCCCAAAGAACCCAAGCGTGGATGCAAACCGGGTGTAACGCCTATGAAGGCACACATCCGAAATCAGCACCCCTTTCCTTCTGGACAAAACAGGACATTCTTCAATACATCGTTGAAAATGATCTGCCCATTGCTTCCTGCTATGGGGAAATCAAGGAAGATGAAAACGGGAAGCTGTTCACCACGGGGGTTCACAGAACGGGTTGTATGTTCTGCATTTTCGGTGCGCATTTGGAAAAGTCCCCAAATCGCTTTGAACGCATGAAGGAAACCCATCCCAAGGTTTATGACTACTGCATGAAGCCTGTTGAAAACGGTGGTCTGGGCATGGATGCGGTTTTGAACTATCTGAACATCAGGCATTGAGAGGGTGAACAACGTGATAATCCTGCTGATTGTGGTCGTGGTCGGGTTGGGGATTCTTGCCTATCAGGAAAGCCCTGAATACGAAACCAACCGAATGATTGACAGGCTGGTGAAGGAGTCCAAGAAAAACGAAAGGCGGCGCGAACACAAGCCCAAGCGGGGTTATTCCTATGTTCAAGCCGGATGGTCAAAGCATGATTGATTTCCTGATTAAAGCGGCAATCATCGTCTTTCTGATTGTTCCGCTGATTGTGTGTTGTATCGCATTTGTGGTCATGGCTGAATACCTGACCATGCAAGAGAAAAATAAGGGGGTTCAAGAAAATGAAAAAGTTTGAATTCACAGGTGAGGTCAAAACAACGTGGTTTGGTACGAAGCTGAACCGAATCCGCGCCTTGGTCGAAATCAACCTTGGTTGGACGGTCATCAAACCCGGTGATCTGGGCGGCTGGTTGGAGAAGGAAACCAACCTTTCTCACGATGGAAAGGCGTGGGTCTGGGGCAATGCCAAGGTCTGCGGTGATGCCAAGGTCTGGGGCAATGCCAAGGTCTGCGGTGATGCCGAGGTCTGGGGCAATGCCGAGGTCTGGGGCAATGCCAAGGTCTGCGGTGATGCCGAGGTCTGCGGTGATGCGGTTCTTTTCAAGGCTGAACACGTTCTGACCATCGGCGCGGTTGGTTCGCGCAACGATTTCACCACCTTCTTCCGCAACAAGGCCGGAATCATCAAGGTCAAGTGCGGCTGCTTCTATGGCACGGTTGATGAATTCCTTGACAAAGTACAGGAAACCCACGGTGACAGCAAGTTTGCGGTTGTCTATCGTGCCTGTGTCACCGTTGCCCTTGCGCAGATTGACACCACCCCGTATGAAGGTGATGAAAAGTGAGTGCAACCCTAACGGTGAACAGCTTCATCAAGTCCGTTGAATCCATGTTTCGGGCAAGAAGTAGATGGGAAGTATGGTCTGATCTGATAACCATGCTTTCTTGCACCATTGCCAATGCGGTTCAGTTCAAGCAATCCCGCGAAGAAATGTATTTGAATGTGATGAAGCATTACCCTGGTGAAGCTGACAGGGAACGGATGATTGCGGCAGCAACCGAATATTTCCGGCTTGTGGACGCTGACCCTTTCAAAGATCATCTTGGAGAATCTTACATGCGGCTAGAACTTGGTAATTCCAACGCTGGTCAGTTCTTCACCCCGTATTCAGTTTGTCAGATGATGGCTGAAGTCACCGTTGAAAATCTGACCAAGCACATTGAAGAAAAGGGCTTTGTCACGGTCAATGACTGCGCCTGTGGCGGTGGTGCAACCCTGATAGCGGCAGCGGAAGCGATGCACAAGCGGGGCGTGAACTACCAGCAAAAGGCGTTTTTCGTGGGTCAGGATATTGACTTTTCTGTGGGTCAGATGTGTTTTGTTCAGCTTTCCATGCTGGGCTGTGCCGGGTATGTTCACATTGGGAACACCCTGACAGACCCGATGACCGGGGGTGTGCTGTTCGGGGATGGTAAAGATTCCACATGGTACACGCCTATGTATTTTCATGAAACATGGGCGTTCCGGCGCACATTCGCCAAGATGGACGCACTTTTGCAAGCTGGAAAGGGGGTAGCAAAATGAACCTGTTCCCCTTCCAAGTCCAAGCCCTTGAAACCACGGCGAACAGAAACCGGGTTGCCTATTACATGGACATGGGCTTGGGAAAAACCTTTGTGGGTGCTGAAAAAATGGCGCGGCTTGGTGCGCGGGTCAATCTGGTGATCTGTCAGAAGTCCAAGGTCAATGATTGGCTGAATCATTTCATTTCCCATTATCCCGCTGCTGTTCGGGTGTACAACCTGACGGACAAAAAATCCACTGCGCTGTTCTGGGATGAAGTGGACAGGACAGAAGTGTTCCCTGCCACAAGGGTTGCGGTCATCAATTATGAACTTGCTTGGCGGCGCAAGGAACTTCTGAAGCTGAACGCCTTCACGCTGATATTGGATGAATCGTCCTTGATTCAGAACGATACAGCCAAACGCACAAAGTTCATTCTTGATCTGAACCCGCTGAACGTGATTCTTCTTTCCGGCACACCCACTTCCGGCAAATATGAAAACCTGTGGACACAAATTCACCTGTTGGGTTGGGACATTTCCAAGGAACTGTACAACCGCCAATATGTGAATTGGGTCACGGAAATCATTGATGACCGCCCTGTGAAGATGGTTGACCCTGAAAACCCGTATAAATACGTTGACCGCCTGAAGGATAAGCTGCGGCAGCATGGCGCTTTCTTCATGAAAACAGAAGAATGTTTCACCCTGCCGGAACAGAACTTCATTCCCGTTTCCATTCCCACCATTCCCGAATATCGGCGGTTCAGGAAAAGAAAGCTGGTCACGGTGGAAGATGGGATTGAACTGGTTGGGGATTCCATTCTTGCTGAACGGCTGTATTCCCGGATGCTATGCGGCCAATACAACCCCCACAAGCTGGAAGCCTTTGCTGATTTGGTTCAAAGCACCAATGAACGCCTGATTGTGTTTTACAACTTCAATGAGGAATTGACCCGCCTGACGGCCATTGCCGATGATCTGAAGCGCCCGGTTTCCCAAGTGAACGGGGCTGTGAAGGATTTAACGGCCTATGAAGAAGCAGATGATTCCATCACCTTCATTCAGTATCAGGCTGGGGCTATGGGCTTGAATCTGCAAAAGGCCAACCGCATTGTTTATTTCACGCTGACCGACAAATCAGAATTATATGAGCAAAGCAAGAAGCGTATTCACCGTATCGGACAGGAACGTCCTTGCTTTTATTATATCCTGCTTTGCAAAAATAGCGTGGAAGAACACATTCTTGAAACCTTGGACATGCGCCGTGATTACACGGACGAATTGTTCAAAGAAAGTGAGGATTGAACCCCATGAAGGTTTGTAACTTTGAACCATGTGCCCAGAATGGTTCTAACATGTGCTGCTTCTTCTGCCCGGAAAAAGCAGCCTGTGATTCCCCATGCGATAAGCACCCCGATTCCTGCGGCTATTGCGGTACGGTTGAAACCGATCTTGCCGCCTTTGAAACGCAGTATATGACCGTGTTTGAGCAAATCAAGCGGGTTGTGGAATCCAAAAAGGCAATGGAAGCGCGGGAAAAAGAACTGAAGGACAAGCTGCGTGAAGCGATGGAAGCCCACGGAATCAAGAGCATTGACAATCAGCTTGTCAAAATCACCTATGTTGCACCTACCACGGCAACCACCATTGACAGCGCAAAGCTGAAAAAGCGTTACCCCGGCATTGCGGAAGAATGTTCCAAGACTTCCGAAAAGGCTGGATATATCAAGATTGAAGTGAAGGAGTGAACCACATGCGTAAACTGATGCGTTCCATTGCCCGTGCCAACATGAAGGCCGCTGGTGTCGGCAGCATGAACAGGAAGCACCTGTTCAAAGACAAGGATGGTAATGAAAGGAAGGCTTCTTTCTTTTCCATCTATTGGCGGGATTGGGTGAACGGCAATCCCCATGCCAAGAAGAAGCGCGGCAGGAAGTCCAAGAAGGTGTAATCCATGCGTGATGAATTGTGGGATGCCTTGAAAGAACATGGAAAACAGGTTCATCAGGAACGGGTTGCAAAGAATCCTGATCGTATTCAATACGCCATTGAACAGTTCAAAAAGAACAATATTGAATTTGTTCTGAAGAACGAAGTCAACGGTCATTTCCATTGTTACAGACAAACGGATGATAAGTTGTTTCAGTTCTGGGCAGGAACGGGCAAGATTCTTGGTTATCCCAATGTGCGTGGTATTCACAATTTGATTGCTTTACTGAAAGGACGGTGATCTGATGGCGGGTGAAAAGAACTTTGAAAACCGGGTGAAAAGCTGGTTGGAAAAAGAAGGCATTTATCCTGCCGGGACACCTGTGCAGAAGATTGTGAATCCCGTATGCGGGTGGTTTTTCAAAGTCTGGGGCGGCGGCTTCCAAAAAGCGGGAATTCCTGATTTGATTATCTGTGTGAACGGTTTTTTCCTTGCCGTGGAGATGAAAAGCGACACGGGCAGACCAACCGAACTTCAGAAGAAGAATGTGCAGCTTATCAATCAAGGAAACGGGTTGGGGCTGATCTTATATCCCAAGGGCTTTGAACAGTTCAAAGAAATTGTGAAGGGGGTGAAACAATGCAATGCAGCCATTCCCGCCTTGAATGCTTTGAAAGCTGTCCATTCAAGTACAAGCTGCGCTATCTGGAACGGCTGAAGGTTCTGCCTTCTGACAAGCCGGATGACGCTTTGATTCTTGGTCATGCCCTGCATACGGGCATTGAAAAGGGGGTGGACGCTGGTATTCGTGAATACCTGATGGCCTATCCCATCATCACGGATGCCCACATCAACGAGCAAATCAAGCTGGAATTCTGGATTCCGAGGGTTCGGGCAGCTTTGCCCCAAGGTCAGTATGAAGTTACACTTTCTGATTCTCATTTCATCGGCTTCATTGATTTTCTGACCCCTGCAACCATGTTCCATGAATCGGAAGTTCCCGGTTTATATGACCTGTGGGATTTCAAGTACACTTCCAAGGGTTCACGGTATCTGGAATCTGAACAGCTTCACCTTTACAAATACTTCTTTGAACGGCTGAACCCCGGCAAGAAGATTCGGAACATGAACTATGTGATTGTTCCCAAGGTGAACATCAAGCAGAAAGGCACAGAAAGCCTTCAGGACTTCAGACGCAGAATTGAAAGTGAACTTTCAAAACTGAATATTGAATTCCTGCCCGTGACCTATGACCCCAACAAAGTGATTGAATTCTTCATGGGTACAAAGTCCTTGATTGAAGCGGATGAATACCCAAAGAATCCCAATTACCTTTGCAACTGGTGTGAATATCAAGATTTTTGTCAGAAAGGACTGAATTACATGATTCTTCCTAAGAATGAACGCCGTAACCTGAACGCCGTGACCAAGCGTGTTGTGTGGCTGTATGGTGCGCCCTTCAGCGGCAAGACCTTCTTTGCCAACGCTTTCCCTGACCCCATCATGCTGAACACGGATGGCAACATCAAGTTTGTGGATGCCCCTTTCATTCCGATCAAGGATAAGGTGGAAGTTTCCGGGCGCATGACCAAGCGAACCTTGGCGTGGGAGATTTTCAAGGAAGTCATTGACGAACTTGAAAAGAAGCAGAACGATTTCAAGACCATTGTGGTTGATCTACTGGAAGATGTGTATGAGGCTTGCCGCCTGTACATGTACAAAGAAATGGGTATCACCCATGAATCTGATGATTCTTTCCGCGCATGGGATAAGGTGCGAACCGAATTCCTGTCCACCATTCGCCGCCTGATGAATCTGGATTATGAAAACATTATCCTGATTTCCCATGAGGACACCAGCAAGGACATTACCAAGAAGGGCGGTGACAAGCTGACTTCCATCAAGCCCAATCTTCAGGACAAGGTTTCCAACAAGGTTGCTGGCATGGTGGATATTGTGGCGCGTGTCATTGCTGATGGTGATGAACGTGTTCTGTCCTTCAAGACCAACGAAGTCATTTTCGGCGGTGGCCGTCTGACCGTCAAGGAAAAGCAGATTCCGCTTGACTATGACGCTTTTGTTCAGGTGTACGCTGAAGCCAACAAGAACACCAAGGCAGCGGTGCAGCAGGACAAGCCCACCCGCAAGCCCAAGGCCGAAAAGCCGGATGTGAACCCCGCTGCTGAAGTTCCCGCCCCTGAAGCGGAAGAACCCGCTGAAATGGAAACCCCTGCCGGATTGGCTGAAGCCGTGCAGCAGGAAGAAACTGCCGCTGCTGATGCCGCTGACGCCGGGATGCAGACAGTTGAACCAAATTCGGGTGAAGTAATGGAAGCCCCTGCCCCCAAGCCTGTGACCCGTACCCGCAAAAGGAGGGGTGAATAATGAGCAAGTATACCGCGCTTTTGAATGTACTGAAGGGCAACGGCCTTTTCAGAGCTATTCACCGTGGAAACCGCAATCTGACCCCGCTCAAGGGTATGACCCCTGAAGATGTGGAAGCGCGTCAGCGCAAGGCGTTTGAATCCTATCTTGGGATGAAGATGCTTTCTGACCCGCTGCTGAAGTCCCTGATGAACAATGCGGCGCAGGAACTTCTTTTCAATGCCCTGTGGAATGATTTCAAGGGCTATGAACCCAAGCCGGAAGCCCCCAAGGAACAGTCCTGTAATCCCAAGCAGAACCCATTTGGTGATCTGACCCCGGAACAGGCGCTTTTGATGGGCATTCTGGGCGGTGTGCTTCATTTCGTTTTCACCGAATTCCAGGAAACCCCGGATGAATAATCAAACTGAACATTTTCCCCCTGAAAAGTTCAACTTGATCTGAAAAACCCCTGAAAAACAACCCATTTCAAAAACAAGATGTGCGAAAGGAAGTATTTTGTTATGAGCAACAACATTTGGGATGAATTTGATAAGGCCATTGACACTTCTGCCCTTGCCGATGATGTGAAGAATTCCGCTTCCGGCGAATACAAGACCGTTCCCCACGGTGAATATGAAGTTTCCATTGAGAAGATGGAACTGGTTGCCACGAAGGAAACCAAGAAGCCTATGCTTTCCATCTGGTTCAAGGTGCTGTCTGAAGGCGCGTACAAGGGCAGCTTCATCTTCTACAATCAGGTGGTGGAACAGGCGTTTCAGGTTCACATTGCCAATGAGTTCCTGCGTTCGCTGGATTCTGGGCTTGACGTGGAGTTCAAGACCTACAAGCAGTATGGCAACCTGATTATGGACATTCACGAAGCGATTTCCGGCAAGCTGGAATATGCCCTGAAGTTCAGCGAAGGCAAGAAGGGCTTCAGCAAGTACGAAATCACCGAGGTTTTCGAGGTCGAAGGCTAATTGAATACGCGCCCCGGCAGGACTTCACATCCTGCCGGGTGTGCTTTGGAAAGGGTGGTGAAGATAGTGCTGTTTTACGACTTTGAAGTATTCAAATATGATTGGCTGGTTGTGGTCATGGATATGACAGCCAAGAAAGAACACGTTATTGTGAACGATGCCCAAGCGCTGGAAGCACTGTATCAGCAGAACGTGAAGGATATTTGGGTTGGCTTCAATAGCCGTCATTATGACCAATACATTTTCAAGGGGATTCTGTGCGGGTTTGACCCCAAGCGAATCAATGATTTCATCATCCTGAAGGGTAATCCGGGATGGAAATTCAGTTCAATGCTGCGCCAAATTCCTTTGAACAACTATGATGTGATGCAGAACACGGACAGGGGTTTGAAATCCTTTGAAGGTTTCATGGGCAATGACATTCGGGAATCTTCCGTTCCCTTTGACATTGAACGAAAGCTGACCCCTGAAGAAATCGAAGAAACGGTGAAATACTGCCGTCACGATGTTCAGCAGACCATTGAAGTGTTCCTGAAGCGCAAAGGTGATTTTGAAGCCCATCTTGGCCTTGTGAAGCTGGCCTGTCAAGGCGGGGCGCTTGACCTTTCCCTGATTGGAAAGACCAAAGCGCAGTTGTCAGCGGTGATCTTGGGGGCAACACAGAAGCCCCATGATGACGAATTTGACATTGATTTCCCGTCTACCATGCGCATTGAAAAATATACCCAAGTGGTGGATTGGTACAGGAATCCCGCTAATCGGCGCTATACCGATGAACACGGGAACAAAGTGCAGCTTGAAACCATGATTGCGGGTGTACCCCATCAGTTCGGTTGGGGCGGTGTTCATGGAGCGCTGGAAAAGTATTCGGGTGAAGGGTATTACTTGAACATGGACGTTGCTTCCCTGTACCCGTCTTTGATGATTCGGTACAACCTTCACAGCCGGAACATTCCCAACCCGGCCAAGTTCACCGAGATTTACCACACCCGCCTGAAATATAAGGCAGAGAAGAACCCCCTGCAAGCCCCCTTGAAGCTGGTGCTGAATTCCACCTATGGTGTCATGAAGGACGCGCAGAACGCATTATATGACCCCCTGCAAGCAAATCGTGTTTGTGTGTACGGTCAATTACTGCTGGTTGACCTGATGGAACGGCTTGAACCCCATTGCAAAATCATTCAATCCAACACAGACGGTGTTCTTGTGAAACTGCCGGATGGTTCGGATGAAACCTTCTTTCTGATTGATGATATTTGCCATGAATGGGAGCAGCGGACGGGCTTGACGCTGGAATTTGACGAATACAGGAAAGTGTTCCAGAAGGATGTGAACAATTACATCATCGTGGATGCTTCCGGGAAGTGGAAATGCAAAGGCGCTTATGTGAAGAAGCTGTCCCCCCTTGATTATGACCTTCCCATCCTGAACAAAGCCTTGGTGGATTACATGGTGAAGGGTGTTCCCGTGGAAGAAACCATTCTGGGCTGCAATGATCTGAAAGAATTCCAGCTTGTGACCAAGATTTCCGGCAAATATAGCGAGATTCGCCACGGGGCAAGGTATCACAAGGAAAAGGGGCTTGACGGTCAGATAACGCTTATATGGGACGCACAGGGCAAGAAAATCAAGGAAAAGTGTATTCGGGTTTTCGCGTCCACCAATCCGGGTGACGGGGGCGTTACCAAGATAAGCGTGAGAACCGGGAAGCCGGAAAAGATACCGAACAGCCCGGAACATTGCTTCATTTGGAATGATGCTGTGAACGGTGTACCCGTTCCCCCGAATCTGGATAAGCAATGGTATATTGCCTTTGCGCGGAAACGATTGAAAGATTTCGGAGTGATCTAACATGGGTGCAAAAAAAAAACCTTGTGGCAACACAGGCGCAGGAAAGGGGGTTGAACCGTGTTCTTCCGTGGGTATGTAGCAACCAGAAACAAGCGCTGTATTGAAAAATACAAAGACAGGACTGACCTGAAAACCTATGAGGAAATCAAGAACCTTCCTGAATTCGCGGGTGTGCTTGCTTCCAATGCCATTCTGGTTGATCTGGATGACGCTGAACAAGCTGAAACCCTGATGAACATTGTGGAAGCCCTTCAGTTGAATTGCCGGGTGTATCAAACCACAAGGGGAAAGCATTTCCTGTTCAAGAACACCCGAATTGAAAAGTGTTCAACCCATTCCACCCTTGCCTGTGGGTTGACTGCTGATATTAAATCCGGCTTTTCCAATTCCTATGAAATCCTGAAGGTGGACGGTGAAGAACGGTTCATTGAATGGGATATTGAAGAAGGGCAGGAATATCAGGAAATCCCCAAATGGCTGTTCCCGGTCAAAACTTCAGCCGAATTTTTGAGCATGGAAGCCGGGGAAGGACGCAATCAAGCGCTTTTCAATTACATTTTGACCCTTCAGGCCAATGATTTCAGCGTGGAAGAAACCCGTGAATGTATCAGAATCATCAACCGCTTTATCCTGAAAGACCCCCTTTCAGATGATGAACTTGAAGTGATTCTGCGTGATGACGCCTTCAAAAAGCCCATTTTCTTCAGGGGTTCAACCTTCCTGTTTGATAAGTTCGCCGTGTACCTGAAGAACAATTCCCACATTTTGCGAATCAATAACCAGCTTCACCTTTATGAAGATGGGATTTACAAAAGCGGGTATGCTGCGCTTGAAAGCGCCATGATTGAACTGATTCCTGATCTGAAAAAGGCACAGCGAACAGAAGTATTAGCCTATCTGGAAATTCTGGTTCGGGAGAACACCGAACCCGCCCCGGCGCATTTGCTGGCCTTCAGAAACGGCCTTTTGAATATTCTGGATGATACCTTCATCCCCTTTGCCCCTGAACACGTTATCACCAACCGCATTGAATGGGATTACAACCCCAACGCCTATGATGATCTGACGGACAAGACCTTGAACAAGATTGCTTGCAATGACCGGGCAATTCGCGCCCTGCTGGAAGAATCGGCGGGATATTGCCTGTTCCGGCGCAATGAACTTGGCAAAGCCTTCATCCTGACGGGAAGCGGTTCAAATGGTAAATCAACCTTTTTGAACATGGTGAAATTCATGCTTGGGCGTGAAAACGTGTCCAGCCTTGATCTGAAAAAGCTGTCTGACCGCTTTTCAACGGTCATGCTGTTTGGCAAGTTGGCAAACGTGGGTGACGATATTTCGGATGAATTTGTGGTGGACACCAGCATTTTCAAGAAGATTGTCACGGGTGAAACCATTGACGCTGAACAGAAGGGGCAACCCAAGTTTGAATTTGAACCGTTTGTGAAGCTGTTCTTCAGCGCGAACAACATTCCCCGCATGGGTAAAGGCCGTGATTGGGACGCAATCAAGCGCCGTCTAATCATCATTCCCTTTGGGGCAAAGTTCAGCCCCCAAGACCCGGATTATGTGCCGTTCATCGGTGATAAGCTGCGCACACAGGAAGCGGTGGAATACCTGATTCGTGTGGGCGTTGAGGGCTTGAAAAGGGTGCTGGATTCCCGGCAGTTTACCCCGTCCGACAAGGTACAGAAAGAATTGGATGAATACGAAGAATCCAACAATCCCGTTCTTGCCTTTGTTCGGGAATGCGAGGAAGAAGGCTATTACATCGAAAATCAGCCAACGGCTGAAGTATATGAACGCTATGCTGAATTCTGCATTGCCAATAACCTGAAGCCCATGTCCAAGATTGAGTTTTCCAAGGCTATCAATAAGCTGCTGGATTTTGAAACGGCAATCAAGCGCGTGGGTTCAAAAACGGTGCGCGTGTTCAGCAAGAAAGGATGATTCTATGATCTACGGTGACAAGGATATTCGGGAAAAGGTGTTTGCTGTGGGTGTTGTAGAAAACGCCCATGCAAAGCAAATCAATCCCGCTTCCCTGAATATCAGGCTGGGCAGCACCTTCCTGAAGCCCAAGCCCTGTCAGATGGTTCAGCTTGGATGGGAAATGGAATATGACCGGGTGGAAGTAACCCCCGGTCAAGTTTACACCATCAAGCCCGGTGAATTCGTGTTGGCAACCACGATGGAGAAAATCACCATGCCGCCCAATCTGGCCGCTTTCGTTCAGGGGCGTTCTTCCATTGGTCGAATCGGCCTGACGGTGCAGAACGCCGGATTCATTGACCCCGGTTTTTCGGGTCATATCACCCTTGAACTGGTGAATGAATCCACGGCTGAATTGCTGCTTGTTCCCGGCTATCCTGTGGGACAGCTTGTTTTCTTTGAAACCACCCTGGTTGAATCGCCCTATCACGGCAAGTACAACGGACAGGTGGAAGCCACGGGAAGCAGGATGTTCCTTGATGGACTGAACAACCGCTGTGTGTGCTGCGGTGAACTGATTCCTGAAGGGCGGCAAGTTTGCCCTTCATGCGACAAATGAAAGGCGGTGAAGCCGAATGAACGGAAATAACAATTCCGTGAACCATCCTACCCATTACAATATGGGCAAAATTGAAGTGATTGATGCAATCGAAGATTGGAACTTGAACTTCAATTTGGGAAATGTCGTGAAATATGTTGCCCGTGCTGACCACAAGGGCAACCCCAATGAAGATTTATCCAAGGCGCTGTGGTACATCCGGCGCGAACTGAACAGAAGGGGCGTGAAAGTATGATTCGTATTGAGAACACCGAAACCTTTGGTTGGAAGGGCGCTGTGCGCGGTATGCGCAATCCCCTTGAAAGTTGGGGGAAGTCGGATAGCGTTTTTGAAAAATTCGTAACCGTTCAGGAAGGAAGGGAAACCACATTCTTTTATCCCATGCCCTGTGTTGAGCTGGGCGAAAATGACCTTGACCTAATGAAGCGGCTGCGCAATGCGGGAAGTGATGACCGTAAATTCATGCGCATGATTCACGTTCAATGCGATATTACCGCCCCGCTTTACTGGTGGAAGGAATATGATACCTATAAAATCGGCACGGTTGCCAATTCCTGTTCCACCATGCACAAGATTCATTCCCGTGATTTGACGCTGGATGATTTCAGTCATGAAAACCTTGGTGTGCTTGTTCCTACTGAACTGAATGATGGTGAAGAAGTGTATCAGAATCTTTGGATTGAAATGCTGAAGGAAACCATCAAGGCAATCAACATTGCCCGGTATCAGTACGAAACTGAACCGAATTCCAGTTTGCGGAAAAAGTATTGGGAACAGATGATTCAGCTTCTTCCTTCCAGCTATAATCAGCGCCGGACGGTTGATCTGAATTATGAAGTGCTTGTCAATATGTATCATGCCCGAAATCATCACAAGTTAAACGAATGGCGTGTATTCTGCGATTGGGTGAAAACCCTACCCTACGCCAAGGAATTGATCGTGGGAGCATGAGCACCATGAGCGATAAAAAACCCCATGTGTATGCCAAGCACATAGAGAAGAAAAACCTTCATGGTTATATGGTCAACCACACCGTTCCCTTTCTGAAGCTGTTTGACGCTGAAGAATACTGCATGCAGCAGAATGTTCCCCCGGATAAAGACCACCTGACCTTTGACCCCAAGAACGCCCGGCTTTGTGCAATCGGCCTGATTCCTGAATTGGAACGGCTGCGTGATCTGCTGGAAGTTCAGCTTGCAGAAGTTCAGGAAAAAACAAGGATCTATGCGGCAAAGCGGGACAAATTCAAAGCGCTACATTCCGTTATGGGGAATGTGGAAGCGGAAACGATACAAGAAGAAATTCAAAGATTGATTGGGCAATCAGACGCATTGACCGGGAATCTTCTGAAGCTGCGAAATCGGTTATATGAACTGTTTTTGCTGTCCCGGCTGACGGATTTTGAACAGCCCAAATGAAAGGCGGTTTGATTATGGGTATCAACATCTGGTGGGCATTGTTTTTCATGTTTCTGGGCGGTGCAATCGTGGATATGTACAACTGGCGAGCATGGAAACTGTATCAGCGCGGAAAAAGCGAACGGTTTGGATGCAATGAAGGGATGCGCAGATGATTTATCTTCTGGGCTTCATCGTGTATCTGTTCCTTGTGTGGTTCACAATCAGGTTCGTTTCCGTGACCGCTGACCCATGTGAAGGGTGTCCCGTCCGTTCCACCTGTACCCCCGAACATTATTCCAAATGCAGGGGGGTGTCCCTATGAGCAGGAAAATCAGCAAATACAACCCTGAAGGTTATCATGACCCGACAACCTATGAAGCCATGACCAATGTGACGCAGGAAGAACTTGCCCTTGAAAACAAGGTCAATTTCCTGATTAAAGTGCTGAAGTTCATCATTCGTGAAAGCGGCTTTGAACTTCTGAACCGCATTGAAATTAAGGATTCAAAAACGGGCAGATGCTTCAGATAAACCGTGAAGGGGTGTGCATTCGTGTACACCCCTTCATCAATGAAAGGAAGGGTGAAACCATGATTCCTGACAAAGACCGTGTGCCGCTGTCTGGGCGTGAATACTATGCGCTGCGTGAACTGTTCGGCATGGTCAGTTCCTTCAATAAGTGCGCTGGTGATCTGGAAAAGCGCGTGAAAACTGTTCCGGGGGCTTGGCGTGATTACCGCCTTCTGATGGTGCTTTCTGAAAAGCTGATGCAGAAGGTTCTTGACACCATCCCGAAAAAAAAGTTATTGCAGATTCGGCGTGATCTTTCCCACACCACCTGTGAAATCAAGGTGGGTATGGACGTTTCCGGCAGACGGGCAGAAGGCTTCTGTTATGTGCCGGATGATGCTTTGGTGAACACCGTTGAACGGGTGATAAATTGGGAATGCCTTTTCTGTGAAAAGCGCGGCAGCAGCGTGAAGCAATGCCCCATCCGCAAAGACCTTGAAGCCCTGTACCCTTGGGACTTCCCTTTGAAGGGTGAAACTTGTCCCCTTGCCCAAATGAGCCTTGAAAGGACAGAAGATGAATGATTACCCCGCTTCTGTGCGCAATCGCCCTTTATATAGCCCTGTATGTGGGCAGAAATCATCAAGCCCCGTGGGAATTGGTGTCTGTCTATTGGGCTTTGGTTGCTTTGAATTATGTGATAAAGAAAAGAGGTAAGAAACATGAATGAAGCCCAGCGTTTGCACTATTTCAATGAATTCATGAAGCCCTGTTCCCTGACCATTCCCTTTGTGGATTGGTTGATTTCCACGGGTTTCTTTACTGCCCCCGCTTCCACCAAGTATCATGGAGCGTATGAAGGCGGGTTGTTTGACCATTCCAAGGCGGTTGCTGAATCCCTGCTGAAGCTGACTGATGGCCTGAAGCTGGAATGGAAGCGTCCTGAATCCCCGCTGATTGTGGGCATGTTCCATGATCTGTGCAAGATCGACATTTACAAGGAAGTGGTGGACAACGAAGGGGTTATCATGTTCGGCATGGATGAACCCAAGGAACGGCAAGTTCATTATGAACACGTTGAACCGCTGCTGAAGGGTCATGGTGAAAAGTCCGTGATGCTGCTTTCCCAATTCATGACCCTGACCCCTGAAGAACTGTTCTGCATTCGCTATCATATGGGCGCTTATGTGCCGGGTGATGTGGATGCCTTTGGAAAGGCCGTTGAAAAGTTCCCCAATGTGCTGTATACCCATACCGCTGACATGATGGCCGCAAGAATCAAGGGGGTGTGATTATGTACCCTGTGAAAACTGCTGATACCAATGCCGTGTTCGTGCTGGAAGGCTGTGGTGATCTTCCGGCCACGAAATGCCATGACGTGAACGGTGTTCCCCACATTCAGACATGTTGGGAGCTGACCCCGGAAGAACGGGAAACTATTGCAAAAACCGGGCGGCTGTATGTGCTGGTAATGGGAACGGGTGTCCCGCCTCTTTCCCTTTCTGCTGAATCCATGCTGGAAAAGGAAGGTGAATCCTGATGCCCCATGTTCTTCTGATTCAGGATAAGCCTGAAACCATTTGGGACAATGAACAGTTTGCCCGGATGCTGGATGAAAAACTTGGTTCTGATGCGGCTGACTTCTTCCGTGATGCGCTGCATGATGCCAACCTGAACCCCAACAAATCTGTTTGTTCTGGGGAATGTGACCGTGTTTATGAAACACAGGAGCATTACGAAGCAACCCTGAAAGAAGTGCGTGATGAACTGATGGCTTGGCCTGTGCGCAAGCTGTCAAAGGTTCAGCTTGAAGAAAGACGAAATGCCTTGGTGGTCACGCTAAATAATCGGCTGTAACCAGTCTTTCACACAGTCGCGCTTGCGGTGTTACGGTTCGTGTTACGGTTTGTTACACATCAACCGTAACACCGAAAAGCCTTGATATATAAGGGTTTTTCGGGGTCTGTTACGGTTGTTACGGTTGCGCGGCACTTCTTATATATTTTCAATTCGCAATGTATGAGAAATGAAGTATATAATATATAACGTGCGCGTGCGTGCGATAGAAATTGAAAAGAACCGTAACAACCGTAACAACCGTAACACAGAAATTTTCCTTCATTATATGCGTTTATAATTTCGTGTTACGCTTTAACGGGCTAAAGCGTAACAAACCGTAACACAGGCAAACCATACAGAAAGGATGATGACCTTGACGGCAAAGGAATACTTGAATCAGGCATACCGTCTGAATGAACTGATTGACAGCGACCTTGCAGAACTGAATGATCTGCGCGGACTGTCCACCAGCATTTCAGGCGTAAACTGTGATACAGAGCGCGTTCAGGGCGGCAATCTTCCCGGAAGCCGTATTGAAAATATCATTTCAAAAATCATTGATCTTGAAGAAGAAATCAATGCTGAAATTGACAAATTCGTTGATCTGAAGGCAGAAATCAGAAGGGCAATCAGCGCCATTGAAAACAGAAATGAACAGCTTCTTTTGCGGCTGCGATATATCGAATTCCTTCAATGGTCTGAAATTCAGGAACGAATGGGATTTGATGATGTGCGCCGGGTTCATCAGATTCACAATAACGCGCTGAAAAACTTTTCTGTTCCTGATTGCACATAATTTCACTAAATTTCATTGCATTTCACACTTGATCTTTGATAATACTATACTGCGCATTTTGAAAAAGCGCCTTGCACGGTGTCAGTTTCGGCTGATACTGATGCAGGGCGCTTTTTCGTATTCAAAAACACGAAAGGACGGTGATTCCATGCTGAATGAACGGCAGATGCGGTTTGTAGATGAATACATGATTGACCTGAACGCAACCCAAGCGGCGATTCGTGCAGGGTACAGCGTAAAGACGGCGTACAGCCAAGGTCAACGCCTGTTGAAAAATGTTGAAATCAAAACTGAACTTGATGAACGGATGGAAAAGGCGCGTTCACTCAAAATCGCGGATGCAACTGAAATCATGGAATACCTGACTTCCGTGATGCGCGGTGAAAGTGAAGCTGAAGTTGTTGTTGTCGAGGGGTGCGGGGAAGGCGTTTCTTCTGCCCGAACCATGCAGAAAGCCCCAGATGAAAAAGAAAAGCTGAAGGCTGCTGAACTGCTGGGCAAGCGCTACGGCATGTTCAACGATAAATTGAACGTTGACGGGGTTATCCCCGTGGTGATTTCCGGGGGTGACGAACTTGAAGATTAACGTATTGGGGACTGAATACACAGTTGAAGTATTGTCCCCTGATACTGAACAATACTTGAAAATGAATAAGTGTGACGGGTTTTGTGATTCTTCAAGTCACCGAATCGTTGTCAGTACTTGCCCGGAAAATGATCTGGACGACCTTGAATCTTACATCAAGTGTGTGAAACGCCATGAAATCATTCATGCCTTCATGAATGAAAGCGGCCTTCAATCTTCTTGGGAACATCAGCAGTACGGCCAAGAAGAAACGGTGGTGGATTGGATTGCTATTCAGTTCCCCAAGCTGCTGAAAGCGTTTGAAGCTGCTGATGCCCTGTGAAAAACAGAATTCGCGTCCACCTTCCTGATGTGGTGGGCAGGGGTTACGGTACATTCTGGCGGTTCAAAGGCAGATACCGGGTTTGCAAGGGAAGCCGTGCTTCCAAGAAAAGCAAAACCACGGCGCTGAACTTTATCACCCGAATCATGGAATACCCCCAAGCAAATCTTCTGGTGGTTCGCAAGACCTTCAGAACCTTGAAGGATTCCTGCTTCACAGAACTGAAATGGGCTATTCACCGTCTGGGCGTGGATGCCTATTGGGATTTCAAAGAATCCCCCCTTGAAATGACGTACAAGCCCACGGGACAGAAAATCTATTTTCGCGGACTGGATGACCCGTTGAAGGTCACGTCCATCACCGTTGAAGTGGGTTGCCTGTGCTGGATGTGGATTGAAGAAGCGTATGAAGTCATGAATGAAGCTGACTTTGATATGCTGGATGAATCCATTCGTGGTGAAGTCCCGGATGGGCTGTTCAAACAAATCACCCTGACCTTCAACCCGTGGAATCAACACCATTGGATGAAGAAGCGCTTCTTTGATGCGCCCCCAAGCCCTGATATTCTTGCCATGACCACGAATTACCTGTGTAATGAATGGCTGGATGAAGCTGACAGGCGCTTGTTTGAGCGCATGAAGGAACAGAACCCGCGCCGTTATCAGGTGGCGGGTCTTGGTCATTGGGGCATTGCTGAAGGCTTGATTTTTGAAAACTGGCGTGAAGAAGCGTTCAGCATTGATTCCATTCGTGGACTGGACAGCGTTGGTTCTGCCTTTGGTCTTGACTTTGGCTATACCAATGACCCTTCCGCTTTGTTCTGTGGTCTGGTTGACCCCACGGCAAAAACGCTGTGGGTGTTTGATGAAATGTACAAGCGCGGCATGAGCAATGAAGCCATTCACACCGAGGTTGTGAACATGGGCTATGCCAAAGAGAAAATCCGTGCTGACTGCGCTGAACCCAAGTCCATTGACCGCTTGCGTGATCTGGGACTTGTGAATATTCGGGCAGCGCGAAAGGGCAAGGATAGTGTGCGCAACGGCATTGACTATCTTCAGGATTTCCAAATCATTGTTCATCCCCGCTGCGTGAACTTCATTACCGAAATCAGCAACTATACATGGGACACCGACACCAAGACAGGAAAACGGCTGAATGTGCCTGTGGATGATTTCAACCACCTGATGGACGCAATGCGTTACGGTTGTGAGGACTTCATCAAGGGCGAAACCTTCAGCTTTGATTAAAGGGGAAATGTGTATGAAGCTGTATCTTCTGTGGGCTTTCCCCTTGCTGTTCATCCCGTTCAGTATTTTGCTGATGCTGTCCATTTGGTGGGCGCACAAGTACAAATAATAGCGGGTTAGTAACAAAACAGGCTGAAAACCCTTATAAATCAAGGATTTCAACATATTAAGCAATATTTTGAAAGGGGGTGAACGAAGTGTTCAACTTTCAAGATGATATTTTGAACCACCTTGCGCGGGGTCGAAAGGAAGTTATGACGGATAAGCAGTTCATTGAACGTGAAATTACCCGTTTCAAGGCTTCCCGGCGCAGAATGGAAATGTTCACAGGCAAGCGGTATTATGACGGCAAGCACGACATTCTTTCCAAGAAGCGCACGGTGATTGGTGAAGGCGGTGATCTGGTTGAAGTGACCAACCTTCCCAATAACCGAATCGTGGATAACCAGTATAAAAAGATGGTGAACCAGAAAGCCAATTATCTTCTGGGCAAGCCCATCACCTTCCAATGCAAGAATACCGCATACCTTGACGCGCTGAACACCCTGTTCAATCGCCGCTTCATGCGGCTGATGAAGAATGTGGGCAAGTGTGCGCTGAATGAAGGTATTGTGTGGGTGTTTCCCACCTACGATGAAAACGGTGAATTCGTGTTCAAGAAGTTCAGCGGCCATGAAATCATTCCCGGTTGGGCTGATGCTGACCACACCTTCCTTGAATACGCTATCCGCATTTACGCCATGATTTCCTATGAAGGCGAAGATGAACGGATTGTGGAAAAGGTGGAAGTCTTTGATGAAGCGGGTATTCACTATTTCAGGCTGGATGGTCAATCCCTTGTTCCTGAAGAACCGTTCCAGCAGAGTTATTTCACGCTGAACGGCGTTCACCCCTTCAACTGGTCGAAGATTCCCCTGATTCCCTTCAAGCGGGATGCAGAAGAAACCCCGCTGATTCGGTGTGTGAAGTCCCTTCAGGACGGTATGAACACCATTCTTTCCAACTTTCAGAACAACATGGAAGAAGATTCCCGAAACACCATTCTGATTCTGGTGAATTATGATGGTGAAAATCTGGGGTCTTTCCGGCGCAACCTTGCGCAGTATGGCGCTGTCAAGGTGAAAACCATTGATGGTGCTGCCGGTGATCTGCGAACCCTTCAGGTGGAAGTGAACGCAGAAAACTATAAATCCATTCTGGAAATCTTCAAGAAGGCCATTATTGAAAATGCTATGGGCTATGATGCCAAGGATGACCGCATGAGCGGTGAACCCAACCAAATGAATATCCAGTCCATGTATTCTGATATTGACCTTGACGCAAACGAAATGGAAACCGAATTCCAAGCAGCTTTTGAAGAACTGCTTTGGTTCGTGAACTGCCATTTTGCAAATACTGGATTGGGGGATTTTGAAAATGAAGAAGTTTCTGTAATCTTCAACCGTGACATTCTTATCAATGAAGCTGAAGTCATTGATAATATCGGTAAATCCGTTGGAATCCTGTCTGATGAAACCTTGGTTGCACAACATCCTTGGGTGGATGATGTTCAGGAAGAAATGGAGCGCCGGAAGAAGCAGCGTGAAGAAGAAATGGCTGATGACTACCTGAATACCTTCAGCAAGCAGCCCAAGGCGGGTGATAACGATGCCAACGCCGGATAAGAAATACTGGATTGGTCGTTTCACCCAAATGGAGCAAGCCCAGCACAAAGCAGCGGTTGAAGTGGCTGACGATATTGAACGGCAGTTCAAAACGGCACAGCACGAAGTTGAACGGCAGCTTTCTACTTGGTATCAGCGCTATGCTATGAATAATCAGGTTTCCATGAAGGAAGCGCGGCGGCAGCTAAACACCAAGGAACTGAAGGAATTCAGGTGGACGGTCAATGAGTACATCAAGCACGGGAAAGAAAACGGCATTTCTGCCGATTGGTCAAAGCAGCTTGAAAACGCTTCTGCTCGTTTCCATGTGACCCGCCTTCAGGCTATTCAACTTGAACTTCAGAACACAGTTGAAGTGCTGTATGGTGGTCAAACGGATGCCCTTGACGCGCTGATGAAAAAGACCTACCTTGATTCCTATTACCACACGGCCTTTGAAATCCAAAGGGGCGTTGGTGTGGCGTGGGATATTGCGGCGGTCAATCAGAAGGCGCTTGTCACCATCATCAATACCCCTTGGACAGTGGACGGCAGGAATTTTTCAGAACGAATCTGGGCGAATAAGCAAGCCCTGATTGGGGAACTGCGCACACAGTTGACGCAAAACCTGATGTTGGGAAAGTCCCCGGCTGAATCGGTGAAAATCATTGCCGCAAAGATGGGCGTTGCAGAACACAAGGCCGCAAGGCTGGTGTTCACGGAAAGCGCCTATTTTCAGGCCGTGTCCCAAGGGAATTGTTATAAAGCGCTGGACGTTCGGAAATTCCAGTTCATAGCCACGTTGGATGATAGAACATCCGATGTGTGCCGGGAAATGGATGGACAGATTTTCGACATGCGGGATTATCAACCGGGGGTAAATGTTCCCCCGCTTCATCCTTGGTGTCGAAGCTGCACAGCGCCTTATTATGAAGATTTGGCTGGTATCGGTGAACGTGCAGCGCGTGACCCGGAAACCGGGCAAACCTACTATATACCCCGTGAAACCAAATACGAGGACTGGAAACAGTCTTTCGTGGATGGCGGCAGCAAGCAGGGCTTGACCCCGACTTCCGGCAGCGATATACTGAAAGGTGTACGGGCTTGCACAACGGTTGGTGAAGTTGAAAAGTGGTTGCGTGGACAAGGTTGGTTCAGGGTCGGTAGCACCGATCAAAACCAGCTTGTTTCCCTTTCCGGCTGTGATCTGGAAACAGCGCAGGAAGTGGCGCTTGCCTATGAACGGGTATTTGACCGCTATCCTGCTATGAAGGGACGCATTGACGCTGTTGTGTGTAAACGTCTTGACGGCGGCACATACGCCCAATGTTACACAAGGGGCGGCGGCAAGGTTGAAATCAATAGTCAGTATTTCAATGACCACACCAAACTTGCGGCCTCTTATGAACGGGATGTTCGGGGCGGTTTTCACCCGGTCAATACCGATTGGCGCAGTATCGTTGTTCATGAAATCGGTCATGCCGTTGACGGTACGCTGACCAATATGGGGCTTGCTGGTGCGAAAAGCCGTTATTCCTATGATTACAAGGATGTTTCCGCTGAACTGCGTCCAAAGGTCATGAAGGCTTGTGGGTTGAAGGTAACTGACACTTTCAATGAAGTCAGCGGTTACGCCACAAAGAACAACCGTGAATGGTTTGCTGAAGCATTCGCTGAACTGCTGGATTCCCCATCCCCGCGCCGTGTTGCCGTGGAGCTGGGCAAGCAGCTTGACGAATTCATGAAGAAAGTGAAGGTGAAATAACATGATGCCCAAATTCTTTGAAAGTGAATACTTTGTTCCTGAACCTGACAACTGGCATTTGAAGCCGGGAGCGCCCAAGGAAATTGTGGACGAATTCAACGAATGGATGAAGAATCACAATTTCGAGGATTCGGGCGTTGATGTTGACTGAACCACCCGCCAAACGGCAGGGTGGTTTTCTTATGTCCATTTTCAGGCGCGTCCAAAGTATAGGACAGGCGGGGTTCTCTTACCTCCTACCCGCTTTCCTCTCTTTTGCCCACTTTATATAAGTGGTTTTTCTGCAATCGAAAGGGGAATAACGCGCCGTTTATTCTGATAAACCCCCTGAAAGGGTTTATATATCTCCGCTTTCCGCTGGCGAACAGCGGACAAACAGAACCGGACTGAACCGGGATAACAAATGAGTTTGTGAAAGGATGTTGACCATGAAAAAGGAAGAACTGGTGAAGCTGGGGCTTGACGAAGAAACCGCTGAAAAGGTTGCCAATGCGTCAGCCGAAGAACTGAGGGGCTTTGTTCCCAAATCGCGCTTTGATGAAGTGAACAATGCCAAGAAAACTGCTGAAGATACGGTCAAGGAACGTGACCAGCAGATTGAAAGCCTGAAATCTGCCGGGAATGTGGATGATCTGAAGCAGCAGATTACCACCCTTCAGAATGAGAACAAAGCCAAGGATGAAGCCCATGCTGCTGAACTGCTGAAGGTTCGCATTGATTCCGATGTGGAAGCGGCGCTGACTGAAGCCAAGGCCAAGAACCACAAGGCTGTGAAGGCGCTGCTTGATCTGGAAAAGGCTGAACTTGGTGATGATGGCAAGGTGAAGGGTCTGCGTGAACAGATTGCCGCCTTGACCAAGGCCGAGGATTCCAAGTTCATGTTCAACGCCGTTACCGCGCCCAAGATGAAGGGCGCAAAAACTGGTGAGGATGGCATTGAAGATGGTGACAAGGGCGTTGATACGTCCAAGATGACCTATGATGAACTTTGCGCCTACCTTGCCGAAAACCCGGAAGCCACTTTGAGCTAAATTCTAAGAAAGGATGTATCTGAATGCCCAATACTAAATTTGATGCAAAGTCTTTCAACCCGGAAGCGTTCAAGTATATGGTGGGTCGTATTCCCAACCTGAAGATGAACGAACTGCGCAAGTCCCGTGCGCTGGCTGGCAACCCGGATATTAAGTCCGTTTTCGCCAACCAGAACGGCACTTCCTACGCCCGTATTGCCATGCGCGGCCTGCTTGATGGTGATGTGGTGAACTATGACGGTCAGACCGACATTGCCGCCACTTCCACCAAGACCTATGAACAGGGTGTTGTGGTTGTGGGTCGTGCCAAGGCTTGGACTGAACGCGACTTCTCCCATGACATTACTGGCGGTGTTGACTTCATGGAAAACATTGCCCAGCAGGTGGCCGAATATTGGGAAGGTGTCGATCAGGATACCATTCTTGATATTCTGACTGGTGTTTTCGCCATGACTGGTGAAAAGAACCTTGAATTCGTCACCAACCACACCCACGATGTTTCCGCCGTTGGTGATGGCCTGATGACCGCAACCACCCTGAACACGGGCTGCAATAAGGCTTGCGGCGCGAACAAGAAGAAGTTCACGCTGGTGTTCATGCACTCCGATGTTTCCACCAACCTTGAAAATCTGCGCCTTCTGGAATACCTGAAGTACACCGATAAGGACGGCGTGACCCGTGATCTGGGCATTGCCACTTGGAACGGCAAGGTGGTTGTCATTGACGATTCCATGCCCGTTGACACTACTGGTGATGTCCCGGTGTATACCACCTATGTTCTGGGCAACGGCGCTATTTCCTATGAGAACATCGGCGCGAAAGTTCCCTATGAGATGGCGCGTGACCCCAAGACCAACGGCGGTCAGGACACCCTGTATACCCGTCAGCGCAAGTGCTTTGCGCCCTTTGGCCTTTCCTACGAAAAGACCAATCAGGCCACCCTTTCCCCGACTTCTGCCGAACTTCAGAACGGCGCGAACTGGACGTTGGTTCATTCTGGTGAAGCGGAAGCTGAACAGCGTTCCTACATCAACCACAAGGCCATTCCCATTGCTCGCATTCTGACCAAGGGTTAATGAAAGGGGGGCGCGGTGCATGATGGAACAGTATACTGAAAATATGGCGCTGCAAGCTATGTTTTCCGCGCCCTTCCTTCAGGGTGTCATTGATCTACTGAAGGCGCTTGGGTACACATTTCAGGATTCGGATTCCATCATTCTGACCTTTACCACTCAAAAGGTGAATGAAGAAATCCTGAATTCCTGCAATGTGTCCCGTGTGCCGAATGGCCTTTATCAATGTGCAACGGGCTTGATTGTGGCTGAATTCCTGATGACTAAGAAAAACATGGGTCAGGTGGATGGACTGACTTTGAACTTTGAACCCGTTTTGAAATCCATTCAGGAAGGTGACACGAATATTGTCTGGGCTACCGATGCCGGACAATCCCCCGAACAGCGGTTTGATACCTTCATTGGTTATCTGCTGGCCGGACGCGCTCAATTCGTGTCATATAGGCGGCTGAAGTGGTGACTGATGTTCTTTCCTTGTTATGGCATGACCGCGCTACGGTGACGGTCAGAAAGTCTTATATAAGGGATAACAAAAGCACGGGCTTCAGGGAAGAAGTCACCATCCAAGATTTGCCCTGCAAGCTGTCCCACTTCAATTCAGTTCAATCTTCCAATTCACCCAATGAAAATGATGGTGTGGTGTCCAAGGTGGTTCAGAATGTGAAGCTGCTGCTTGCCCCGGATGTGGAAATTCCTGCCGGAAGCAAGATTGCTGTGACACAGAAGAACGGGAAAACAACGCTGTACACATACAGCAGTCCCCCCGCAATCTTCACCAACCATCAAGAAATCAACTTGGAGTTGTTCCAGAAATGGGCGTAAAAGTTGATTGCAGCGAATTGAAAGAATTCGCCAAGAAGATTGAACAGTTGAACGGAATTCAACGAGATCAATTCTTTCAGGCAGCTACACAGGCAATGGCCGGAAGGCTGCTTGCCTTGGTCATTCCCAGAACACCCGTTGGAACGGGTACGAAGGATGCTGACGGAAGAACGGTCAGTCAAGGCGGTACATTGCGCCGGGGCTGGACAGGCGGCGTTGAAGGTGCTGACGGCATGGCCTACGCTATGACGCTGGGCGTTCAACGCACAGGTTCAGGCTTCTATTCAATCACCATCACCAACCCGGTCTATTATGCGTCCTATGTGGAATACGGTCACAGGCAAACGCCGGGACGATACGTTCCCGCAATAGGGAAACGGCTGAAGGCTTCATGGGTCAATGGTCAATTCTTCTTGCGTACATCGGAAGAACAGTTGAAAGCCATTGCCCCCACAATTCTTCAGCCCATGTTGGACACATTTTTAAGGACGGTGTTTTGATGATTCAGCAAGTGATTGACGGCATTGTTGCCGCCCTGCATGACCATTTCCGGGAAGAATACCCCTATTTCACGGATAATACCGAACAGGGAATCACCCCCGGTTCTTTTTCCGTGATCTGTGTTCGACCCAAGCAAACGCAGTTCTTGGGGAATCGGTATTACCGGGAACACCCCATGTGCGTTTACTATTTCCCCAAGTCCACGGGGGACTATTCGGAAACAAATGCCATGATTGAAAAGTTATTTTCAATTCTGGAATACATCACCGTTTCTGGTGATCTGGTGCGCGGAACGAACATGAACCCCCATGTTGAAGATGGGGTTCTTGCTTTTTCCGTGGACTACAACTTCTTTGTTCGGAAGGTGGAAGCCGAACAGGATAACATGGAAAATCTTGAAATGAGGGAAAACGTAAATGGCGAAGAAACCTGATGTTTCTGTTCCTGCCGTTGAAGCCCCGGCTTTCACCAAGGAACAGATTCTTCATTCCAAACGGTATCAGATGCGCCGTGATGCGCTGGGCTTCCTGCTGGATGACGGCAAGACCTATACTGATTCCGAAATCAATTCCATTCTGGAAAACTACATGAAAGGACAGGTGAAGTAATATGGCACTTGGCGGCGGTATCTTTGTTGCCCAGAATAAGAAACTTCCCGGCAGCTACATCAACTTTGTTTCGCTGGCTATGGCTACTTCCAACGTGTCTGACCGTGGTGTTGCTGCTTTCGGTCTGGCGCTGGATTGGGGCGTTGACGGTGAAGTGTTCACCGTGACCAAAGCGGACTTTGAAAAGAACAGCCTGAAGCTGTTTGGCTATGAGTACGGCCATAACAAGCTGAAGGGTCTGCGTGATCTGTTCCGCAACATTCACACCCTGTATGCCTATAAGCTGAACAGCGGCACGGGCAAGGCCGCGAATACCTACGCTACCGCGAAATATGCGGGTGCGCGTGGTAATGCCCTGACTACCATCATCACCACCAATGCGGATGACACGAGGAAGTTTGACGTTTCCACCGTCTTTGATGGCGCTGTGGTTGACCGTCAAACCGTTGGTGCTGCGGCTGAACTGGTGGACAATGACTATTGCACCTTCAAGAAGGATGCTGAACTTGCGCTGACCGCTGGCCTTCCCATGACTGGCGGCGAAACCGACACCGTGACGGCGGCACATCATCAGGCGTTCATTGACCTGATTGAAGCCTATTCCTTCAACGCCATTGGTGTTGTTTCTGATGAGCGCGAAGGGGGCGCAACTAAGGTGAATGACCTGTACGCCAATTTCGCTAAGCGTATGCGTGACGAAATGGGCGTGAAGTTTCAGGCCGTTGTGTTCCGCAATGCTGCTGACCATGAAGGCGTTGTCAACGTTGAAAACCTTGTCACCGACGAGGGCGAAAACGCTGCTTCCCTTGTGTATTGGGTGACTGGCATTGTGGCCGGCACGGCTATCAATGCTTCTGCCCTGAACACCGTGTATGATGGTGAATTCACCGTTGATGTGAAGTACACTCAGGCACAGCTTGAAGGCTGCATTGACGCTGGCAAGTTCACCCTGCACCGTGTCGGCGCTGATATTCGCGTTCTGTGTGACGTGAACAGCCTTGTCAACACCAACGCCAACAAGAATGATCTGTTCAAGGAAAATCAGACCATCCGTGTCATTGACTGTATCGCCAATGACATTGCGGAACTGTTCAATACTAAGTATCTGGGCAGGATTCCTAACAATGCGGCTGGCCGTGTTTCCCTGTGGACTGACATTGTGAAGCACCATCAGGAGCTTGCCCGTATCGGCGCTATCGAAAACTTTGACGAAAACGCCGTTGTGGTTGAGCAGGGCGACACCAAGCGTTCCGTTGTGGTACAGGATGCCATTACCGTTGTGAACGCTATGGCACAGCTTTATATGACCTGTGTGGTCGGCTAAGAAAGGATGTGAATTCAAATGCTGAACAACATCATCATGAAAGGCAAGGATGCCGTTTCTGCGAAGTTGGCTGAATGCTTTGTCACCATTGAGGGCAATCGCTACAACATGATGCAGATGATTAACTTTGAAGCGAAGTTTGAGAAGAACAAGATGAATGTGCCGATTCTGGGCAAGACGGGCGAGGGTAACAAGTCCGCTGGTTGGAAGGGCACTTTCTCTGGTACTGCGCATTACAACCAGTCCATCTTCCGTGAACTGATGCTGCGTTACAAGAACACGGGCGAGGACGTGTATTTTGAAATTCAGGTCACGAATGAAGATCCCACTTCCGCTGCTGGCCGTCAGACTGTGGTTTTCATTGACTGCAACATCAACGGCGGCATTCTTGCCAAGTTTGATGCTGATGGTGAATATCTGGATGAAGATATTGACGGCACTTTCGAGGATTTCACCATGCCCGAAACCTTCACGCTGCTGGACGGCATGAAGTAATTTCACCCCTTCAACACCCCCTGATAGGTTCAGGGGGTGTTTTCAATTCAGTTCAATTTGAAAGGTAGGTTTTTTGAAATGTCCAATCTGTCTGTTTTCCTGAAGAAGAACAAGAAGGAACGTGCCAACGCTTTCTATGCTGCTTCCAAATCCTTTGTGGATGCAGAAGGCAACCCGGTTCTGTGGGAAATCAAGCCCCTGACTACTGTGGAGGATGAACGCATTCGTGAGGAATGCACCAAGGAAGTTCCCGTTGCTGGCCGCAAGGGTCTTTTCCGGCAGAAGATTGACACCAACGCTTATATGGTCAAGCAGATGGTTGCGGCTATCGTTTTCCCCAACCTGTTTGACGCTGCGCTTCAGGATTCCTACGGCGTGAAAACCCCGGAAGCGCTGCTGAAGGAAATGGTGGATAACCCGTCCGAGTTTATCGACCTTTCCAACTTCATCCGCGAACAGTCCGGCTTTGATAAGGAAATGGATTCCGAGGTTGAAGAAGCAAAAAACTGATAAATGAAGGGGATGCTGAAGCGAACTATGCGTATTATGCGCTTCACAAGCTGCACATTCTCCCTTCACAGTTTGTCAGTATGGATATGCAGGAAAAAGCGTTTGTAATCGCCTGTATTGATCTGCGGATTGAAGCAGACGAAAAGGAACGCAAAAAGATTAAATCCTTGAGGAAAGGGGGTTAAGCAATGGCAACCATCAGCAGCACGGTTTCTTTGGTAGATAACATTTCGTCCAAACTGACCACAATCAAAGGCAATTTGGATGAAGTGGTATCTTCCTTTGAATCCTTGCAAGGCAGTTTCGACACAAGCCAATCCAAGGCAAACGGTTTTTCATGGGACACTTTTATAAAGAACTGTGAAACGGCGGGTCAGAAGATTGCTGATGTTGGAACAAAGATGACGCTTGCCCTGACTACACCCCTTGTTCTTCTTGGAAAAAGTATGTACGGGGCAGCAACGGACTATGAAAGCGCTTTTGCTGGTGTACGAAAAACCACGGAAGCAACTGAAGAAGAATACCAAGCCTTGTATGACGGTATGCTTCAGCTTTCCGAAACGGAAACTTCCGTGGGATTCGTTGATCTGGCCGGGATTATGGAAATGGCGGGTCAGTTGGGTGTTGCTGAAGAAGAACTTCTTGGCTTCACCAAGACATACGCCGATTTGCAGGAATCCACAAATATTCAGGGCGGTGAAGGCGCGGCAGATTTGCAGCGCTTTTTGAACCTGACTGAACAAAGCACACAAAACGTTGCCCGTGTGGGTGGCGTTATCGTTGAATTGGGCAACAATTTCGCCACGACTGAAAGCGAAATTCTTGCAATGGCAACCCGTATGGCTTCCACGGGTGATCTTGCCGGATTCACTTCAACGGAAATCCTTGCCCTTTCTGCTGCACTTTCCAGCGCTGGTATCAATGCTGAAGCTGGCGGTTCTGCCGCTAGCAAGCTGATGAAATCCATGCAGCTTGCGGCTGAACTGGGCGCTGATGCCTATGACCTTCTTGGCGGCACATACGGAAACGCCGTTGATTTCTCCTATTTCATCAGCAGCAAAGAAAACCTTCTGGGCGTTGCACAGGAATTGGGTGTAACTACGGATTACGTTGAACAGCTTGGTAAATCTTGGCTGGACATGGAGAAATTTGCCCAAGTTTCGGGCAAAACCGCTGACCAATTCAGAACGGATTGGGCTGATAATCCGGCGCAGGGTATGCTTGATTTCTTTGTTGGCCTTGGAAATCTGGACGCAAGCGGACAGCAAAGCGCCCTTTCCATGCTGAATGAAATGGGCATTACCGAAATTCGCCTTTCCAACTTGGTTGCTGCTATGGCTGGTAATAGTGATCTGTACAGCCAAGCCCTGCAAATGGCTTATGATGCCTATATGCAGGATGTTGACGTGAACGCCCTTGCTGTTGAAGCCGGGAAGCGTTACAGCACACAGGAAAGTCAGAACGCTATGCTTGGGAACAAGCTGCAAAATACAATGGCTGATTTCGGTGACAACCTTGTGACCGCCCTTCAGCCTGCCCTTGACTGTGTGAATGGTCTGCTGGAATCCTTCAATGCTTTGAGCGAAACCGACCAAACCAAGGTTCTTGAAGTGCTTGGTGCGCTTGCGCTGACAGGCCCACTTCTGACGGGTGTTGGTAAAACGGTTGAAGCTGTCGGAAAGATTTCCGGGGGTATTCAGACGATTATCACCAACGCGCCTACATGGGGTGCTTCCCTTCAGGCTTTCTTCAGCAGTCCCACTTTCTGGGGCGTTGCGGCTGGCGCTGGTATTCTGTTGCTTATCAGCTACCTTGACCAAATTCCTTCCAAGCTGGAAGGAATTATCACTTCTGCCGCTGGTATCGAAATTTCTTTCGATGAAGAAAGCGTAAGCAAAGCCCTTTCCCAAATTGAACAAATTCAAAGCGCCCTTGACATTTTGAACGGCAATGAAGCCACGGAAGATGCAAGGTTGACAAGCGAATCTGTGAAAATGGGTTGGGGTACAACCGATATGTTCAATACGGGTCTTGCCTATGAAAGCGCATTGGCAAGCACCACCATTGAGCAAATCAACAATGACTATGCCACGAAAATCCTTGAATTGCAGGATAAAATCAAGCATTCGCAGGACGGCGCACAGAACGCCCTTTGGTTTGAAGAAATCAAGGGTCTTGAAACCGCCCGTGATATTGATATTTCTGCTGCACAGCAGAGCTATTCCACGGCTATCAGCGATTTGTTCAACGGCATGGCACAGCAATACCCGGAAGCAGCAAAGCAGCTTGAAACTGCCGCCCAGCAATATGACCTAATGGCTACCATTCAGGAAGCCTTCAGATTTGATTGGGATGCCTATGCAGATGAAGCGGCTGCTGAAGCTGATTGGAACGGCCTGATGAAATCCATGTATAGCCAAGCCTTTGACCTTGGTTATATGAGCGAATCCGGCTATGATACCAAGGAACAGCTTATGTGGGCTGTGGATAACATGTTCATGAACAATGCAGGATGGATTAACATTCTGAATGAACGTGTTGCTGGCGACCTGACCACGGCGGCAGGAAACCTTTCTGAAAACCCCTTGGCTGATTACATTGCAACCATTCTTTCCAGCGATACGGTAACGGAAAACCTTGATTTTTCCGCGATTGATGGCGCTTTTGACGGTATTATTGAACTGCTTGATTTCACACAGGCAGCGCAAAAGGCCGTTGAAAATGGTGATGCAACTTCCTTTGGTGATTATTTGATTCAGGGTTTGGCTGATGGTATCACCAATAACAGCGCTACCGCTGAAACCAGCGCTTCCACCGTTGGCACGGCTACCGTTGCCGCCCTTGGTGCTGCGCTTGGTGTTCAGTCCCCGTCTGTATTCGCCATTGAACAGGGTATGTATGTTGATCTGGGCTTGGCGCAGGGTATCACCGAAAATGTGGGCGCTGTGACCGCTGCGGTTCAGGCAACGGGCGCGGCCACGATTGCCGCAATGATGGCGGTATGCAATCAGGTTGTTGCAGCTGGTAATTCCATTGTGAATTATGGTGCTGGTTACAGCATGGGTGCAAACATCGGGCGCGGCATGGCTGCTGGTATCAGAAGTCAGATTGGCGCAGTTCAGGCGGCAGCAAGGGCGCTGGCAAGTGCGGCGGCTTCCGCTGCAAGTACACGCCTTGCCATTCATTCCCCGTCCCGTGTATTTTACGGGTTCGGTGAAATGTCCGGCCTTGGCTATATCAACGCCCTGTATGATATGACCGGGCAAGTGGAAAGGGCTGCTGGAAAGCTGTTTGATATTGAATATCAGGCGGCGAACAAGGCGGCTTGGAACGAAATTCAGTTGTTCGGCGGCTATGAAATTGAAGATTTGATGAATGTCAATAATGAGGATTACGAAGCCAAAGTTTCCGATGCTGACATGAAGAAGATTCGTGAATTGGCTGAACGTGAAGTTATCAATCAGTTCACCACGGCTGAACTGCACATTGAATTCACGGCGAACAACAAAATTGAATCTGACCTTGACCTTGATGGTGTGGTTTCCTACCTTGAAGATCAGGTTGCGGAACGCCTTGAAATGGTTGCTGAAGGGGTGTATGAGTAATGGCGTATGATCTGTACTTGGGGAAAATGCTGATGCCCATTACCCCTTCCAAAATTTCTATGGCAATCAATAACCAGAACAAGACCATCAACCTTATCAATGATGGTGAACTGAACCTTCTGAAGTCCGCCGGGCTGACAGATGTTCAGTTCACCCTTTTGATTCCCCAAGTCAGCTATCCGTTTGCGCGGTATGGTGACGGGAAGTTCGTTGGGGCTTCAACGTATCTGGATTATTTTGAACAACTGAAACAGGCCAAAGCGCCTTTTCAGTTCATCCTTTCCAGGTGTATGCCCACCGGGAAAGCCCTTTTTGATACGAATATGACCGTATCGCTTGAAGATTACACCATCACAGAAGAAGCCAAGAATGGCTTTGATCTGCAAGTTGCTATTTCCCTGAAGCAATACAAGCATTACGCCACGAAAACAATTTCTGTGGAAATTCCGTCCCCAACTGCCCCCATCATTGTGAACGAGGATAGACCCATCATCTGGAATCCAACCCTGTCCACCAGTTCCGGCAGTTCTGGCGGTGGTTCTTCCAAGAAAACTTCTGGTTCTTCTCAAAAGTCATATAAGGTTCAGATAATTGGTATGGGCGTTGTGACGGTGAAGGCAAGCAGTCCGGCAGACGCAATCACGAAGGCGGCGGGAAACAACTGGAAAGGCACCATTTATGTTGACGGTGTGGGCTACAACGGCGCAACCAAGCAGAAAATCACCAGTTCTTCCAGCGGTTCTTCTTCCAAATCCACTTCTTCCAGTTCTGCGAGTTCAACGGTGAAAAAGGCTGTCCAAACGGTTTCCAAGGTTGCAAGCGGCGTTGCAAACACGATTTCCAAGGTGGTCAGCAGCGTGAAAAACACAATCACAAATTTTATGAAAAAGGCCACCAGTTCTTCCAGCAGCGTGAAAAGCACCGTGAAGAAAAGCGGCGGCACGAAATACGCTGTTGTTTCCAAGAAATAAGGGGGTGTTCGGGTGTCCATTGAACTTTTGATTGAAAATGGTTCAACCCTTTACACCCCCGTTGTGAAGGATGAAATTCATTGGATTACGGAAAGAAAAGGTGCGCCCGGAAAAATCACCTTTTCTGTGATTCAGGACAGCGCTTTGAAAATTGAAGAAGGAAACCCCGTGATGCTGAAGGTGAACGGGGAACAAATCTTTTATGGATTCCTGTTCAAGCGGAGCCGGAACAAGAATCCTGATTTGAGCCTGACCGCCTATGACCAAATGCGATACCTGAAGAACAAAGATACCTATGTCTTTGAACGGATAACGGCGAAAGACGTTATTGAAATGATAGCAAATGACTATGGCCTTCAGCTTGGGGAAATCGAATATACCAACTATTGGATTCCTTCACGCATTGAGGAAAACAGCACTTTGCTTGACATGATGCAAACATCCCTTGATATTACCCTAACCAATACAGGGAACATGTACGTTCTGTATGATAAGGCCGGAAAACTGACCCTGACCGCTGCTGAAAGAATGGTTGTGGGATTGGTGATTGACGCTGAAACGGGTGAAAATTTCGATTACACTTCCAGCATTGATGACCAAACCTATAACAGAATCAAGCTGGTATATGAGGACAGCGAAAGCGGCAAGCGCGAAATCTTCACAGCCCAAGACAAGGAAGGGACTATGAAGAAATGGGGTACACTTCAGTATTATGAAGCGATTTCCGACACGCAGAATGCCCAGAACAAGGCCAACGCCCTGCTTTCCCTGTACAATTCCAAGACCAAGAAGCTGAAGATTACCGCCTTAGGTGATGTTCGGGTTCGGGCTGGAAGCTATGTTGTGGTTCGGCTGAACATCGGGGATGTGACACTTGACAACTTCATGATGGTTGAAAAGTGTGACCATAAGTTCAAAGACAATGAACACACCATGACCTTGACCCTGCGAGGGGGTGAATTCGTTGCCTGATTTGACTGAAAGCATGAAAAAGGCTGCTTTGCAAGCAATGGAAGCAGCAAAGCCCGTGAACGTTGCCTTTGGAACGGTGGTTCAGGAAAACCCGCTGATGATCTGTGTTGAACAGAAAATGACCCTTGGAATGGGACAGCTTATTTTAAGCCGGAACGTAACCGACCACGATATTGATGTAACTGTTGATTGGTCTACGGAAAGCGCATTAAAAACCCACCGTCACGGCATTGGTACGGAAGAAGAAATGCTGGTAACGATGGAAGGCGGCGACCCCGTTCACACCCATGATATTCCCCCTTCCTTCACAGGTTATACCAACCTTGCCCATCGGCACGGGATTTCAGGCCGGAAGAAGATGCGCGTTCACCTTGGATTGACCCTTGGTGAACACGTTGTTCTTCTGCGCTTGCAGGGCGGTCAGCAATACTTGGTTTGGGATAGGGTGGTGTAAAACATGGGCTTGATTCCCCAAAACAGTTTCCCTGATGACGAATTTGAATTCGTGATTTTTCCCACCAAAACCTACGCTATGGACTTGAAGAACGGCAGAATCATTGGTTATACCGATGGACAGGAAGCCATGAAACAGGCCATATATAAGGTTTTGAACACGGAACGCTTTGAATATGGGGCATATTCCAACAATTACGGTGTTGAACTGAATGAATTGATTGGTATGCCCATGACCTATGTTCTGCCGGAAATCAAGCGGTGCATTACTGAAGCGCTGACTTGGGACAGCAGAATAAACAGCGTGGACGGCTTTGAATTTGAAACCGAAATGGGAAAGGTTCATTGCACGTTCACCGTTCACACCATCCACGGTGATATTGATGCGGAAAAGGTGGTGAATATCTGATGTTTGAAGCTATGACCTATGATGTACTGATTCAGCGGATGCTTGACCGCATTCCTGATGATATGGACAAGCGGGAAGGTTCGGTGATCTGGGATGCCCTTTCCCCGGCAGCACTTGAACTGGAATTCTTGTATATGTGTCTTGACTATACGCTGAATCAGAGCTTTGCCGATACGCAGGAAAGGGAATACCTGATTCGCCGCTGCGCAGAGCGCGGCATTATTCCCTATGAAGCAAGCGGCGCGGTGCTGAAGGGCATTTTTACCCCAGCAACCATTGACGTGACCAACCAACGCTTCAGCCTGAATAAGCTAAATTATGTGGTGGTTGAACGCATTGAAGGAGAAGAAGGCGCTTGGCGCGTGGAATGTGAAACGCCTGGAACAGCCGGAAATCAGAACTTTGGGACGCTGATTCCCATTGATTACATTGACGGACTGGAAACGGCAACCCTGACGGAACTTCTGATTCCCGGCGAGGAAGAAGAGGACACCGAAGATTTGAGAACCCGCTATTTTGCAGCGTTCCAGAACAAGGGCTATGGGGGCAACGTTCAGGATTATCTTGACAAGACCAATTCCATTGAAGGTGTTGGTGCAACCAGAGTGACAGCGGTTTGGAATGGCGCTGGAACGGTGAAGCTGACCATTCTGGACAGCGAATTCAACCGGGCAAGTTCGACCCTGATTGAAAAAGTTCAGAATGAAATTGACCCGTATCAGGACGGCAAGGGGCTTGGTGTTGCACCCATCGGCCATGTTGTGACCGTTGACACGGCTGAAGAACAGCCTGTGAACATTTCCGCTATCATTGAATTTGATGTGGGGTATGGGTGGGCGAACACTCAGGCGGCGATTGAAGAAAACATCAGCGCCTATCTGCTGGAACTGCGTCAAAGCTGGGGAAAAATCGAAAATATGAACAATCCCACGGTTGTCAGAATTTCGCAGATTGAAACCCGGCTTCTGACCGTGAAGGGCATTGTGGACGTGACTGGAACGAAGATCAACGGCACGGCGGCGAACCTGTCTATTTCTGGGAACAAAATTCCCGTGATTGGGGCGGTGACGAATGGCGCGTAATGTTGACCTGTGGAAGCACCTTCCACCTTTCCTTCAGGACTTCCGCGAAATGTGCGAATTGGTGAAAACGGAAAACCCTGAATTCACCTTGGCGGCACAGGAAGCGGATTCAATGGTGAATGAACTGTTCATTCAGACGGCAACGGACATGGGTTTGAAGCGCTTTGAAAAGATTCTTGGCATATCCCCCGCCAAGGGGGATTCCCTTGAATCCAGACGAAGTGCAATCATGACCCGTTGGAACGATATAACCCCGTACACCATGACCGCGCTGAAGAACAAAATCATTGCCATTCAGGGGAATGAAGAAGTTGAAATTATCCTTTCAACGAATCGCCCCTATGAAATCGAAATCATTACCAATCTGGAATTTCCCGGCCAAGTGAATGACCTTGCGTATCTGATTCAGACCATGATTCCCTGTAATCTGGTGATTCATTCGGTGAACATCATCAAGGGTCAGAGTGAAACACGCTTGGGTTATGGCGTGGGCGCAAGCATTACGGGCAATCTTCTTTTGACCAACGATTTGAACGAGAATCAGAGCGTTCCCGTTCCTGTTGGGGTTGCTGTTGGACAGAGCATGACCAACACCCTGTTCCTGACGGGTGATCTGCATGAAGAACAGAAAATCCCGGTTGACCTTGGAACGGCAGCGGGTCACAGCGTAACCAATACGCTGTTCCTGACTGACAGCATGAACGAAAACATTGATATTTCTGGCGTTGCTGCTATCGGAATGGGCAGCAGCTTCACCAATATCATTGAAATTACCTGATGAAAGGAAGAAAAACACATGGAATTTTCCTCTTTCGTAATCACGAACAAGGGTCAGGCGCTGATGGCGAAGCTGATGCAGGGAACGGGCTTTTGTACGTTCACCAACATCAAACTTTCCAGCACGGCCTATTCTGAAAGTCAGATTCCGGCGCTGACTGCGCTGGGCGGCGTGAAGCAGACCACCCCTATCACGAGGAAAACGGTGCTGAACACCACGTCCATCATGATTGAAGGTGCGCTGGACAACACCGAACTGACCACGGGTTACAACATTCAGACCATCGGCATTTTTGCCAATGACCCGGATGAAGGTGAAATCCTGTATGCGGTTGCCCGTGCGACCACCCCCGGTTATATGCCCCCGTATAACGGTATTACCGTTTCCGGCGCAACGTTCAAGTTCGTCATTACTGTTGGCAATGCCAACAATGTGACCATCACCCTTGACCCGGCTGGTTATGCGTCCCTTGCAGATGTTCAGGAGCTTCAGAGCGAAATTGCCAATCTGAAGGGCTTTGTGGGCTATTCGGAAGGTGACGTGTACGGCGTTGAAGTGGACTTTGTGAACAAGACCTTCACCCGCCTTGCTGGTGCTGTTGGCCGCAATAGCGGCGCTGGTTTTGACCCCATCAACGCCTTTGGTGGTCGTTACCGCTGCAACCTGACTGATGACGGTGTTGAAGTTGCCAAGCATGGTGAAGCGGCCTATTCCGAAACGGGCAAGCTGCTGACTTCCGTGACCATTGGTCGTGAAGTGGATGCTGAAGGCGCTGTGACCAATGAGGGCGTTACCTATCCGGCTGGAACGCTGGTTCAGACGATGGTGAAGCAGCCCCGTTTCTATTACAAGGTTGTTCCGCTGGTGACTGAAAAGGTGGAAGGCGGTAAGGGCTACCACATGCGCAAGGCGCGTTACTATGTGAGCGACACCCCCAAGACGGGCTTCAAGCTGCACCCGGCCTTCATTCACAACGGAGTTGAAAAGGATTATGTGTACCTGTCTGCCTATGAAGGTACGCTGTATGATGCTTCTGCTTCTGCCTATATTCTGGATGACGCACAGGTTGCGGATTTTGCCGCTGATAAGCTGTGTTCCATTGCCAACGCCAAGCCCATTTCCGGCCTGACCCAGAATTTGACCCGGCGCAACTGCGGCAAGCTGGCCGAAAATCGCGGCGCGGGTTGGTATCAGAGCTATGCAGCGCTGGTTTCCGCAAGTCAGCTTCTTTTCCTTGTGGAATATGCGTCCTTCAATACGCAGTCCAAGATTGGCAACGGCAACGTTTCCAAGACTGATGACGGCGCAACCAACATGAGCGAGAACACGGGTGCAACTGCGACCCTTGGCAATGCTTCCGGCAACGTGAGCAATGCCAACGGCATTCAGATTGTCACCTATCGTGGTGAAGAAAACCTGTGGGGCAACATCTGGAAGTTCGTTGATGGCCTGAACATCTACGCCTACGGCAAGCATGAACTGTATGTTGCTGACCACGGCTTCACGGAAAGCACGACTGCTGACCCGTACAAGAACGCCGGAATCACGCTTGCCAAGGCCAACGGCTATGTTTCCGCTATGGCCTACAATGAAGAATTTGACTGGCTGTTCTTCCCGTCTGAAGTGAACGGCAACGGCGCGAATTCTTCTGTTCCCGTAGGTGATTACTTCTGGCAGAATCACACCTATGAGGGTTTCTTTATCGCCCTATTGGGTGCGGGTTGGTTTAATGGTGCGAATGCGGGTGCTTTCTACTGGTATGTGGTCAATGCGCCGGGTACTCGCGCTCGGCATTTCGGCGGCCGCTTGGCGTATGTACCGGGCGTGACGGCCTAAACGTTTATATGGGCAAGCAGAACCGAAGGTTTTCGGTGTTCTTCACTCATACCACCAAGCGCCTGATTGAAAAAAAGCCAATATTTCAAGGTTTCTTAATCACCCAATTAGGTACGAATTGGAATAATGGTACGAATGCAGGTACTTTCAACTGGAATGTGAACAATACACCGGGTAATCGCAATCGGAATATCAGCAGCCACTTAGCAAATGCACGACATAAACACCCCCTGAAATGGTATCAGGGGGTGTTTATCATATACTGTGGGAGCTGCTTGCCCTGCCCCTTGGCAAAACATCAAAATTCAGAATAGCCGTGTTGGTAATCCTTTGTTGATGAAGATTCGGCTTTTCGTGCATACGAAGGTTTCACGGTATGAAGCTACACGGAAACTTATTTTCAAGAATCATCACGGATGAAAATTTGCTGCTTGCACACCAACACGCCCGGAAGGGCAAAGGATGGTATGAAGAAGTTCGGGCGGTTGATCTGGACATAGAACAGGGCGGCGAAATGCTGAAGAACCTGAAAGAAAGCCTGATAAACCACACCTATCATACATCCCAATATACCCTGAAGAAGCGCAAGGAAGGCCGCAAGATTCGTGATCTGTACAAACTGCCCTATTACCCTGACCGAATCGCGCAATGGGCAGTTATACAGGTGATTGAACCGTATCTGATTCATAACCTAATCTTTGATACATTTTCAGCCATTCCAAACCGTGGAATTCACCTTGGTCTTGACCGTGTTCAAGCGGCCATGCGGGGTGACGTTCCCGGCTGTCAATACTGCCTGAAAATAGACGCAAAGCACTTTTATCAATCCATCAACCATGAAATTCTGAAGGCTAACTTCAGACGGTTGTTCAAGGATGAAGATTTGCTTTGGTTCATTGATGAAGTGATTGACAGCATTGAAACCGCTGATGCAGATGACCGGGAACGCCTGAAGAATGTGGGTGATCTGAACCCCGCATTGCTGACCCGGTACATTCGCGGAAGGCATGAAACCCCGGAAGAAAGGGAAGCCCGTTACTTGAATTCGGAAATTGGGTTGCCCATTGGGAATTACTTTTCCCAATACGGCGGGAACTTCTATTTCAGCGAATTTGACCACTACATGAAAGAAGTGCTGCATGTTCAGCATTACTTTCGTTACATGGATGATATTGTGATTTTCGGTGAAACCAAGGAATATTTACATGATCTGTGTCAGCAGATTGACGCATACTTCCAAGGCAATTTGAGAATCACCCTGAAGGACAATTATCAAGTATTCCCAACGTATGTGCGCGGTGTGGATTACCTTGGGTATCGTTCCTTCTTGGAATATACGCTGCTTAGAAAGTCCACCTGTACCAGTTACAAGCGCCGAATGCTGCACATTCGCCGGAAGATGGAAAACGGCGGGAATATGACCTATTCGGAATACTGTTCCTGCCAGTCCTACAAGGGATGGTTGAAACCGTGTGACCATTACCGTTTATATGAGAAATACGGCAAGCCACTTGAACCCTATGTGGCGGCGTATTACATCAACGAAATTCAGAACAAGAAAGGGTGTATCACATGATTGAACATGGTCGTGTTCGGGCGGCGGTTGCCCCTGAAGCCGTGGTTGTGGATGCAAACAGCGTATGGGTTGCGGAAAACATTCAGGAAGTCACTGTTCAGGATGAACAGGGTGAACGGACTGAATATGAATTTTCCCTGACCCAATACACCAAAGATGAATACATTCATCTGCTGATCCGCGCCAATGAAACGCTGGAAATGGATATTACCAACACCCAGCTTGCACTTTGCGACGTTTACGAAATGATTACCACGATGTAAAGGAGTGAACGGATATGGCGAAGGTTTACGCTAACCTGATTCGGAAGGGACTGAAAACCATTGAAGATGTTCCTGAAAATCTGCGTGAAGCTGTGGAACAGCTTCTGGACGCTGATTCTTAATCTTGCGGCTGTGATGCTGCTTGGAAAGGGGGTGGAAGATGTGGCTGTTGTGTATGCTACCCTGATCGTGAAGGGCGTTAAGACCTTTGCGGATGTGCCTGTCATGCTGAAGGAACAGGTCAAGGAAATTCTGATTGCGCTGGATTGCGCGGAACTGGCCGAATAACCCCGGTCAAAAGTAAGACGGGTTTTTCCCCGTCCGAACATCTGAACCCGCTATATGGGCTTTATATGAGCCTGTATAGCGGGTTCTTCACTACAATGCAAAGGCAGGAAGAAAACCCGTGACAATCTATCAGATTTTGTGCTTGTTGGGCATTCCCTCTTTGGTTGGTGGTTTTGTTGCGTATGTGGTGAACCGCCTGAAACGCGAAAGGCAAGAACTTCAGGCGGTCAAAACAGGAATTCAGGCGCTTTTGAGGGCGCAAATGATTTCTGATTACAACCACTACATGGAAAAAGGCTATGCTCCAATCTATGCCCGTGAAAACTTTGAAAACTGCTGGAAGCAATATCACAACATGGGAAAAAACGGCGTGATGGATGACATTCATGACCGTTTCATGAGTTTGCCCACGGCGGTTGAAGCGAACAAGGAAAGGTGATTGCTATGAAATACGATTTCGTGAAGTGGATTAAGGCGGCGGGTGTCCGCGCTATCAAGACCGTTGCACAGACGGCGGTTGCTACCATCGGCACTACTGCCGTTATGTCTGAAGTGAACTGGCTGATGGTCGGTTCTGCTTCCCTGCTGGCGGGTGTGCTGTCCCTGCTGACTTCCATTGCCGGACTACCGGAACTGGAAGAACCCAATACCTGATGAACTGAAGAATAAAATGGGGGTGTCAATATGAGTTTTGACCCGAAAAAAGTTATCAGCATTGCGCTGAATGAAGTTGGTTATCTGGAAAAGGAAACCAACGCGAATCTGGATAGCAAGACTGGAAACGCTGGTGACAACAACTATACCAAGTATGGGCGTGATCTGGATGCGCTGGGCTTCTACAATGGCAGAAAGAACGGCGTTGCATGGTGTGATGTATTTGTGGATTGGTGTTTCGTCCAGGCTTATGGTATGAAAGCTGCACTTGCCCTGACTTTCCAGCCCTACGGAAAACCCAACTGTGGTGCTGGATGCAAGTACAGCCGGAACTACTACAAGAACAACGGGCGGCTTTTTGATACCCCTGAACCCGGCGACCAGATTTTCTTCTATTCCAAGGACAAGACCCAGATTTCCCATACTGGCCTTGTTTATGATGTTGATTCCAAGTACATCTATACCGTGGAAGGCAACACCAGCAGCGCAAGCGGCGTGGTTGCCAATGGCGGCGCAGTTGCCAAGAAGAAGTATGCCCTGAATTATGCCCGCCTTGCCGGGTATGGCCGTCCGAATTGGGACATGGATTTTGAGGGCGAAAGCACCACGATTCCTGAAACCCCGGAAGTTCCCGCTGTTCCTGAAGTCCCCGAAACGCCCACCGAATACAAGTTGGGTGAAAGGACGCTGAAGAACGTGTCCCCCTATATGCAGGGCGCGGACGTGATTGACCTTCAGACCCGCTTGAATGCCCTTGGCTATGATTGCGGCAAGGTTGACGGGAAGTTCGGCAGCAATACGGAAAAGGGCGTGAAGTCCTTCCAGAAGGCGGCTGGTATTGAGGTTGACGGTAAGTTCGGCAAGGATTCCTTCAAGGCGCTTGTCACGATGGAAAGCAAGCCCGAACAGGAAACCACCCCGGAACAGGAAAGCACCGTCACCCATACCGTGAAGCAGGGTGATACCCTTTGGGGTATTTCCAGAAAGTATCTGGGTAAGGGCAACCGTTACCCGGAAATCATGGAAGAAAACGGCCTGAAGTCCACGGTTATTAGGCCGGGTATGGTGCTGAAAATCCCCGCCTGATGCGTTACTATCTTGATACTAACCCCCACGGTTTTCAGGGGTTTTTGACCGTCTGACGGTTCAAAGAACCCTTGAAAAACAAGGAATAGTTCAGGTTGTGCGTTGAACAAAATCATGGTATAATACAGTCACAATCAATCGCGGATTTATCCGCACGAAAGGAATGACAATTCATGAACGACACCATTCGAGTATTGACCGAGCGGCGCTCCGTCCGCCGCTACCTCCCGCGTCAGGTAGACGAAGCCGCCCTGCAAGACATAATCCAGGCGGGTCTATACGCCCCGAGCGGCATGGGCAAGCAGCCCTGCGAGCTGATCGTGGTACAGGACAAGGCCACGCGCGACGAGCTGAGCCGCATGAATGCAGCGGTAATGGATTCTGACAAAGATCCGTTCTACGGCGCGCCCGCGCTCATAATCGTCCTTGAAGACCTTGACATAGCGTGCTGCCCCGGCTTCGACGGCGCTCTAGTCATGGGCAATCTCCTTAACGCGGCCTACTCGGTCGGCGTTGACTCCTGCTGGATCAACCGCGCGCAGGAAATGTTCGAAACCGAAGAAGGCAAGTCTCTCCTCAAAAAGTGGGGTCTCACCGGCAACTACCGCGGCGTAGGCATCTGCATCCTCGGCTACCACGACGGCGCCTACCCCGAAGCCCGTCCGCGCCGCGAGGGGACGGTTATCAGGATACGGTAAGGACGAGGGGGTACGTGTTCTTTCTTTTCAGAAGAAAAGAAA
>ENA-ORSL01000377-ORSL01000377.1-human-gut-metagenome-genome-assembly--contig:-NODE-377-length-50096-cov-8.788713_pt1 | contig 50096 bp, 44 predicted proteins | sample MGYA00242190_ERZ509157 | MGnify/ENA primary metagenome ERZ509157 (study PRJEB26280, sample SAMEA2338664) | human gut metagenome | biome: human gut; feature: human-associated habitat; material: faeces... | reverse complement strand
TTACCCCCTTGCGGAACTGGTTTAACGAGTTTTACGCCCGCGACACAAGCAAGAAAATCCGCGCAGTTAAACAGGCACAGGCGCAAAAAGGCGAGCGCGTCAACGGGGAATATCCATACGGCTATATCCCAGACCCGAACAACCGCCACCACCTTATACCCGACCCGGAAACCGCGCCGATTGTCAAACAGGTTTTCGCTATGTTTGTTAGCGGCGTGCGTATGTGCGAAATCCAAAAATGGCTTGCGGAAAACAAAGTCTTGACGATTGGAGCGTTGCGCTATCAGCGTACAGGACAGGCGCGGTATCAGCGGGCAATGATCGCCCCCTATACTTGGCCGGACAAAACGCTCTATGACATATTAGCAAGGCAGGAATATTTAGGGCATACCATAACCGCGAAAACTCACAAGGTATCCTACAAGTCGAAAAAGACCCGGAAGAACGAAGAAGAACAACGCTATTTCTTCCCAAACACCCATGAGCCGCTTGTTGACGAGGAAACCTTTGAACTTGCGCAAAAGCGGATTGCTACCCGCCACCGCCCGACAAAAGCAGCGGAGATTGATATTTTTTCCGGCTTGCTGTTTTGCGCTGGTTGCAGACATAAGATGTATTACCAACAGGGCGTAAATATCGAGCCGCGCAAGTTTTCCTATTCTTGCGGCGCATGGCGCAACAGGGCAAGGACAGGCAGCGAGTGTACCTCTCATTATATCCGCAAAAACGTACTTCTTGATTTAGTGCTGGAAGATATGCGGCGGGTTTTGCGGTATGTTAAGGAACACGAACAGGACTTTATCTGTAAAGCTACCGAGTACGGCGACATGGAAGCGAGAAAGGCATTAGCGCAGCAGCAAAAGGAACTTTTCAAAGCACAGGCGCGTATGACCGAACTTGACACGCTTTTCCGCAAGCTGTATGAGGACAACGCATTAGGCAGACTGACAGATGAACGGTTTGTGTTTCTAACTTCCGGCTATGAGGACGAAAAGAAATCCCTTGCCGCAAGGATAGACGAGTTACAACAGCAGATCGCAACCGTTACCGAGCGAAAAAGGGATATATCAAGGTTTATTCAGATTGTCGGGAAATACAGCGACATACAGGAATTGACCTATGAAAACGTCCATGAGTTTATCGACCGTATTTTGATACATGAATTAGACCGGGAAACCAACACCCGGAAAATCGAAATCCATTATAGCTTTGTCGGACAGGTTGATACCGAGCAGGAGCCGACGCAAGTTGTCAACCATGACCGCCGCAACATGGTAGATGTAAAAAGTATCGCTATCTAACCCCAGCAAAGTTGCCTCCGGAATAGCCATCATCAGCAAACTCCTCTACCAGAATGATGCCGTGCTTTTCACAATATTCCCGCACAATGGTACGCTGGTTGGTAATACTGGCAGATTCGCCGTATTTCCGTTCCTCATCGGAAAGGCGGTAATAGGCGTCTGCAAGCTGAACGTGGTTCCTCATGTTTCCTCCTTTCCGGAACCACTCATTTACGGCTCCATTATACCATGCGGCTATCCTGCCGGTCAAAATTTGCGGTCTGTTTTCCGGTGAAAATGATTTCCTCCGTTACCACTTCCTGGATGGTTTTTGTGCCGGTAAATACGCGCTCGATCACATAGGTCGCCGCGCCGATCTGCTGTTCGTTCTTATCGTTCAAGTGTCGCCACCTCCGCTACCATTATGAACAATTTCTTCCAACTTTAACCAAAAAGCCGTCGAGCATACAGGCAAGCACTTGTCTGCAAGCTCCACGGCTTTGCATTTTGTTTCTTATCTCTCAAGCAAAACAGGCGGCTGGTGGCTGCCAGCCTCACGGGAATTTCACCCCGGCCCATGCTGATGGGTGCGCCGCACGATGCTTTGAGGGCGTCCAATGCGGGAGTATCGTTAGGGGTGCCGGTGGTCATGGCCAACAGAGTGCCGCTCTGTTTCTGAATAGCGTCTGTTTCGCTCCCTCCCGTGCAGGAGATCATGGCGGGCGCTGTTCTCTGGCTCACACCGGCACGAACGTACCTGTCTGCTCTATTCCGGGCTGCCGCAGCAACCCTTTGTCAAAGTACAACATCGGCTCCTAATCAGCCTGCATCAGCCATCAAGCCTTTGATGGCTGATGCACACTCACAAAGAGGAAACCGCGGCGGCGGTGCGGAAAGGAAAACACACCGCCGCCGCGAAACAGGGGGAGGCGTTTTAGGCGCTTTTGCGGAGATAGGATGCCAGCATATCAATGAATTGCGTATTGGTTGGCGGCTGCGACAGCGGACATCCAGCGATCTGATCCAGCATACTGTGATCCGGCTGTCTCCAGCAGGCTTGCACAAGGGTACGCAGGTTTCTCTCCACACAGCTGGTCGTTGTATTGAAGTGCTGCGCTGTCTGCCGATATAGGCGCTTTGTGATCAGCAGAACGTACTCAGGCTTTTTCTGTACCTGCTCCAGCATATATACCGCGAAGTAGAATCCCGACAGCTTTCCGGATACACCCAAGAGACGCAGCAGACGTTCAGCGTCCAAAGGTACGTCTTTTTCAAGTTCCGAAACGTAATAAACGAAAGGCACTGATACTCCTCCTGTCATGTGTATTTTAAAAGGTATCTGTCGGTCATTCTCGGTGGGCTTCTTGCTGAGCACGATGGTCTGCTGTTCTTTTTACATATTGATTTTACACGATTTTTGGCCGTTTGTGTCATGTATTCGTTCTACAATGGTCTACGCGAATGTGACGGTTTTTGTATGGAATTGTCGAATTCCCGCCTTTAATCGTTGCTACGTCGATATCCCTAGCCAAGTCAAGCAAAGCTTTTAAATTGTCAGTATCAATAATTATGAAAATACTTTTCTAACAAGAAAAGTTGTCTGGATGTTCTGCAAAAGAACATCAGACAACTTTTGGATGATCGCACTACTTAGCATGTTTTTCGCAGTAAAAGCGTAAGCAAGTGGTTCGTTTTGGGTTATGTGCTTTTTAATGCTTTCGATACCCACATCTGCGTTTCCGCCTGTTAAACAACATTTCCGGGATAGTGGAAGACAGATAAGAAGCGGGGCCGCACAATGTGCCGGCCCCGTTTTCCTATAATAAATTATAGCCGCTCAAAAGGATAGCATCGTCCCCAGGTTTCTATCGTTACCTTCTCCAGATAAATCGGTGTTATCGGTTCATTGACTGCAACACCCATGTCGTTCTCCACCGGACGAAGAGGAGCATTGACGATTTTTTCAACCGTTCCCCATCCACCAATGACACTGCCAAAAGCCGCAAAACGGCCATCCAATGTTTGACCAGCTTCATCGCTGAGCGTGATAAAGAAACAGGTTCCCGATGCGACCATACCGACGCCGCCCATTGCCACCGTCCCCTTACAGAAGGGTACGTCATTTTCTATATTGTTTGCGCGAAACTCACCGTTCAGTTCAATATCACAGCGAGGGTCATCAAAGCAGGTATAGCTAGGCTGCAAAACAAAGCCCGGAACGACACGGCTTATTTTTCTCTGGTCGAATAGCTCCTGCTGTGCTGCCCAGATAAAGGCCCCCACTGCATTCGGCGCTTCTTCTGGATACAGTTCCAAGTCTATCGTACCAAAAGTTGTCTTGATGTGAGCCAACGGAAGTAATCTATTCTCCATATCAATGGCGCGCCTTTCTCAAAACCTTTCCTGCCAGCACACCGGTATGCTTTCGATGGTCGGCAGCGATTTGCCCATTGATAATAACATAGTCCACCCCTTCGGGGCTTCCATTGCCCTCATTAGCACAGAGGCGTTCCCTATCCAAAACAACGATATCCGCCCAATTCCCTTCAGCTAAAACACCACGCCCCTCAATGCCAAACCACTGGGCAGGTACGCTGGTCATCTGCTTGACTTTATCCTCGAAACGTTGGGGGCCATAATGAAGCAGATAGCGTATTGCATAACAATAGTTATTAGGATGCGGTTTCCGGTTCAACGGGGCAGGATAGTCCATTTCACTGTCCAAGTCAACTGCAAAGCCATCAGCACACGGCATAGCACGAGGGCTATCTAAAAGAATACTAACCGCAGTGTCACCCCCTGCGATCTGTGGGGTTACTTCGGTATTTGGATCGGCTTTCAGAATCGTCAATACAGCATCCAGTCGAGAGGCAAAGCCATTCTCCTCTACGATATCAGCCAAAAGTTTATCCTCATATTTGCTTTGGAGGCAACGGGTGATCTTGATGTCAAGCTCGTCCATTTCCAGCAGAAGCGGCGATTTTCCGGCCGCAGTCTGATCAGCCATCATTTGTACGAAATCCGGGAATTCCAACATTTCCAAAAAATGATCCATTGAGCCGCACATCAGGAGCCAAGGCCTGACCAAATTCGCTAAATAAGGAATGGTGGAACCTCCCATGGATGGGTTAGCAATCACGTCATACATGATATTTAGCCCCTCTTTCCAGCCTTTTTCCATCTCAGCGCGTGAAATCTCCGCAACGGCACGCTCTAGCTTTTCGCTTCCAGATGGAGAAAAACTGTATAGCGCAGACATATGAGAAAGATCAGTCTTAACGCCGGTACGGCGGCAAAGCTCTACCGCCTCTCTTACCCCGTAGATTCGATCCAACTTCTCAGGATGCTTTGGGTCAAAGCCTCTAACGTGGGTATTATATACGCCATCATATTCCGCCACTATATTCAACAACGCCTCAATTTCTTTTGTTTCTGCAAAGCGCCCCGGAATGTAGTCGAGGCCTGTGGATAAGCCTTGACTGCCATGCTCCAAATCATCTCGAAGAATTTCCTTCATCTTTTCAATCTCTTCATCTGTGGCAGGGCGATACGCTTTTCCCATAACTGCATTCCGAATATGGTTATGTCCGGATATGGGATAATAATTACAAGAAAAGCCATGCTTTTCGGCGATGTCCATAAATTCACCCAATGTATGCCAGTCCACGTTCAAGTCGTAGTCCTCTTTTAGCGCCTTGCGCGTGGCATCAGCATTGGACTGCCAGGTGTACATATCAAACACAGATTTGCATGCCCTGTTCACGCTCTTGTACTCCCAGCAGAAAAACTCCCACAGCTCATCGTTGATAGGAGCCGGTGCGAGTCCGCAGTTACCGCAGATTTGTGTCGTCACACCCTGTAACGTATATGCCTCGTTTTTAGGCCAAACCAGCAGCGAGAGATCTGCGTGAGAATGAGGATCAATAAATCCCGGAGTTACATACTTACCCGTAGCATCAATAATGCGATCCGCGACTTCTTGTAGCCGTCCGATTGCAGCAATTTTACCATCCTTGACAGCGATATCCGCCAAATACGCATCGCGTCCTGTCCCATCTGTAATCAGCCCGTCTTTAATAATCAAATCATACATTTGCGCAATACCTCTTTGCCTTTTTGTTAAGACAATCTTTATTTTACAACCACATGTCAGGTCATACTATCCTCGTCCTGAGCCCGTTCACTCTTCGCCGCGCGAATTTTTGCCATAGTGGCGTCATCCAGCTTATAGAAAAGCAAAATCACGATACCGATTACCGCCATGATAATCGTCGGCCAAAACTGTAAGCTGTAAATTACATCAAGAGCACTTTGCGGCTGCATTGCGCCACCTGCTGTACTGGTGATGTACCCCGAACGTTCCAAAGCAAAGCCAACCACTACGGCGGCGACACCTGTTGTCCATTTACTGACCATGGTAAACCCTGTCATAGTCAGTGCTTGGCAGCGTACACCTGTAAGATGCTCTGCATAATCGGCGCAATCGGCCAAACAGGGCATAAGCAACGTGGTTATGAGGCCGCTACCGAAACAAATAAGGCCAATACCAATACTGAATGCTATTGTGCTATCTCCCAATACCATGCGAAGCGCTGGCCCTGCAACATAGAGCAGAAAACCTATGATCATAGTGGCTTTCCGTCCGAGCTTTCCTGCAAGGATACCTGCGGCAGTACTTCCTCCCAGCAAGCCAACATACATGGCAGGCAGCATAATCGCCATCATTGCTGGCCTTTCCAATACATAAGTCAGGTAATACATCATGTCCGCGCTGCAAAAGCCGAAACCTATATTTCCAAATAAGACAGCCACAGTAATAATAAAGAATGAAGGTACCTTGACAATGGCTCGGAGCATCTCACCAACCTTGGGCTTCGCCTCCGCACTACCTGATACTTTTGCCGTTGACAAATCACGGAATGTTACGACAGACCCTGTCAGGAACAGTAATCCGAAAACTGCAAAGACCATTCCGGACATCCAATATCCGTGAGCCGGATCTTCAGTTCCAAAGGCTGCCATCAACTTGACAATAATGGAACCCGCTACGATACCAGCCACCGACGCAGCGATGCTGTATGCGGTACTCAAAGGTACCTGCTCATTCGGATGCGCAGCGCCGCGCGGAATCTGCAACATTGTCGCCGTCACAACCGCCGTAAAGCCCATGCCCATAACGTTATACGCTATCGCAGCCCATGCTGCCCGACCGGCATTTCCCAAATTGGGAACAGTAAAAATCATAACAAGTCCGATCGCCGCAACAACGCCTCCGCACAGCATCCATGTTTGTATTTTACCGTGTCGCGGATTAGAACGCTCCATTAAAATACCACACATCGGGTCATTGATGCCGTCCCAAATGCGGCTTAGCAGCAAAATCGTGCCCACAATTCCACTACTGAGTCCCAAGAAGTCTGTAAAAAAGATCGACGCATAGTTGGTCATAAATACAAACATAATCTGGCCGCCGATAGAACCCAGCGCAATTGATAACAAATTTCGATAAAAAGATCTGTCGCTTTTTTTCATAGATAGCTACCTCCACGTACGAGTGCAAATGATATTTGTCATTCACTGTCGTCATTCTATCTTGTAAAATAACTATTGTCAATACTTTTTGCGACATTTGTCATTATTCACATTGACAATCGTCGTTTTTTGTGCTACATTCCAGATATATAAAACACTAAAAGGAGATAGTCTGCTTATGGAACGAAAGACACTTTGGGAGTTGTATACTCCTACGCAGCTTACAGAAATGAATGAAATTGCAGAGCGATACAAAGCCTGCATGGATACAGCTAAAACCGAACGGGAGTGTGTTCGCATGGCAGTCGATATGGCTACAGCCGCAGGTTATGTGCCGCTGTCTGGCTATACTGTCAACGGACGTCATCTGTCGGCGGGTGACAAGGTCTATGCCGTATACAACGAAAAGGCGGTTGTCATGTGGCATATCGGCACGGAATCACCGGAGAAAGGAATGAATCTGCTGGGTACGCACATCGACTCACCCCGTATTGATGTAAAGCCGAATCCCCTGTATGAATCGAATGGATTCGCCTACTTGGATACCCATTATTACGGCGGTATCAAGAAGTATCAATGGCAGACGATCCCACTGTCCCTTCACGGTGTCGTGATAAAAAAAGATGGCAGTAAAGTAGATATCTGCATTGGTGAGAAAGATGAAGATCCGGTTTTTGCCATTTCGGATCTGCTGATCCATCTGTCCCGTGCGCAGTTGGAAAAACCGGCCGCCAAAGTAATCGAAGGCGAAAGTCTGGATCTTCTCATTGGCAGTATCCCACAAAATCCTGTTGAAGAGGATGCGAACAAGGAACCTATTAAGCATGCAATCCTTGACCTACTGAAAGCTCAGTATGGAATTGATGAAGAAGATTTCCTTTCTGCGGAACTGGAAATCGTACCCGTCGGAAAGGCAAGAGATCTTGGCTTTGACCGTAGCATGATCTTATCTTATGGGCAGGATGACAGGATATGTGCGTTTACCTCGTTGTTTGCTATGCTAGGCCTTACTGAAACGCCCAGCCGAACCGCCTGCTGCATTCTCGTAGACAAGGAAGAGATTGGCAGTATGGGAGCAAGCGGTATGCAGTCCCGTTTCTTCGAGGACATGACCGCCGAGGTTTTAGCTCTCTGCGGATATGAATCTTTGCTTTCCTTGAGAAGATGTCTGCAGAACTCCAAAATGCTGTCCTCTGATGTCAGCGCGGGCTTTGATCCTATGTTTGCCGACGTTTTCGAGGCAAAAAACAGTGCTTATCTGGGGAAAGGTGTGGTCTTCAATAAGTACACAGGTGTTGGCGGCAAGAGCGGCTCCAATGATGCCAATGCTGAATACATGGCCAAGATTCGTCGCGTTATGGACGATAATCACATTTCCTTCCAAGTGGCTGAACTCGGCAAGGTAGACGCTGGCGGTGGTGGCACCATTGCCTACATTATGGCCAATTATGGTATGGAGGTCATTGATTGTGGCCTCGCTCTGCTTTGTATGCATGCGCCGATGGAGATATCCAGCAAGGCCGATGTCTATGAGGCCGTCCGTGGTTATAAAGCATTCCTGACCTGCATGGAATAACAGAGGGGGGCTAGTTGTGAATGATGTGATCCAAAATCGTTTGAAGGACCTCCGCAGCACGATGATGCAACAAGGCCTTTCTGCCTGCTATATTTCCACTGCGGACTATCACCTCTCGGAGTATGTTGGAGATCATTTTAAGTTCAGAGCATGGCTCTCTGGCTTCACCGGATCGGCTGGAACACTGGTCGTTCTCAAGAGCAAGGCCGGTCTATGGACAGACGGACGCTACTTCCTTCAGGCCGAAAATGAGCTTGCCGGAACCGGCATCGATCTATATAGGATGGGAATATCCGGCGTACCTTCTATTGAGGAATTTCTGACTGATGAATTATCTCCCGGAGATGTAGTCGCGCTGGATGGCCGCACAATAAGCGCCGCCACAGGTATGCAGATGTCTCGCGCCCTCACTGCAAAGGGTATTACCCTTGCTTTGGCAGATCTAGCCGAAAACGTCTGGCAAAACCGCCCGCCCATGGCTGACAGCATTGCCCACGTATATGCAGAGCAATTCTCCGGACGCTCTACTACCGAGAAGCTATCTGATGTTCGCGCTGCCATGGAGGCACATCATGCCGACACACATATTCTCTGCATGCTGGATGAAATTGCCTGGCTGTTTAACTTCCGCGGTGCTGATGTAGCATATAACCCTGTACTTTTATCCTACGCCGTTGTTGAGAAAGACGCAGTCCACCTTTTTGCTGACAGCAGCAAGCTCTCTCCCGAAGTTGTCAAAGCATTGCAGCAGGTCAACACCATAATCCATCCCTATAATGAGATCTACGAATACGTTAGTCACCTCGATTCAACCCGAAGTGTGATGGTCATGCCGGAACGGCTGAATTATACACTGTATCAGGGCATTGAGCAGACTGGTGCGAAGATTGTCATTGCGGCAAATCCCTGCATGGAATTGAAATCTGTCAAAAACCCAGTGGAGATCAGCAATACACGATACGCACATATCAAAGACGGCGCAGCAGTTGTCCGGTTCATGAAATGGCTAAAGGAAAATGTGCCCAGCGGTCAGTTGACGGAAGCCAGCGCTGCTGCATATTTAGATCAGTTGCGCAGAGACATTCCCGGGAACCGAGGTCTCAGCTTTACAACGATCTCCAGTTATTCCGTACACGGGGCCATCTGCCACTATGCAGTCAGCGAAGAAAGTAATATTTTCCTTGCTCCACACGGACTGTTCTTGGTGGATTCCGGTGGGCATTACGACGAAGGTACCACAGACATTACAAGAACGTTCGCATTGGGGCCGCTGACCCCGGCGGAAAAAGAGCATTTTGCTCTGGTACTGCGATGCATGTTAAACCTGATGTATGCTCAGTTTCCCGAGGGTGTTTTTTGCCACAATTTGGATGTTTTGGCTCGTTTGCCCCTGTGGGAGCGTGGCTTGGACTTCCGTCATGGTACCGGTCACGGTGTTGGTCATCTTCTGAATGTCCATGAAGGCCCCAACAATTTTTATTGGAAAACTCGTGAAGGAACACAGCCTACGGTTCTAAAACCCGGCATGATCACCACAGACGAACCCGGTCTATATATCGATGGAAGTCATGGTATTCGTCTGGAAAATGAGTTGCTCTGTGTAGAAAGGCAGAACACAGAATACGGTAGATTTCTGGGATTTGACTGTCTGACCCTTGCTCCCATTGACCTGGATGCCATTGATCCGTCTCTATTGACAGAGGTTGACCGCCAACGGCTGAACGACTATCATCAGGCCGTATATCATACCCTGGCACCGGAGCTGACGCCCGAAGAGCAAGCCTGGCTTAAAACATATACGAGAGCAATTTAAGTATAATGGTGTGGAGTTTTACACCACCGACAGTTTCTATGACATGAAGGAGGTTTTTCCATGATCTCAATGGATATGCTCCGCGACGCCCAGCGGGTGCTTGACCCTGTCATCAACCGCACCCCCGTAGTGCCCACCAAGGGCATCGTCCCTGGCTGCGACTTCTATCTCAAGGCCGATTGCCTGCAAAAGACCGGTGCTTTCAAGCTCCGGGGTGCGTATTACAAAATCGCCACCCTCTCCGACGAGGAGAAAGCACGAGGCGTCATCGCCTGCTCCGCTGGCAACCACGCGCAGGGCGTAGCTTTCGCTGCCCGCGATATGGGCATCAAGGCTACCATCTGCATCTCCGAGGGTGCGCCCATCTCTAAGATTGAGGCTACCCGCAGCTACGGAGCCAATGTGGTGCTGGTGCCCGGCGTGTATGACGACGCCTACGCCGAGGCGGTGCGCCTGCGGGATGAGCAAGGGCTGACGTTCATCCACCCTTTTAACGATTATCATATCATGGCCGGACAGGGCACCATCGGCCTTGAAATTCTGGAGCAGTTGCCCGATGTGGACGTGATCTTCGTGCCTATCGGCGGTGGTGGGCTTATCGCAGGTCTTGCCTACGCCGTGAAGAACCTGAAGCCCTCCTGCCGCGTCATCGGCGTGCAGGCGGCGGGTGCGCCCAGTATGGCGGAGTCCCTGAAAAAGGGCAAGATCATCACCCTCTCCAGTGTGGATACCATTGCTGACGGCATTAAGGTCAAGACCCCCGGTGATCTGACCTTCGGCATGTGCCGTCAATACGTGGACGATGTGGTGACGGTAACGGAGGGTGAGATTGCCAGTGCCATCCTGACGGTACTCGAAAAGCAGAAGCTGGTAGCCGAGGGGGCCGGTGCCGTGGGCATCGCCGCCGCCATGTACCATAAGGCGAACATCGAAGGCAAAAACGTCTGCGCCCTGCTGTCAGGCGGCAACGTGGACGTCACCATGCTGGAACGCATTATCACCCGTGGTCTTGCCAAAGAGGGCCGCATCGTTACATTTTCTACCGTGCTGCCCGACCAGCCCCATGCGCTGGCATCATTCCTGGAGGTGGTGTCTTCGCTGGGGGCCAATGTGCTGGACGTAAACCATGAACGCCGCAATACTCAGACCGCCATTGGCTCCTGCGTAGTACGACTGTCACTGGAGACCCGAGACAAAGCTCACATTCAGAAGATATTCTCCTCTTTGCACAACGCGGGCTTCGAGGTGGATGATCGCTCTTGATTACCGCTATCAGGGGATAAAGCGGGGAATCCGCCTCTGCGACATCTTTTAGTCGGGACTTCACATTGCGGCTTTCTCCCTAGTATGGTATACTTTTTACAATACTTTACGTTACGATCAGGAGCCGACAGGAATCGCATATGGATATCAACGATCTGAAACTGTTCGCTCGGGCCGCTGAACTGGGCAATATCACCCACGCCGCAGCGGAGCTGGGATATACGCAGTCTGCCGCCAGTCATGCCCTGCGGCGGCTGGAGCAAAATCTGGGAACGCAGCTTTTGCAGCGTCTGCATATGGGTGTCTGCCTGACGGAAAATGGCAAGGAACTGCTGCCCTATGTGGAGACCATGCTGGCTGCGCAGGAACAACTGCTGCAAAAGGCGGCAGACCTCAGCGGCAGCGTATCTGGCGTGGTATCGGTAGGGTGCATCAGCAGTGTCGCTATCCGCTGGCTCCCGGCGCTGATCGAGCGCATGGCCGCGTGTTATCCCTCCGTACAGATCCGGTTTCAGGACGGTGATTACGAGGCCGTGGAGGAGTGGATCCTGAAAAAGAAAGTGGATGTGGGCTTCCTCTCCGCCTCCACCCGCCAGCCCTTCCGCCTGACGCCGCTGGTGGAGGATGATATGCTGCTGGTGCTGCCCTGCGGCCATCCGCTGTGCGAATTGGCGGAGGTGCCGTTGGCGCGTCTGCGGGAGGAACGGGTCATCGTCCCCGCCGAGGGCATCGACTACGACGTGGGAAACATTCTCCGCCGTGCCGGATGTGCCGTAACAGACAGCACCAGCGTCAACAGCGACTACTCGGCCCTGACACTGGTGGGACAGGAACGGGGCGTGACCATCCTGCCCCGGATGCTGCTGGGGGACTACGACGACCAGCGCATCCAACTGCGCTATCTGGAGGGCCATCCCACCCGCACCATCTGTCTGGCGACGCTGCCGCAGCGGCGGCTGTCCCCCGCAGCGGAGCTGTTCTGCCGGTACACCACCGATATGTTCCACACCTCCATATAGCAAAGAAAACGCAGGCATCGCCCGCGTTTTCTTTTTTGCATCGCCATGAATGAGATTCATGCCTGATGGGAAAAATGCCCATTTTACAAGTCCGTGCATACCTGATAGGATGTCCTCTGGACAGCAAAAAGCGTCCTATCGGGAGGCAGAAAACACATGGACAAATTGCAGCATACATTCCTGCGCTATGCGCAGATCACATTAGGGTGTGCCCTGTACGCACTGGGCTTTTGCTGGTTCTACGCACCCAACCAGCTTTGTATGGGCGGCTTTACCGGCCTTGCACAGGTCATCAGCCTGTTCCTGCCCCAGATCCCAATCGGTGTTCAGGTATTGCTGATGAATCTGCCGCTGTTTTTCCTGATTTGGAAAAGCGTAGGCCGCGATTGGTTCATCGCTTCGCTATATGCCATGGTGGTCAGTTCACTGTTCATCGACCTGCTGGACAAAACAGTGACGTTCCAAGCCATCGAGCCGGTTCTGGCCTGCGTGTATGGCGCGGTGCTGGTGGGTGCTGGCTGCGGCCTGATGCTGCGGCAGAATGCCACCGTAGGCGGCACCAATCTGGCGGCGCGGCTGCTGCGCCTGCGGCTGGAGCGGGTCTCCATCGGCACGCTGTGCAGCCTGCTGGACGGACTGATTGTGGTGATGCATGTCATCGCCTTCCGCAACCTGAGCCATTGTCTGTACGCGGTGGCGTCGCTGTATCTCATCTCCCTCATCATGGATCGGGTGGTGTACGGCGGCAAGCAGTCGAAGGTAGCGTGCATTATCTCCGATCGGCACGAGGAGCTGACCGCCGCGCTGCTGGAGATGCACCGGGGCATCACGCTGCTGGACGGAGAGGGAGGCTTTACCCATCAGGCTCATAAGGTGATCCTGTGCGCTTTTGCCAAGAATCAGATCATCGACCTGAAAAAGCGGGTGCAGCAAGTAGACCCTGACGCATTTATCATCGTGTACGACGCCAACGAGGTACTGGGCAAGGGCTTCGGCGCTTATCAGCCCGGCAGCGTATAAGATAGTGCACCATAAAACAACTTCAGCAAATTGAAATTGTATTATAATCAACGATGATTTGGCTTTAATTCCATTACATAAAAAGAAACTGCTGCACTAAGTACTCATTTAGTGCAGCAGTTTCTTTTTGCTTCATAGGCGCTGTGATATTTAAACTATCGTTCTTGATAGCGGTTCCTTTGTCAGATATTATGCCTGATAAACAATTTCCCCGTCAATAATAGTATATAGCGGTTTTGCTGCGGTCTCCAATGCCGGGATTGCGCTCCAGACGACTAAGTCAGCATCTTTTCCCGCGGAGATCGATCCCAGGCGATTATCAAGAGCCAATCCCTTTGCTGCGTTAATGGTGATCATGCGCAGAGCACGGTCATGGGGTACACCGTAACGGACGGCCTCGCCTGCTTGAATCAGCAGAATATTGTCCGCCAGCAACGGATAATCCGTAACAAGACAAACATTGAGACCACGCTCGTCCAGTTCTCGCACCTGTGCAACATCGCCGCCGCAAAGTTCACCATATCCCTCTGGGATTCCGATTGGGCCGAAGCAGAGAGTGCCTCCACCCTCTACCAATTCGTCTGCATAGAGACTGCACGCCCAGCCATGCTCAATCGTGTAATCACAACCAAATTCTTTCGCAATGCGAATTAATGTCACCATGTCAAACTGTTCACAGTGAACTTTCAGAGGAATCTCCCGCCGGAGTACAGGAAGCAATGCTTCCATTTTTGCATCATAAGGAGGCATTTTTTCTGCATCACCATCAGAGGCGGACTTTTTCTCCATATACTCTTTCGCTTGGCGCAAGGTATCTCGGAGCACAAAAGCCACGCCCATACGCGTCATTGGCATTCTTCCCTTTGCGCCTTGATAAGTCTTCGGATTACCTCCCATGGCACACTTCATAACTGCTGGGTTTTTGACGACCAGATCATGAACTGTAGCCTTACCTGCTGTCTTTACAACCACACCTTGACCACCGATGACATTTCCGCTTCCCGGAATCAGGCAAACTGAAGTCACGCCTTCCTTGTGCAGTGCCTGAAAGTCTTTGGCGTTGATGTCCAGCGACGGCAGTATATTGATTTGCGGCGTCACTGCTGCGGTCATTTCGTTACCATCTTGACCGCTTTCTCCATCCAGAATGCCAATTCCGGTATGGGAATGGGCATCGATCAGCCCTGGCGTTACATAAAAACCCCTACCATCGATTACAGAGCATGTGTCAACTCTTATATCCTTCGCAAGTCCGCAGCCGACGGCTTTTATTTTTCCGTCCTCACAGAGAATATCTGCATCGGTAAGAGGTTCCTTTTGTTCCATAGTATAGACTGTTGTGTTTTTGATCACCAGCATGTTATTATTCCTCCCGTACATATGCCGTTCTCCCCGCAATGATCGTCCGCTGTGCGCAATTGTCAAATCGAGTCGCAGGGTTGCCATTTGCAATCATAACATCTGCGTAAGCACCCGGTGCGAGCGTTCCCACCAGATCTGCCACCCCTAGCGCCTCTGCGGGCTTTACAGTCATCATATCCATAATCTCTGCCCCAGAAGCGCCTACTGCACTCATGCGAGCTGCCTGCCACAAAAGCTGTTCATAACCGCAAGGGTATCCCAAATCCCCGGAACCGGCGATAGAAAGCTTTAGCCCCTTTCGATAAGCGGCAATCATTTTTTCCAAAGCAGTTCTGTCTGCACCGCAGGTTCCGTTTGCCATCATGAAGCCAGTATCTCCCAGCATTAGATGCCATTCATGATCCATAATTGTTTTTAAGTAAGGTGCCGCTCCAAAACCGCCGGTCAGCGTCAGCCGCAAATTGTATTTTTCGCCCAAATGTAAAACACTTTCGATTTCTGTGGAATTTTCTGCACTAACAACAAAAGGTATTTCTCTGCGCAGAAGGCGGCAGAGAACTTCTCTCCCAGCATCAAAAGGTACCCCATCTTTTCCCATATATTCCTGAGCACCCCGGAAAGCTTCATCCAGGTAAGCATACATACCCATACGAGTCATAAAAACACTTTTGGGACTGAACACAGTCTTCACTGTTTTTGTATAGTTTCCTTTTACGCCGATGTGTTCCCGGATAAAGACATCGGCCGCATGCAGACCTTGACTGTGGATTAGAGAAATCTGTCCGCCAATCAGCGCGTTGACACCAGGGCATAAGCCGTAGGAAGTGATACCGGCACGTGCAAAACGCTGCATATTCAACTCCCGCAAATCAAAAGAATCCCGGATATCAAGCTGCGGAACGACAGGGGATGTGGTTTCGTTCATGTCTGGCCCACTCATCATTTCGCTGAAAGAGATTGCTCCCACACAACAGAGCCCCAGCACCAATCCGGGATAGACGTCGCGACCAGCAGCATCGATGACCTCCTCGCCTTCTTTCGCCGAGAGTTCAGGCCCAATTTCTTTGATTCTTTCCCCGTTGCAGAGAATATCCCACCCCTGCTTATACAAGCCATTTCCCAAATACACATTTCCGTTTTTAATGATCATGGTTTCATTATCGCTCCTTTCTTGTCCCACTTCCGTTTCAGATGACAAACGTCATGTTATTATCAATTATAGATGCGATTTGTTTATTTTTATGAACAACAACCAATTGAGGATCCAAAGATGACGTTTGTATATAACGATGCTAGCATCAAGATGAAAAAATGTCAATATAAAAATGATGTTTGTCGTTTGTTTTGTTGACAAATGTCATTTTTAAAGTAGAATGTAATCGTCCCTATGATGTCTGTCATTTGTGATTAAACTCATCCAAGGAGGCTCCTATGAAGAAATGCAGCAAATATTTTAGTGGACTGTGCAGACTATGTTGAGTGTAAGACAGGCGTTAAGTGTCAAGGGTTGTCGCTAACGGGTTTTACACTGGTCAGCAAAATGTCTATGGGAATTGGAACCGCTATCATGGGCTTTGGTCTAAAGATGGGTGGTTATATCTCAAGTGTTGGCGGGAATACGGTAACACAGCCTCAGAGTGCGATTGAAGCAATTCACAGTATGCAGTTCTGGCCAACTATTATTGCCTCGCTGATTGGTATTGTGCTGATGCTTTTCTATCGGTTAGATGGCAAAACCATGGAAAAGGTTCATGCTACAAGAAAAGCAAAGCTGGAAGGCCATGCGGAATAAAAGGCCTACACCACAATGAAGAAAAGGCACCCATGCACATTGAACCGCATGGGTGCCTTTTCTATTTCCGTTACCTGCTGCTCACAACAGAAATTCTCCGTTTTCCATAACGCAGAGCTTCTCGCCCTTCCGCGTTGTGCCGATGATAGTTACCTGTTCTCCCAAAGGGTACTCTATTCCGGAAGCGGTCAACACGCACATGCCTCTCTGATTACCGGCAAGCTCTATGCGCAGATAGTTGTCCTTATCAGCCCCGTGCCGACTGTCTGTTGTCAGGGTAGCATCGCAGGCAATCCGCCCTGATAGGCTGTCTGGCTGGATCGGAATCCGTAAAATACGCACTGAAGGTGTGACGCTTTCACCCCCTTCGGTGGGGGGGGCATTTAGTGCAACAGCACAGGTCAGATTCAGCCCAGCATCCGAGAGGCAACGGAGGACGGACAGTGTTTGCAGTGAGTCCGCCAACTTGTCGGAACCTTTGTCCCGAAAGACTTCCACAAGTCCCCTGTATATCATCCGTATAGCGTGCAAGGCCTCATCATGCGAGGCTCCGCAGATTCCTTCATATTCAGATATAAGAAGATCACCGAGGCTGAACTGAAAGGCCAGCAATTGTTGCTTCTCCGGACTGTGCGTGATATCCCCCGAGCCTAAATGTTTCTGAAAATAAGGATATATAATCGAAGCCATTTCAGAGCAAATGCTGCGTGTAATATTTTCGGAAGGCGCTGCACTATTCATTACGAACTGGTACTCATCGTCGCTCATCTCCCGTTTCATATGCTCCAGTGTCGCCAGAAACCAGGAGCTCTCCTCTTTTTTTTCTGGAGTCTCACTGCGCAGTACATTCCAAAAATAGTCCATATTCTCGCCATATGTGATACGTAGTGTCTTTTTCAGCGTTTCCTTTTGACAATAGAGATACAGATCATCTTTATCTGTAAAGTATTGATAGAAACTACCTCTAGGAATATCAGCCGCTTCAATAATGGATTGGATCGTCACTTTTTCATAGGGTGCAAATGCAAAGACCTTGCGTGCCGCAGAAAGAATCCGGTTCCGCTTTTCTTCGCTGAGGTCAAAAAAAGTCTGAGTCGGCATAACGTTTTCCTCCTATTCCTTTGTGACAATAGTATATCATAGCATTCAAAAAATAGCAAAAGAAAGTGACATTCTCCACAATTGTAGTTTATATAGTAAGGTCAGTGCACACTGAGGGCGCACAGTACGTGGCTATATTCGCTGACCCTAAGTTGATAGAAAAATCCACCGTGTTTTTGTCGTTTTGCCAATTTCATTTTACCACATCCCGTGGTATAGTAACACTCGTGTGAATACTATAGGAGGGATATCAAATGGAACTGGACTTTTCAATATCGAATGAGTGGCAGGGCCTTTCTGATCAGGAAAAGCAGCAGCATCTTTTTGATAAGCAAAAGGGTGTACTGGATGCTTTTCTTGAGCGCCGAGTCATCTCAAAAGAGCAATATGACCTAAGCCTCCACACCCTCATGGATAACATGGCGATACACGTCGCAGTGTAATAGGAACCCGCCCTGCAATCGCAGAGCGGGTTCTTTTTACCTTATTGGGGGCGAAAATGTTCGTCGATCTGAAATGTAGTCAGCTTGATAGGGTCTAACACCAGCACAGGCTTACGGGCTGTGTCCATGGCGTAAGCCAAGGCACTGTCCTCCGCGCTGCCTGTGGGCAGCGTGTCCCTGTCATAGACCGCCAGCACCACATCCGCAAGGTCGATAATCTGCCGATAGGCACGGAGCTGTGCGTCCGCCGCACCGACCTCGCACACAGCGGACATACAGGTGCAGTTGATGAGCGTATCCAACAAGACACTTTACATCGCCATGAACTTCCAGAGTGCGGCGGATGAGGCAAATGCCGCATTGACACACGATTTGGTCAGCCGCCTTGTGCCGCTGGAGCAGGAGATCAACCGTCTGGAGCACTATGTGGCACTTCTGGAGCCGCGGCAGGCCGAGGTCATTCGACTCGCCTATTTCGAGGGCCATACATGGCAGCAGATCAGTGCTAAAACCCAGATCACAACAAGAACGCTGTATAAGATCCGCAACCAGGCGGTCGAAGAGCTGGCGGAAATGTATGCGCTGACTGCCGATTTGCAGCGGTAAAGCCTTGGTGTTCCCATCTTTTTCTCAAAGGCTTCACCTATTGTTCACCAAGTCTTACCTTGAAAGGGCATTTTGAAGCTGGTATTCTTTAGAATACAGAATTATAGACAACGCTTCCCGGCATTGCGCTGGGAGGCGTTGCTCTTTTATCAGCATTTTCATAAAACGCCGAGATCTGGCAATACTACCGATAACGCCATTGGAAAAGAGGAATCTTCATGAAATCCAACCGCCCGGACACTAGTCACACCACCCATACAGCACCAAGGGACATCTCCTGCGTGAGAATCGACACCTCCGCCTCCTGCGCCGAGCGCATCAAGCAGTATGTGGAGCAGGTCGGCGACCCGTATTGCTATACGGACAGCGGCATTGTGGTAAAGCTTGCCTACTCCAACACAGATGTAAGCCTGCAAGACCGCCTGCGGGCCTATGCGTGCAGCCTGTCCTGATCCTCCAAAGTTTCCCTGTTGACAAAAGTAGAGCGGGAAAGCATAATAGACCCGTCAGTGAAAATAATGTTGCCGCCCGGCAATGACAGCCAGAAACCGCTTTCCTGAATTTTTAGGAGGTACGTTTTATGGCTGCATTTTTTTGCCCGCAAACCGGAGAGCTCTCCGGACAGCATTGGTATGGCATTTCCTATCTTCGTCTGTCAAAGCTGGGCAAGCGCTATGAGAGCGAGAGTATCGACAACCAGCGAAAGCTGATCCATGAGTTCGTGCAGCGGCACCCGGAGATCACGCTGGTGGGGGAGCAGGTAGACGACGGTTACACCGGCACCAACTATGACCGGCCGGGCTTTCGCGGCGTTATGGACGCTATCCGTGAAAAGAAGGCGAACTGCGTCATTGTAAAAGACCTGTCCCGCCTTGGCCGTGAGTATATCGAGACCGGCAAATATCTGGAAACCATTTTCCCGGATATGGGCATCCGGTTCATCTCTGTCAATGATGATCTGGACAGTGAACACACGCCGCTGTGCGATGATATTTCCATCCCCATCAAAAATATTATGAACGAGGCGTACTGCCGCAGCCTTTCTCAGAAGCTGCGGGCGCAGTTCCGTGTCCAGCGCAAGGCGGGAGAATTTCTCGGTGCCTTTGCCTGTTACGGCTATCTGAAAGACCCGGCCGACAAGCACAAGCTCATTATTGACGAATATGCCGCTATGGTAGTCCGCACCATCTTTCAACTGAAAATGGAGGGCTACAGCCAGCAAGCCATCGCCAACTATCTCTCCTCGGAGGGCGTTCTGCCGCCCGCCGCATATAAGCAGCAGCAGGGGCTGAAGTATCAGTCCGGTTTTCAGGCAGTCGGTGATAATAACACCTGGTCGCCCGTTGCGGTGCGGGCCATTCTGGAAAATCCCATCTATATCGGGACTCTGGTACAGGGCAAACGCGGAACACCCAACTATAAGATCAAGCAAATGAAGCTGCGCAGCAAAGAGGATTGGTGCGTTGTGGAGAAAAACCACGCACCCATTATCAGCGAGGAGCTATTTACTTCGGTGCAGCACCTGCTGTCACTGGATACCCGCACTTCCCCTTCCGAGGAAGTGGTACAGCCTTTGGCCGGAATGCTGTTCTGCGCCGATTGCGGCCGCGCCATGTGCAGGCGCAGCGTAAAGCGCGGCAACCGCACGTTTTACTACTACGTCTGCTCCACCCACAAGCGCTCCAAGTTATGCAGCAGCCACTCCATTTCGCAGACTGCTTTAGAGGATGTGGTGCTGCGGGCCATCCAGAAGCAAATTGAGATGGTGGTCGATATTGACCAGTTGATTCATGAGATCGGTCAAAAGAGTATCCAAGCTGCCAAGCACCGGCAGTTGGATATGACCATTGAGGAAAAGGAAAAGCAGATCACCGAGCAGAAGGAATACCGTATGCGCTTGTTGGAGGCTTTCCACGATGATCTGATTTCCCGCACGGAATATGACATGATGCGGCAGCGCTATACGCAGCAGATCGACGCATTGCAGGCGACCCTCGCAAGCCTGCACGAGCGGCGGCAAGCCTTGGAGGAAGGTGCGGCAGACACTCGGAACTGGGTCGCCGAATATACCAAATTCAGGAAACTTGACAAGCTAACCCGTGAAATGGTGGCCGGATTGATCCGCAGGATCACGGTATCCGAGGGCAAGCAAATTACGATACAGTTCAACTACGCCGATGAGCTGGCGTCCTATCAGCAGATGATCGCAGCGGTGGCGAGGGAGGTGGGGTAAGCATGGCACGAAAAAGCAAATATCTGTCGGCCCAACCTCTGCCGGAGACTTCAGTTCACTATCTGGCCGGACAGTATGGCCGGTTATCCGTGGAGGACGGCGACGACACCGAGAGCAATTCCATCGGCAATCAGGCGAAAATCGCCGACGCTTTCCTTGCGGAGTACCCCGATATCCAAATTGTCGAGCGGTATGCTGACAACGGCTACACCGGCATGAACTACAACCGTCCGGCATTTCATCAGATGATGGCGGATGTGCGGAGCGGCAAGATCAACTGCATTATCATCAAGGACATCTCCCGTTTGGGCCGCCATTTCGTCGAGACCAGCGAACTGGTGGAGCAGATATTCCCCGCCATGAACGTGCGCCTTATCAGCGTCAATGACAACTATGACAGTCTTGTGCAGGATGTCAGTGCTGCCGCGTCCCTCACCATGCCGCTGAAAATGGTCATGAATGAGAACTACGCCAAGGACATTTCACGCAAAATACGCAGCAGCATCCATGCGCAAATGCGCAGCGGCACATACCTGCCTTCGTCCAGCAGCGTCCCTTACGGTTATCTCCGGAATGCCACTGCCGCGTCTTATGATATTGATGAGGAAGCCGCTCCGGTCGTCCGGCGTATCTTTGCCTTGCGTTCCGAGGGCGTCAGCTTCAACGCTATCGCAAAGCAGTTGAATCAGGAACATATCCCGTCCCCCGCTCAACTGCGTTATCTGCGTGGAATGAACAGCTCCGCAGCGTACCGGGACGCACTGTGGAGCAGGGCGACTATCCGCAAGATCGTCGGCAGCGATGTCTATATCGGCAACCGCACCTATGGAAAAGTATCCCGAAACCATTTGAACGAGAAAAAGAAACGTCAGCCCACTGAGCAATGGACAGTCATTCCAAACGCACATCCGCCGATCATCAGCAAGGAACTGTTTGACGCGGTGCAGCAGGTCAACCAAGAGGTTCTTGCGTCCCGCGCCGCCTATCGCACATGTGCTGATATTGGCGATGTGCAGGTCGATCTTTTCCACGGTAAGCTGTTCTGCGCGGAGTGCGGCAGTCCCATGGGGGCTGGAAAGGGCTGCGCCCGGCACGGCGCACAATCCCCCAGCCGGCTGTTTTATGACTGCAATCGCTACCGCTACTCCGCGCACACTGTCTGTTCCAGCCACTACATTCGCCACGAACGACTGCTTGCCGCTGTCACCGATGTTTTAGACCAACAGTTGACATTGGCGGTTGATGTAGAGCGGCTGATCCATGAGATCGACCATTCCGCCGAACTGACACAGGCAAAGCAGGAAAAGCAAAATACCGCCACAAGCCTGCGGCTCCAGCGGCAGGGCCTTGACCGGAAACTGGATATGCTGATTCACGACCTGTCCACCGGCCTGATCAGCCGCGAGGAATTTCTTTACGCAAAGGAAAAATACCGGGCAGAGCTCAACCGCATTCTCGCGGCGGAAGCCGCACAAAAGAAGCAGGTCGAGCAGATGCAGAAGGGCTTATCCACCGCGCAGGCGTGGGTACGCGCTATGCAGGAATATCAGCGGCTCCCGGCCATAACAAGGGAACTTCTTGATACGCTTGTCGAGCGCATCTCCATTCACGAGAATCGCAGCATCACGATCCAACTCAACTATGCCGACCCCTTCGCCGCACTACGCCCCTATCATACACAGACAGAGGAGGCTGCTTGCTGTGGATAAAACAACTTCCGATCTCATGATCTGCTACTACCGCCTTTCTTCAGAGGATGGCGACGTCGCACGCGGAAATGCCGCAGAGAGCTTCAGTATCTCCGCACAGCGTCTCTGCGTGCGGAACTTCCTCGCATCCCGTCCTGATCTGGAGGGAACCGTTGAGGAGATCGTAGACGATGGCTACACCGGCACCAATATGAACCGTCCCGGTATGCAGCGGCTGCTGTCGCTGGTAAAGTCTGGGAGCGTCAAGACTGTCATTGTGCGTGACCTCTCCCGTTTTTCCAGAAACTTTCTGGAGGGCGGCCACTATCTGGAGTTTGTGTTTCCAGCGTATGGCGTCCGTTTCATCTCCATCAACGACCACTTCGACAGCGCCGACTATCGTGAATCCACCGGCGGTTTGGAGCTGGGCATCACCAATCTGCTGAACCAGTTGTACAGCCGCGACCTGTCCCGCAAGATTAAAAGCGTAACAGACCGCAAAAAGCTGAATGGCGAATATGCCTTTGGCGCTGTACCTTACGGCTATCAAAAAGGTGAGCAGAAGAACACTATCGTAGTTGACCCGCCTGCCGCCGATGTCGTCAGGCAGATATTTCAGTGGGCCGCGCAGGGCATCAGCATCACGCAGATCGCGCAGCGGCTGAATGCGTCCGATACCGAGACTCCTTCCGCCTATCTGGCAAAGGTCCGGGGCCGCTACAAGGTGCGAAAGTTCTGGACATATGAATCCGTCCGGAATATTCTTCAGAACCGCATCTACACCGGCGATACGGAGGCGTTCAAGTCCCATGTGGTCAAGGTCGGCAGCAACCGCACGAAGCTGCTCCCCGAAGCGGAGCGCCCTATCATCCCCCATACTCACGAGCCCATCGTGTCACGGGAGCTATACTATCTCGCCCGCAGCACCGTACAGAAAACGGCACCGAAAACGCCGACTGGAAACGCGACAAGCCTGCTGCAGCCCTATCTCGTTTGCGGCTGCTGCGGAAACCGTCTGGTGAAGGGCAAGGCCTCCAACAAGAACTGGCGCTGTGCGTCGGCGCGTTATGTACCGGAAAGCGGCTGTGCCGAGGTCTGTATCTCCGACGCCGACTTGCAAGCTATTCTGATCCGTGCGATCAACATGCAGTGTCGGCTGCGGGACGCCCGTCTTGAAAACTACCAGCGTCAATTTGAGAGTCACGCCTCCAAGCGCCGCGCCATCAACGCAAGGATGCAGAGAGTACAGGCCGAGATCCGCCGCAAACAGGAGGAGCTCATGTCTCTCTACGAGGAGCATGTCGGCGGCCGACTATCAAAAGAGTCCTTTACAGAAAAACGGGAAAGCCTTCTCCGCGCACAGAATGAAAAGAAGCGGCAGCTCGCCCAGTTGGAAAGCGATTGGGAACTGCTCTCTGCGGAGGAGGAGACCGCCAAAAAGGAAGAACGGCAAACCTCCGTCCTCTCTTCGTACCATGAAATAAGCGCTTTAGACCCTGCTCTTATGCGAGAATTAGTTTGTGAAATTTTAGTTTTCCACAGGCAAAAAATTCAAATTAACTGGAGATTTCCTGATTTTACAAGTGAATTTATCGAATAAAGTTCTCAAAAAATTATTTGTTGTCCCATATTGACATCAACCGTGAGCGGCAGCCCCATCCTGCAGAACGGCAAGCTGGTGGGGGCTGTGACCCACGTTCTCATTGACGACCCCACGCGGGGCTACGGCATTTTCATGGAAAACATGCTGAACATGACGGGATGACAGGAGGCGACCCACATGCGGTCTTTGCTGATCCGCGACACCACCCGTGAGGAGCGGGAGGAGATCGTCCGCCGGACGCTGAGCGCCTGCGGCGGAAGCTGCGACGGCTGCAATGGCTGCGGCAACTCCGGCGGCGGCCGGATCGAGGCCATTTACCAGCCCTATATCGACGGCGAAAAGGAGCTTGCTCAGATCAATGAGGAGTACTCCGCCAGCCGCCGACTGATCCGATAGCAGTTGTATCCAGTAGTATGGCGCGGCGTATGCCGCGCCATACTTTTTCCGCTGAGGAAACATCTGCTTGACCTTTTTCGGCGCAGACCGTATAATGTAAAATACGACACTGTTTGAAGGGAGGCGATCATATGGCCAGACAGAACCTGCTTCTGTCGCTGCGGGAGGGACACACCCTGACCCTGCGGCAGCAGACCAGGCTGACGCTGCAGCTCAGTATTCCCGCCATTCTGGCCCAGATCTCCTCCATCGTTATGCAGTACATCGACGCCTCCATGGTGGGGCAATTAGGCCGTGACGCCTCCGCCTCCATCGGTCTGGTGGCCTCCAGCACATGGCTGTTCGGCGGATTGTGCCGGGCGCTGGTGGTGGGCTTCTCCGTGATGGTGGCCCAGCGCATCGGCGCGTGCGAGGAGCGGGACGCCCGGAATCTGGTGAAGCAGGGCCTGTGCTCCGGCATCGCCTTCGGCCTGCTGCTGGCGGCCATCGGCGCCGCCATCTCCGGCGGACTGCCCCACTGGCTTCACGCGGACAGCGCCATCTGCCCCGACGCGTCGGCGTATTTCCTGATTTTTGCCTTGTCCCTGCCCTTCGTACAGCTGAACCGGCTGGCGGTGGGCCTGCTGGAGGCCGGCGGCAACATGCGCACCCCAAGCATATTGCTGGTGCTGATGTGTGCGCTGGACGTGGTATTCAACTCTCTGCTGATCTTCCCCACCCGGCAGCTCGGCGCCCTGACGCTGCCGGGTGCGGATCTGGGCGTGGCGGGTGCGGCGCTGGGTACGGCGCTGTCTGAAGCGGTGGTAGCCATCATCCTGTGCGGCTGCCTGCTGCGCTCCCCCATGCTGGGTCTGCGGAAGGGCGAGCGTCTGCGCTTTGTCCCCGCCCAGCTGCGGCGGGCTGTCCGGCTGGGCGCGCCTGTGGCCATCGAGCAGGCGGTCATGTCCAGCGCCCAGGTGGTGACCACCCGCATCATCGCCCCACTGGGCACGGTGGCCATCGCCGCCAACTCCTTCGCCGTCACCGCCGAGGCCCTGTGCTACATGCCCGGCTACGGCACGCAAAGCGCCGCCGTCACCCTGATCGGCCAGAGCGTGGGCGCCAAGCGAAAGGATCTGGTCAATCGTCTCGGCTGGGTCACGGTGCTGCTGGGGATGAGCGTTATGCTTCTCTCCTCCGCCATTATGTACATCCTGGCCCCGTGGATCATCGGCATGCTGAGTCCCGACGCACAGGTGGTAGCCCTGGGCACCCAGGTGCTGCGGATCGTGGTGTTTTCCGAGCCGCTGTTCGGCGCATCCATCGTGGCCGCCGGTGTGTTCCAGGGGGCGGGCAGCTCCCTGCTGAGCTCCGTGCTGAACTTCACCAGCATGTGGGGCGTGCGCATCACGCTGACTCTGCTGATGGTGCCCCGCTGGGGCCTTCAGGGCGCGTGGATCGCCATGTGCATCGAGCTGTGCTTCCGTGGATCGCTGTTCTTGTTCTTCCTGTGGCGGAAGAAATGGCTGCCAAAAGAGCTATCCTGAACCATATATGTTTTTTGCCGCAAGCTCTCCAGCGCCAATGGTGCAATTTTTGCACCATTGGCGCTTTTTGTGCAAACAGCGAAATTTTTGCGTTAATTTTTTCTTGACATTTGGCAATTATCCTGTAGTATGAAATAGGAAAAGGCATTTTTTACCTGTTTGCCGCATTTTTCAGAAGGGAGGTCACCCTATGGACGCCGGATTTGTCAAGGTAACGGTCACGCCCAATGTACAGGCAGTACCTGTGGCATTGGCCGCGCAGTCGGCCAGCCTGCTGGCATGCAGTGCCGGAGAGCTGCAGCGGGCCATCCGGGAGCTGACGCTGACCAATCCCATGGTGGAGCCGGTGGAGGGCGATGATCCCTATTACGACCTGATCGCCTCCATTCCCGCCCGGCGGGAAACGCTGGCGGAGCATCTGTCCGCCCAGCTGCGCATGACACTGAGGGAGCCGGCTCTGCTGCGGGTCTGCCTGCTGCTGGCCAACAGCCTGGATGCCAACGGCTATCTTCGGGATGACGAGGCCAGCCTGTGCCGTGACTTCTCCTGCGATGCCGCGCTGTTTCACCGGGCACTGCGGCATATCCAGGCGCTGGAGCCTGCCGGTGTGGGCGCACGCAACCTGTCGGAATGTCTGTGGCTGCAGCTACAGGCTATGGGCGATCCCGATCCCCTGGCGGCATTAATCGCCCGGGAGCATCTGGAGGCGCTGGCCCGGGGCACGCTGTCGCTTCCGGGCGCCAGCCAGGCGGAGACAGATGCCGCCGTAGCGCTGCTGCTGTCGCTGGAGCCCCGGCCCGGCAGCGCCTTTGACCATGAGGCCACCGTGTTCGTCGTACCGGACGTGGCGGTGCACCTTCAGGACGGCGCACTGGCCGTCTCGCTGGTCAACCAGCCCCATGTTCCGGCGCTGAACGCCCAATACACCGCCCTTATGGCACAGGGCTCCCCTCAGGATAAGCAGTATCTCCAGGAGCAGCTGGCCTATGCCCGCAGCTTTCTTTACGCGATCCAGCAGCGCAGCAGCACCTTGCTGTGCGTGGCCGCCTATGCCGTACAGCAACAGGCGACTCATCTGATGGAGCCCCAGTGCTGTCCCCTCCGGCGTCTGACCCAAAGCGAGGCTGCCGCCGCGCTGGGACTGAGCGTCTCCACCGTCAGCCGGGCCGTCAGTGACAAATATCTGCAATACGAAAACCGGGTCATGCCCCTGAAAGCCCTGTTTACCGCAGGAGGCTGCGCCAGCAGCTCCAAGGAGGAGATCATGTCCCGCATCCGCCAGATCTGCCGTCAAGGCCCGCGCCGTCCCAGTGACAACGCCATCGCCCAGCAGTTGGCCCGGGAAGGGATCCACATCTCCCGCCGCACCGTCAGCAAATACCGCCACGCCCTTGAGGAGGAAGGAGGCACCTACCGATGAAATATCGGATCATCAAATTTACCGCCGCGCTGCTGGCCGTTCTGTGTCTTTTGACCCTGCTGCCGGTACATGCCTCTGCCATTCATATGAACATTCGCGTGGCCGTCAAGGGCAAATGTCCTCCCTATCACTTCTGGGACGGCGACACCGCCAAGGGACTGAACATCGACATTCTGGAGCTGATGGCGGAAAAGGAGGGGCTGAATGTAGAGTATGTCTCCTACACCACCAGCAGCGATGCCGCCGATGCTCTGCTCTCCGGCGAGGTAGACGCGGTACTGGGCGTTCTGTCCGGCACCGTCTGCCCCGAGGGTACACGGCTGACCAATGTGATCTCCTCCGGTACCATTTCTCTGATCGCCCCCAATGACGTAGCCGGCAAGATCACCGTCAAGGATCAGGACAAACAGCGCTATCCCGTAGCCTTTGAGCTGGGCACCATTCCCTTTTCCCAGCTCAATCAGCTGAAGACCCAGTATACCGTGGTGGCCGGTGACCAGGTGCAGCTGTTCAACAGCGTGATCGCCGGCAGCGTGGACGCGGTGGCCGCCGTCAAGGAGAGCTTCCTCTATCAGCTGAAGGATCTGGACAGGTATACCGATTCCTTCACGGTGGTCAACAACTACATGGGCACGGTGGAATATGCCATCATGGTGCGTCAGAATGACACCGTGCTGTATGAAAAGCTGAACCGCAGCATCACGCAGCTGCGCAACTCCGGCGAATACGACGCGGTGCTGGAGCGCTGGATCGTGGACGAAAATCTGGAGGCCGCCCAGCGCCGCATCCAGAAGCTGCTGGTCATCATCGCCCTGCTCCTGCTGTCGGCCGGATGCGTCGTGCTGTTCTACAACATCTGGAACCGCCGGTTGCAGCAGGTGGTGCAGGAAAAAACCGCGGAGATCCGGCAGCAGATGCTGCAACTGGAGGCCGGCAACCGGCTGCGGAACCTGCTGATCTATGAATATCCCAACAGCATCCTTTTGCTGCGGCAGGACGGCGAGGTGCTGATGATGAATCCCCGGGCGGAACGGGTGGGCGGTATTGCCAGCGTGGCCTGGGACGAGCCTCACGACCCGGTTCTTATGAAGGATCTGGCTGTATTTCGGGATATTTGGGCCATCGGCAGCCAGAACGGTCTGGGCGAAATGGAGAGCTCGGTGGTGCTGCCGGTCATCAACAAGAACGGCCAGCAGAAGCAGTACCGCTATCAGTACTTCACCCTGAACCAGCAGAAGGACTGCGCCCTGCTGGTGGAGGACGTGACGGAGGAGGAAAACCGCCGCAATGAGATCTATGAGGCCAACAAGAATCAGACCCTGAACCGTCTCATCGCCGGCATCGCCCACGAGATCAAGAATCCCCTCATGTCCATCCAGGCGTTTGCCTCCATCATCCGGGAGCAGGGCAACGACAAGGATTTCCAGGAATCCTTTGCCCAGTATGTGCCCCAGGAGGTGGGCCGCATCAACCGCCTCATCGAATCGCTGATCAACTATGCCAAGCCGGTCAACGGCATCAAGGAACGGGTGGACGCCCAGCGGCTGACCAATGAATGTGTCTATCTGGTCAGCGCGTCGGTAAAGAACAAGCAGATCACCTTCTCCTGCCACAACGCCGTGTCCGCCTACATCCAGGTGAACCGCGACCAGATCAAGCAGGCCCTGCTGAACCTGCTGATCAACAGCATCGAATCCGTGGAGGAGCGTCTGGCCCTGGAGCCGGACAGCCGTCCCTCCATTCTGGTCACCGTGGTCAAGGAGAACGGCACCGTCCGCATCAGCGTCCGGGACGAGGGCACCGGCATGAGCGATGAGAGCATCCAGAACTGCATTGAGCCCTTCTATACCACCAAAAAGACCGGCACCGGCATGGGCCTCTCTCTGGCCAAGCAGTTTGTCACGGAAAACGGCGGCCAGTTCCATCTGACCAGCCAGCTGAATGTGTACACCGAGATCTCTATGCTGTTTAAGGAGGACATACAGGAATGAACCGCACGGTATATATCATCGACGACGAGCCTTCCATCTGCGTATCCCTGCAGCTTGCACTGAAGAATCTCTATCGGGTCAAGACCTTTACCAGCTCGCTTCCCGCGCTGGCCAGCATGGAGGCGGAGGGTGCCGACATCGTGCTGCTGGATCTGCGTCTGGGGGAGGAAAACGGCCTTGAGGTGCTGGAGCGTATCAAGCGCATCGACCCCAACACCGAAGTCATTATGATGACCGCCTTCGGCTCCATCGACACCTCGGTCAACGCCATGCAGAAGGGTGCGTTCACCTATCTCACCAAGCCCATCAACATCGAAGAGCTGAAGGTCATCATGCAGCAGGCGGGCAATATCCGCAAGCTGAACGAGCAGATCTACTACCTCTCCGACCAACTGGAGAGCAAGAGCCGTTTCGACGCCATCATCGGCGAAAGCGCCCCCATGCAGCGGGTCTATATGCTGATCGACCGGGTAAAGGACATTGATACCAACGTCCTGATCACCGGAGAGAGCGGCACCGGCAAGGAGTTGGTGGCACGGGCCATCCATAACGCCGGAAAGCGCTACCGGGAGCGGTTCGTAGTGGTCAACTGCGCCGCCATCCCGGAAAATCTGCTGGAGCTGGAGTTCTTCGGCTACAAGCGGGGCGCGTTTACCGGCGCCATGCAGGATAAAAAGGGCAAGCTGGAGCAGGCCGACAACGGCACGCTGTTCCTTGACGAGATCGGCGATATGCCCCTGGGCCTGCAGAGCAAGCTGCTGCGGGCTCTGCAGGATAAGGAATTCACGCCGGTGGGCGGCAGCACCCCCATCAAGGTGGACACCCGCATCCTGGCCGCCACCAACCGGGATCTTCCCGCCCTGATCGCGGAGGGCCGGTTCCGGGAGGATCTGTACTACCGGCTGAATGTCATGGAGATCAAGCTGCCGCCGCTGCGGGAGCGGCAGGGCGACATTGCCATCCTGAGCAACTATCTGCTGGGCAAATTCTCCGCCGAGCTGAATAAGCCCATCCGCGCCATCACGCCGGAGGCCAAGGAAATGCTGGAGCGCCTTCCCTACCCCGGCAACGTCCGTCAGCTGGCCAACATTCTGGAATACGCCTGCATCCTGTGCCAAGACGGCGTGATCAGCAAGGAGGATTTTCCGGAATACGTCACCCGCTCCGACGGGGCCGGCCCCAGCGGAGATTCCATCGACGACTATCTGTCCTCCCACAGTCTGAAGGACATCGAAAAGCGAGCCATCGAAGCCACGCTGCAGCGCTGCGGCGGGAAGCGGGTCGCCACCGCCGCCCAGTTGGGCATCAGCAAGCGCGGCCTGCTGAACAAGCTGAAGGAATACGGTGTCATTGACCGTGAAGCCCCGGATGCTTCATCCGACAGCGGCGCCGTCTGAGCAGGGTCTGCACCCCTCCCGGCGTACAATTTGCGCCAAAGGTGCAAAATTTGCTCCATAGGCAGTGATTTCTTCTCCCTTCGCGTCCCTTCGCTCCAGCGTCCCGGCATTTTATACGCGGTCACCGCCGCTCATTCCGCCATTACGCAGGATATGCGCCGTTGACCGCGTATTTCTTAAAAATCAGATGGAAATTTTTCCCTTTTTGTAGAAAAGCCACAAATTGGCACGGGTTTTGCAAATAAGATTAGTAAGGGCAGCCGCCCAACAACAATAAGGAGGACAACGAATGAAAAGCAAGAGATTTGTCGCTTTGCTGCTGAGCCTGGTCATGGTGTTCACGCTGATCGGCTGCGGCACACAGACGCCCCCCGATGAGACCGGTGACGGCCAGACCGGCACCCACTACAAAGAAGAGATTGTGATCGCCATGGCCGATGAGTTCACCACCATCGACCCCATGGAGACCACCGCCGAAACCAACCAGATCGTGCAGGATTGTACCCATGACCTGCTGACCGACACCAACCTGACCACCATGGAAAATGAGGGTGAGCTGGTGGATCACTGGGAAATGGTGGCGCCTGACCACTGGATCTTCTATCTGAAGGACAATGTCACCTTCCATGACGGCACCAAGCTGAATGTCGACGACGTGGAATTCACCTTCGAGCGCGCCAAAGATCATGCCGCCACCGCCAACTACATGGCCATGATCAAGGAGTTCGTCAAGGTGGACGAGCTGACCTTCGAGATCTATCTGACCCAGGGCAACGTGGACTTCAACTACACCCTGGCCGCCAACTCCCTGGCCATCCTGTCCAAGGAAGCCTTTGAGACCATGCCCGAAGAGGATGCCGTCAAGATCGGCACCGGCCCCTGGGTCTTTGACGAGTACGTCTCCGGTGACTATGTGTCCCTGAAGCGCTTCGAGGACAGCACCCTGTATCCCGTGCCCAATACGCAGCGCCTGAAGTTCCGCATGATCCCCGAAGCCTCCGCCCGCATGATCGCTCTGGAGAACGGTGAGGTAGACGTGATCATGAGCCCCTCCGCCACGGATTACGCCCGTCTGAGCGAGAGCGACGACCTCCAGCTGCTGACGGAGACCGGCCGTACCCAGCACTTTGTGGGCTTCGACCTGCAGAACCCCGACTTCATCGGTACGAACCCTGAATTCCGCAAGGCCGTCGCCATGGCCATCAACAAGGAGGAAATGGTCATCGCCGCGTGGGATGGCTATGCGCAGGTCTCCACCAGCATGATGTGCCGCGACATGGGCTACTATGCCGACATCAAGGGCATCCCCTATGATCCCGAAGGCGCTCAGGCTATCTTTGACAAGCTGAACTGCAGCGGCATGACCATCCATCTAATCACCTCCGACGCCAGCCACCGCGTGAAAATGGCAGAGAACCTCCAGAGCCAGATGGCCAAGTACGGCATCACCATCACCGTGGAGTACATGCAACAGTCCGCGTTGATCGAAAAACTTACCAGCGACGGTGCCACCAGCGGTGTGGAGATGTATATCTGCTCGTGGACACCCGGCAAGAACGCCGACTACATGTTCCGCAATCCCATCCACTCCGAGGGCGGCCGCAACTACTCCCACCTGGCTGATCCCGAGATCGACGCGCTGATCGACGCCGCTGCCGGCGAGACCGATACCGCCAAGCGTGCCGAGATGTATCTGGAGCTGCAGGAGAAGCTGACCTGCGATATTATCCCCTGGATCCCCATCGCGCAGAACACTCTGACCCTGGGCGCTGCCAAGGGCGTGACCGGTGCGCTGCTGCATCCCGGTCTGGTTCACCAGTTCAAGAACGTCGAGCGTCTCATCTGACCGTGATCTCTGCGCAGACGTTTCACATCTCTATCCGCTGACGCGGCAGGCGGCCCCTGACGGGCTCTCCCCTCAGGGGCTGCCTGACACTCTATATACGGGAGGAAATCATGTTTCGCTATATCATGAAGCGTATTCTGATGATGATCCCCGTTCTGATCGCGGTATCGTTTGTCGTGTACTTCCTGATGGATCTCGCGCCCGGCGATATTATTTCCTCTATGGCCCCTCAGGATGCTACCGAGGCGGAGATCGAGATTATGCGGGAAGAACTGGGTCTGAACGGTTCGCTGATCGAACGCTATTTTCGCTATCTGGGCGGCCTGCTGAAGGGCGACATGGGCATGTCGCTGTCCCTCAAGCGTCCTGTTGCCGATGTATTCTTTGAACGCTTCCCCGCCACGCTGGAGCTGGCACTGGCCGCCACCGTTGTGGCACTGGCCATATCCATACCGTTAGGCATTGCCGCCGCCACCCATCACCGCTCCTTCCTGGACGGCTTCAGCATGGTGACCGCCATGTTGGGTCTGTCCATGCCGGGCTTCTGGCTGGGTCTGCTGCTGATCCTGTTCTTCTCCCATCAGCTGGGCTGGTTCCCTTCCGGCGGCAGCGGCGGCATCGTCCATCTGATCCTGCCTGCCATTGCGCTGGGCGCCGGTCAGGCCGGCAGCCTGACCCGCATCACCCGCTCCTCTATGCTGGACGTGATCCGGCAGGACTACCTCCGCACCGCCCGCGCCAAGGGCGTCAGTGAAAAAATGGTCATCCGCAAGCACGCGCTGAAAAACGCGCTGATCCCCATCATCACGGTGTTCGGCTCTACGCTGGGCAACCTGCTGGGCGGCGCGGTGGCGATCGAGACCGTCTTTTCCTGGCCGGGCATCGGACGTCTGACCGTCTCGGCCATCAACACCCGCGACATCACACTGGCCACCGGCTGCATCATCATGTTTACCGTGCTGCTGACCGTGACCATGCTGCTGGTGGACATCGCATACGCATACGTTGATCCGCGCATCAAGGCGCAGTACTCCAAGTGAGGTGCCGCATATGAAAAACAGTAAAATCACTGCTGACGAGCTGAGATCCTATCAGAAGCGGTCTCTCTGGCAGGAGATCTGGCGCAACTACCGCAAGAGCCCCAGCGCCATGATCGGCCTGATCATCATCGCCATCATCGTGATCCTGGCCATCGTCTCGCAGTTTATTTATGATTATCAAACCGACATCGTCCAGCAGGACATTATGAACCGCTTCGTCAAGCCCGGCGTGGACGGCCACTTTCTGGGCACCGACCAGTATGGCCGCGATGTGCTGACCCGAATTCTGTACGGTGCCAAGTACTCTCTGGCTGTCGGTATCGTCTCCGTGGCCATCAGCTGCGCACTGGGCTCCTCCCTGGGGCTGATCGCCGGCTATTACGGCGGCGTGATCGAGAACATCATCCTCCGCGTGTGTGAGGTGTTCATGGGTATCCCCAGCGTGCTGCTGGGCATCGCCATCATGTCCGCCTTCGGCCAGAGCCTGTTTGTACTGATGCTGGCCGTGGGTCTGGTGTACGTCCCCATGTTCGCCCGTACCGCCCGCGCCGCGGTGCTGCCCGTCCGGGACGAGGAATACATCGAGGCGGCCCGTGTCTCCGGCGTCAGCGACCTCAAGATCATCTTCGGCCATGTGCTGCCCAACTCCCTGTCCCCTATCATCGTGCAGGTGACCATGGGCGTGGCCAACGGCATCCTGTCCGCCTCCTTCCTCAGCTTTCTGGGACTGGGCGTGCCGGTGCCCGCGCCGGAATGGGGCGCCATGCTCTCCAGCGGACGCGAATTCATCCGTGACTCCGGCTACCTGACCACCTTCCCGGGTCTGGCGATCATGATCACCGTTCTGGCCTTCAACCTGATGGGCGACGGCCTGCGTGACGCGCTGGATCCCAAGCTGAAGCAGTAACAGGAGGACGCCATGAACCAACTGGAAAACAAGAACGATCTCGTACTGGACATTGAAAACCTGTCCGTGCGGTTTGCCACAGAGGACGGCGTGGTCAACGCTGTCAACGGTCTGGATCTGCGCATCGAAAAGGGTAAAGCCATCGGCCTGGTGGGTGAGACCGGCGCAGGCAAGACCACCACCGCCCTGTCCATCCTGCGGCTCGTCCCCGATCCCCCCGGTGTGGTGGATTGCGATAAGCTGGAGGTCAACGGCCAGGATATCCTCAGCATGAGCGCCAAGGAGCTGGAAAAGGTCCGCGGCAAAGAGGTATCCATGATCTTCCAGGATCCCATGACAGCCCTGAACCCCGTGTTCACCGTCGGCGACCAGATCGCGGAGAGTATCAGCATCCACGAAAACGTCTCCATGGTAGAGGCCCAGAAGCTGGCCGTCGGCATGCTGGAGCTGGTGGGTATCCCCGGCGAGCGCGCCGGCGACTATCCCCATCAGTTCTCCGGCGGTATGAAGCAGCGTGTGGTCATCGCCATCGCGCTGGCCTGCCACCCCCAGCTGCTGATCGCCGATGAGCCCACCACCGCTCTGGATGTGACCATCCAGGCCCAGGTGCTGGATCTGATGAAGAATCTGCGCAAGCAGTACCAGACCTCCCTCATTATGATCACCCACGATCTGGGCATCGTGGCGGAGATCTGCGACGAGGTGGCTGTCATGTACGCCGGAAACGTGGTGGAGCAGGGCACGCTGGAGGATGTATTCAACCACACCATGCACCCCTATACCGAGGGCCTGTTCAACAGCCTGCCCAACGTCAATGACCGCAAGTCCAAGCTCAAACCCATTCCCGGCCTGATGCCCGATCCCACCGCGCTGCCGGAGGGTTGCCCCTTCCACCCCCGCTGCCAGTACGCCACCGAGGCATGCAAGCAGGTACAGGAGAAGCGCTATGTGTCCGACACCCATTTCATCCGCTGCTGCGCGTATGACAGGCCCGGCTTCCACATTGAACGGAAGGAGAAATCATAATGGCCGAAACCATTCTGGAGGTAAGAAACCTCGTCAAGCATTTCAAGACCAGCCGCGGCATGCTGCACGCGGTGGACGACGTCAGCTTCACCCTGGAACGGGGCCGGACGCTGGGACTGGTGGGCGAATCCGGCTGCGGAAAGTCCACCACAGGCCGCACCATCCTGCGGCTGATCGAGCCCACCAGCGGCGAGATCATCTTTGAGGGTCAGGACGTCAGCAAGCTCAGTCCCAGCAAGCTGCGGGCACTGCGCAAGGATATGCAGCTGATCTTCCAGGATCCCTATTCCTCTCTGGATCCCCGCAAGACCGTCAGTCAGATCATCAGCGAGCCCATCCGGGCCAACAAGATCCTCAAGACCCAGAAGGAGATCGACGAACGGGTGGCGGAGCTGATGGAGACCGTGGGCCTTGCCATGCGTCTGTTCAACACCTATCCCCACGAGCTGGACGGCGGACGCCGCCAGCGTATCGGCATCGCCCGGGCGCTGGCCATGGAGCCCAAGTTCATCGTCTGCGACGAGCCGGTCTCTGCCCTGGATGTCTCCATTCAGGCCCAGATCCTGAACCTGCTGAAGGAGCTTCAGGAAAAGCTGGGGCTCTCCTATATCTTCATCACCCACGACCTGGCTGTGGTCAACCACTTCGCCGATGATATCGCCGTCATGTACCTGGGCAAGATCGTGGAAAAAGCGCCCGCCGAGGAGCTGTTTACCAATCCCCTGCACCCCTATACCAAGGCGCTGCTGTCCGCCATCCCCATTCCCGAGCTGGGCGTACAGAAGGAGCGCATCCCCATCAAGGGCGAGATCACTTCGCCCATCAATATGCCGGACGAGTGCCGCTTCTTCAAGCGCTGCCAGTATGCCTGCGACAAGTGCAAGGCGGTTCCGCCGCTGATGGAGGTCACCCCCGGTCACTTTGTGGCCTGCTTCCGGCAGGACGAATTAAACTGACGACTTTCTCAATACCCTCCTCTGAACTCACGCCGCGGTGCAATTTTTGCACCGCGGCGTGAAATTTGCGTGGTTTTCTTTACCAGATTGCTGGATGATCCCGCCAAAAAGTGGCACGTTTTTTGCAAATACATTTTATAGAGGCAGACCTGCCCAAAACAACAACATGATCTGGAGGATACGGTTATGGTATTTGGTATTTTGAAGGACATCAAGGAAGGCGAAAACCGCGTGATCTGTACGCCGGTGGAGGTGGCCTCCATCCGCGCCGCGGGACATACCGTGCTGGTGCAGTCCGGTGCCGGCGTTGGCTCCGGCTTTTCCGATGAAAAGTACGCCGCGGCAGGCGCCGAGATCGTAGCCGAGGCCGCCGAAATGTGGCAGCGCTGCGACTTTCTGGCCAAGGTCAAGGAGATCGAGCCCTCTGAGTTCGGCCTGCCCCGCGAGGGCCAGATGCTGTACTGCTGCGTGCATCCCGCCGGCCATCCCGAGGAGGTAGACGCCCTGCTGAAAAGCAAGTGCATTGCCATCACCGCCGAGGACAGCCACCGCTACGGCTCCCCCAACTGCGAGGCAGCCGGCAAGCAGGGCGCGCTGTTCGGTCTTGAGTCCATGCTGACCATCAACGGCGGCAAGGGCAAGTTCGTGGGCGGCTTTGCCGGTGCGCCCGGCATGAATGTGCTGATTCTGGGCGGCGGCACTGTGGGACAGGGCGCACTGAGCGTTCTGTACGCTCTGGGGGCCAACGTGACGGTCATGGATATCAATGTGGGCATCCTCCGTCAGCTGGGCGACAAGTATCAGGGCCATATCAACACCATGTTCTGCAACCAGCAGACCATCGCCTCCGTGCTGCCCCAGACTGATATGGTCATCAACTGCGTCAAGTGGCCCAAGCAGCGCAAGGACTTCCTGATCACCAAGGAAATGCTGAAGCTGATGGAGCCCGGCTCCGTGCTGGTGGATATCTCCAACGACGATCCCGGCGCCATCGAGTCCAGCCATGAGACCCACCACGACGATCCCCGCTATGTGGTCAACGGTGTCGTCCATTACTGCGTCAGCAACATCCCCGGCGCGGTGGCGCACTCCACCTCCGTCTCTCTGGCGGCCGAGACGCTGCCCATGCTGCTGAGCATTATGAACAACGGCCTGGCGGAGGCCTGCGTCCGCGACGGCTTCATCCGCCGCAGCCTGGCCTGCTACAAGGGCTATCTGACCCACGAGGAGACCAGCGGCATCCAGGGCAAGCCCTGGATCCGCCCCGAGGATATTCTGGGCATCGCGGACCGTCAGCTGGATCCCGCACCTCCCGCCACCACCACCCGCAGCACCAACTTCATCAAGCTGTAACTTCACACCAGACTGCGGGGAAAGTGCCATGCGGCACTTTCCCCGCAGCCTTTGTCCGGTGTGTATTGCACTGAAAGGAGTACATTATGATCAACGTCAACGTGGAGCAGTTCCTGCGGGAGCTGGAACTGCTGGTCAATATGGACAGCGGGCAGGGCAATCCCGGCGGCATCACGGCGGTAGCCCGGTGGTTCAAAAGCCGCTTTGATGCCCTGGGCTGGATCACAGAGCTGATAGACGTGGGCCGCGAGACCGGAAACTGTCTGGTCGTCAGGAACCGCGAGGCCGCGCATTACGACGCACTGCTGGTGGGCCACCTCGACACGGTTTTTCCCGCCGGCGAGACCGCCAGACGGCCCTTCCGCCGGGATAAGCATCGGGCTTACGGGCTAGGCGTTCTGGACATGAAGCAGGGCTGCCTGGCCATGCTGCATGTTCTGGAGCAGCTTCCGCCGGAGGTCAGCGCCGCACTGAACATCGCCGCCATCTTCAACCCCGACGAAGAGGTCGGCAGCCCTTGGTCAAAGGCGCTGATCGACACCTATGCCCGCCGCTGTGACTACGCCTATGTATTCGAGGCCGCTTCCACCGACGGCTCCCACTGCATACAGCGCAAGGGCCGCTATACCGGCCACATACAGTTTCACGGCCAGTCAGGACACGCCGGTTATCTGCTGGAGGGCGGGATGGTCTCCGCCGTCAACGAGCTGCTCTATTGGGCCGGACAGCTGAACAGACATTGCTCGGCTGCCGCCGGTACCAGCGTCAACATCGGCGTGATCCGCGGCGGACAGAGCGCCAATATCGTACCCGATTTCGCCGAAATGGAATTTGAAGCCCGCTATGAGCGTATCGAGGAATGTGAACGGCTTCTGACCACCATCGACGCGCTGAAGCTGCACGCCGCAAGGGCCAATGTCGGCGTGACCTTTGTAACAGAGAAATACATACCACCCCTGGAGCCCACAGTGCGCGTATTGCGCTATGCCGCGCATATCCGTGCTCTGTCCGAAGCCCACGGCATCCCCTTTGCCGTCAAAAAGCGCGGCGGAGTGTCCGACGCCAACCACATTGCCGCCTGCGGCCCCATCTGCGTGGACGGACTGGGCCCCACCGGTGATTTCGACCACAGTCCGCGGGAGTATCTGGAGCTGTCTACGATCCAGCCCAATCTTCGTTTCGCGTGGCTGCTGCTGCAGGATCTGGCCGATCAGAAGGAGGATATATGACCACGGATTTATCTGCCGCCGCCCTGCTGGCCGCAGCGGAAGCATTTCTTGCGCGGGGCAATTCCATTCAATATGACCAGCGTAGTATGGACCGGGTGGTGCAGATCACGCCCCGCCGGGACAAGCTGGCCCCGCCGGAAGCGGCTACGGAGCAGCATATGTTGTTTCTGGACTGCTCCTCCTTCGTCAACGCCGTGTACCACGCCGCCTTTGGCCGGGTACTGGACGCTGACCTCACCTGGCACATGGCGCAGATGCTCCAGCCCTGCGTATTCCGCTGGCAGGCCTCCCATACCGAAACGCCGGAGGAGTGCCGCCGGATCAGCCGCGAGACTGCCGCGCTGCTCCGCCCCGGCGACCTGCTGGTGATGGACAAGGGCAGCAATGGCCATGTCGTTCTGATCGGCGACGGCGTTTACTATCACTGTAGCTATAAGGGCGGCGAAAAGGGCTACCGTTACGACCTGCGTCAGGAAGCCTTTGCCCTCGGCGGTGCCATTTATCGGGAGCCACTGGCCGCCCTGCTGAACAGCGAAGCGCCCAACCAGCCGGACATCTGCTGCGTGTTTGACGACGCGGTCCAAGGATTCTGCGTGCTGCGGCCCCTGCCCCGGATGGGTATGCCCACCCCGGCGGCCGTCGCACGGCTGAAGGGTGCCGCAGGTCTGCACTGTTCCGTACTCAGCTCCCATCCCGGCGGACGATCCGCCGCGCCCGGCGAGACCGTCACATACACGGTACACATCCGCAGCCAGCTTGCGTCCAAGCAGGCTGTACGGGTGACCTTTACGCCGCCTGCCTCTTGCGGCGGGGAGCCCCGGTCTGTTCTCCTGGCCCTGCCTGCCGGGGAAACCGCGCAGGCAACCTTCTCCCTGATCGTCCCCTCCATCGACGTACCCTTTTTGACGGCGCCCACTGTCACCGTCAACGGACTTCCGGTATGGGCGGAGCGCGTATTGCTGCATGTTGGCCTGTCATCTGCACAGCAGCGGCAGATCACAGCAGCGGTACGGCAGGCCGCAGCGGCCGGGCAGGACATCTGGGCCGCCGCAGCCCAAAGCTATGCCCTGCTGGGCATCACCCTTCCCACCGGCGTCCCGGAAGCACTGACAGCACTGTTCCGCCGCTATGACGCCGTCCCCGGAGACGTGCTCTGGCGGCTGCCCCAGCAGCCCCGGTGCGATGCCTCGCTGTATAGCTTTTTCGGCGGTACAGGTGTCATCACGCCGGAGGCCGGCGGCGACAGCACCATTCGTACCCGCCGTATTACCCCGGCTGATCTGACCCCCGGTGATATCATTCTCTGCAGCAGTGACGCCCTGTTCCGTCAGACCGCCGTACTCTTCCTTACAGAGGATGGCCTTCTGTGTCAGGATAGCGGGCAGATCACGCTGCTGCGGCTGGAGGATGCCCAGCAGAAAATTGAGAGCCTTCCGGGACAATTTTGCTATATCGTGCTGCGCCCCAGCGCAGCAGAGAGGAAATGACCATGAACTTTACCACTGATTACCGTCTGGAAAACTTTATTCTGGAAACCCAATGGGCAGACATTCCCGCACCTGCACAGGAACGGCTGCGGGGCTGTATGCTGGATCTGCTGGGTGCGCTGGTCGCCGGCAGCGGCCAGTTTGCCGCCGGTCTGGCGCTGGCCCGCCGGGCTTTCCGCTCCGGGGATATCCCCGTCATCGGCGCGGCGGACACCTTCGACTTCTTGGGGGCCTCTGCCGCTATGGGCCACGCCTCCAACGCCTATGACATCGACGACGGCCACAACATCATCCGCGCCCACCCCGGCACCTCCTTTATCGGCGGTCTGCTGGCGGCGGGCTATGCGCGTGATCTGAATGCCCAGGATTTTCTGGCGGCACTGTACGTCTCCTATGAAACCACCATCCGCATGGGCGAGGCCATCATGGACTACTATCAGTACGCCCACTCCAGCGGCACCTTCGGCGCGGTGGGCGTGGCGGCAGGTGCGGGCCGCATTTACGGGCTTGACCGCGCGGTGCTGAACAACATTCTGTCCATTGCCGAGTTCAATGCCCCGCTGGTGCCGGGCATCCGCAGTGTGGAATACCCCTCCATGAACAAGGACGGCGTACCCTTCGGCGTAATGACCGGCGCACTGGCGCTGCTGGCAGGCCAGAGCGGCTTCACCGGCAACAAGCATCTGCTGGAGGCCGACGAATACCGCCACTATCTGGACGATCTGGGCCGGAATCACGAGGTCATGGCCCTGTACTTCAAGCCCTATCCCTGCTGCCGCTGGGGCCATCCCGCCATCGACGCCTGTCTGTCCTTGATGGCAGCGCACCGCATCACTGCAGAGGATATCGAGGCCGTGACCATCGAGACCTTCTATAAGGCCACGCAGCTGTCCAAGGACATCCCCTCCTGCGCCGATGCCGCCCAGTACAACATCGCCTATCCGGTGGCCGCCGCCATCGTCAACAACGGCTTCTCCATCCAGCAGGTGGAAAACACCGGCGACACCGCCGTCATCGACATGATGGGCCGTCTCTCCTTCGTATGTGACCCGGAGCTGGATGCCCAGTTCCCCGCCCGCCGTCTGTGCCGGGCCACCATGGTGCTGAAGGATGGCCGCCGGATCATCTCCGATATTCATGAGCCCCGCGGCGAAGCCTGCGAGAACATCGGCTATGACTGGCTGGCGGACAAATTCCGCCGCATTACGGCCCAGCGCCTGACCGGCCCCCAGCAGGAGACGCTGATCCAACTGCTGCACGGCGACAACTGGACGGTGCGCCAGCTGGTAAGCCGGGTCAACGCCGCGCTTTTGTAATATTCGCGCCTTCCGCTCCCATTCTTCACTTGACATTCCGCGGTTTTTTCGGAATAATAGGAGAGAAAAACAAGCAAAAGGAAGGCAGCTATGGACGAACGTAAGGCCACCATCGCCAGCAACCTGATCCGGCTGCGGCTGGCCGCAGGGATGACCCAGGCGGAGCTGGGCGAAAAACTGAACTATTCCGACAAATCCATCTCCAAATGGGAGCGGGGCGACGTGACCACCGACGTGTTCGTGCTGATGCAGATCGCCGAGATCTTCGGCGTGGATGTGGACTATCTCCTCAAGCCCCACAACGAGATCGAGCCCGCCATCTACAACAAGCCCGCCAACGAGGCCACCTATACCACCAACATGATCACCCTGGTGACCATTCTGGGCATCTGGACGGTGGCGCTGTTCGTGTTCGTGATCCTTTGGATCTGCGGCATGGTGGTGTGGCTGGTGTTCGTCTACGCCGTGCCCGTGTCGCTGATCACGTTCCTGGTGCTGAACTCTGTGTGGAACGGCGGCAAAAAGAACCGCTACATCATCGCCGCCCTGGTGCTCAGCATCATCGCCACCGTGTATCTGACCTTCCTGGGCCGCAACCTGTGGCAGCTCTGGCTGATGGCCATCCCCTCCCTGCTTCTGGTGTTTCTGGGGGCCAGCATCTACCGAAGTGCCCAGAAACGCTGAAAAACCGTCACTCTACCGGGAGTAGAATCGCTCTATCCGTGCGATCCTGCTCCCGGCTTTTTCGTAGAGTACCTCTCGCCAGCCGTAGGTTGGCTTTTCCCACACAGTGTCGTATACTGAGTGCAGCCTGAAAGGGCTGCACTTTTCATTGTAACGGAGGAACTCTCATGGCATCTTACGCACTGACCTGCTGCTCCACAGCCGACCTGACTCACGAGCATTTTGCCGCCCGTGATATTCAATATGCCTGCTTCCACTTCACCCTGAACGGCGAGACCTACCCCGACGATCTGGGCCAATCTATCCCCTTCCCCATCTTCTATCAGGCCATGGCCAACGGCGCCGAGACCAGCACCTCTCAGGTGAACATCTCCCAGTATCTGGATCTGTTCACCCCCATTCTGGAGAGCGGCAAGGACATCCTGCATGTCTGCCTGTCCTCCGGCCTGTCCGGCACCTATAACTCCGCCACCAGCGCCGCCCTCATCGCCCGGGAGCAGTTCCCCGACCGGAAGATCTACATCGTGGATTCCTTGGGTGCCTCCTCCGGCTACGGCCTTATTATGGAGACCCTGGCCGACCTGCGGGACGGCGGTATGGACATCGACACCTTGCACCAGTGGATCGAGGAGAACAAGCTGCGGATGAACCACTGGTTCTTCTCCACCGACCTGAGCTTCTATGTGAAAGGCGGCCGCATCTCCAAGGCGGCTGGCTTCATCGGCGGCGTGCTGGGCATCTGCCCGCTGCTGAACATGGACGAGCAGGGCCACCTGATCCCCCGCTCCAAGATCCGCTCCAAGAAAAAGGTCATCCAGGAGATGCTGCTGCGGATGGAGCAGTACGCCGACAACGGCCTGGATTATGACGGCAAGTGCTTTATCTCCCAGTCCGAGTGCTACGACGATGCCCGCGCCCTGGCCGATCTCATTGAGGCCAAGTTCCCCAAGCTGAACGGCAAGGTGGAGATCAATTATGTGGGCACCACCATCGGCAGCCATACCGGCCCCGGCACCGTGGCTCTGTTCTTCTGGGGCCGCGACCGCAAGCTCCCGCTGCTTTGATCCTCTATTTTGATATCTTCTCTCTCCCCTTTGCATTGATCCCCTTCCCTGTGAAGAAAGGCCGCCCGTCTTGGGCGGCCTTTCTTCACAGGGAAGGGGAGAATATTTCGCTCTGCGGAGCGAGTCACTTTTGGCCGCTGTCCCAAAAGTGACCAAAAGGACAGCTTAAACCTGCGGTTTAAGAATCCGCCCACGCTATACTCTGGTTTTCATTGGTGCCTTGTACCACGCGTTCACAGAGCACAGTTGGTATCGCGGCGCATGACGAATCGTCTTTCCTCTTGCGCCGCTGCCGCTCACGATTGCGACGGTAGACGCCGTTGCGGTGTTCGCAGCGGCATGTGGTCATCCCGCCCTGCGGGATCGCCCTTACTGCCGTCCGGCCAGCTCGTCCACGTTGTGGACCACCTGGGCGGTGCTCTGGCCCAATCCGGGCGCGGCGGTCAGATCGTCAGAGGTCAGCTCCGGCAGCTTCTCCGCCGCCGACAGCGCCCGCAGATATGCGGCGCGGCTACGCAGCATGGCGGCGTCCACCACACCCGCGTCAAAATCCACCGCGTCGGTGGCAAAAAAGTCCTCATTGCCGCCGCCCCGGCGATAAAAATGCCGCAGCAGCGTGTAAAGCGCCGTGCTGAGATAGTCGCCCGCGGCGGTGATGGCCGTCCGGTCGCCGCATTTACCCAGCAGGTCGAACAGCACGCCGGTGGTGTTCACCACCAGCTTCTTCTGCAGCGTGGCCAGAATACTGCCCTTCAGCGTCCCCTTTTCGTCGCTGGCGTCGTACAGCTCCGCCGCCTCGATGATGCTGCCGTCACGGCTGGCGGTGCGGCCCAGCAGATAGTCCGCCGAGACGTGATAGAAGTCGCACACCTTCGTCACAAAGGCCAGGCCCGGCTCCCGGATGCCGTTCTCATAGTGGCTCAACAGCGCCTGGGAGATACCCAGCGCGGCGGCGGCCTTCCGCTGGGAGATGCCCGCCTCCTGCCGCAGCAGGGACAGCGTGCGGGAAAAATCAGTTGCCATATTGCTCTCTCACCCTGTTTCTTCTCTCTATTTGAATACAACGTGTAAATTATACACGCTGTTATACGGTTTGTAAAGGAAATTTCAAGAAAAACTCCCGCGCTTGCCGCGCGGGAGTTTCCGCTCCTTTCAGCGCAGACTCATCGCACCTGTCCGCTGCCCTTGATGATGTACTTATAGGTGCTCAGCTCGTCCAGTCCCATGGGACCCCGGGCGTGGAGCTTCTGGGTGGAGATGCCCATCTCGCAGCCCAGACCGAACTCGCCGCCGTCGGTGAACCGGGTGGACACGTTCACATACACCGCCGCGCTGTCGGTTTCATTGACGAACCGTTCGGCATGCTCCGCCGTCTCCGTAACGATGCACTCGCTGTGGCCGGTGGAGTGGGCCAGAATATGGACGATGGCCTCGTCCACGCTGTCCACGATCTTCACCGCTAGGATGTAGTCCAGAAACTCCGTGTCAAAGTCCCGCTCTCCGGCGGGCGTGCCGGGGATGATGGCAGCCGCCCGCTCATCCAGCCGCAGCTCCACGGGTACCTGTCCCGCCGCGGCCCGGTCGTCCACCAGCGCCTTTTTCAGCATGGGCAGGAACTGCTCCGCCACGGCGCGGTGTACCAGCAGCACCTCCTCGGCGTTGCACACGGAGGGACGACTGGCCTTGGCGTTCAGCACGATGTTCACCGCCATCTGGAGGTCGGCGCTGTCATCCACATACACATGGCAGATGCCGGTGCCGGTCTCGATGCAGGGGACGGTGGCGTTGGCCACGCAGGAGCGGATCAGTCCCGCGCCGCCACGGGGGATCAGCAGATCTACCAACCCCTTGGCGGTCATGATGTCGGCGGCGCTCTGGTGGCTGATGTCCTCGGTGATGTTGAGGATGTCCGGATCGCCGCCCGCCGCCGTAATGCCCTCCTTCAGCGCCTTCACGATGGCGTGGGCGGAGCGGTAGGCCTCCTTGCCGCAGCGCAGCATGCACACGTTACCGCTCTTGATGGTCAGCGCTGCCGCGTCGGAGGTGACGTTGGGGCGGCTCTCATAGATGATGGACACCAGGCCCAGAGGCACCTGCTTCTTATAGATGGTCATGCCGTTGGGCCGGTGTATCTCGGACAAAATGCGCCCCGTATGGTCGGGCAGGGCCGTGGTGTCCCGAATACCGGCGGCCATCCCGGCCACACGCTTTTCATCCAGATACAGCCTGTCCAGCATCACATCGGAGATATGACCCCGTGCCCCGTCCATGTCCGCCCGGTTGGCCTCCAGAATGGCGGCACAGTTCTTCTCCAGACTGTCGGCCATAGCCAGCAGCAGGGCGTTTTTCGTCTCGTTGGAGGCGTTGCAGATGGTTTTCCACACCGCCTTGGTCTTTTTCAGAATGTCAATGGTGGTCATTCACTTACCCTCCTTTGCCAGAAAACGAGTGCCCACGGGCTTGCCTGCCACGATTTCATAGAGAAGCTCCGGCTGCTGGCCGTTGGCGATGACCATTTCGCAGCCTGCCGCCGTGGCCACCTGGGCGGCGTGGAGCTTGGTGGCCATGCCGCCGGTGCCCAGGGCCGAGCCGCTGCCGCCGCCCAGCGCCAGGATGCTGTCGTCGATGGCGCTTACGGTGCTGATGAGCTTCGCGCCGGGGTTCTTGTGGGGGTCGCTGTCGTACAGGCCGTCGATATCACTCAGCAGGATCAGCAGGTCGGCCCCTACCGCCGCCGCCACGATGGCGGACAGGGTATCGTTCTCGCCGATGGTGTTCTCCACGCCGATCTCGTCGGTGGCCACGGCGTCGTTCTCGTTGATGATGGGCAGGGCGCCCAGCTCCAGCAGCCGGAAAATGGTGTTGCGCATGTTGCGGCTGCGGTGCTCGTTGTTCACGTCCTCACCGGTCAGCAGCACCTGGGCCACCGTGTGGCTGTACTCGTTGAACAGCTTGTCGTAGGTATACATCAGCTCGCACTGGCCCACGGCGGCGGCCGCCTGCTTGGTGGGCATATCGGGGGGCCGCCCCGGCAGGTTCAGCTTGCCCACGCCCATGCCGATGGCGCCGGAGGACACCAGGATGATCTCGTGGCCCGCGTTTTTCAGGTCGCTGAGCACCTTGCACAGCTTTTCCATCCGCTGGATGTTCAGGCGACCTGTGGCGTGAGCCAGTGTAGAGGTACCGACCTTTACGGTAATGCGCATGATATCCCTCCTTCGGGATGATGATATTTCAGCTTGTCAAAAAAGGGCATAGCCCTTTTTTGACAAATAAGGAAATCGCTCCGACCCGCGCTTTTTCTACTGGAGTGCGGCAAAAATTAAGACGGATGCTACGGCGGCATAGCCGCCGAGATCGGAGACTAAAAACATGTCACCGGCATGTTTTCTTAACGCCCCGACGCGTCAAAAAATGATCCGATTTGTTCGCCGCCATTGCGGGCGGCGAATTCTGCGAAGCTTTTTCGATAGACTGATTTGACCCCTATTATAGCGCCTTGCCCGCCGTTTTGCACGTCTTTTTTCCGCTAAAAACCACCGTCAGAAGAAAAATCGACACACTCCCAGCGCCAGCAGGGCGGAAACCACCGCCTGAAGCGCTTTGGCCAGCAGATACCGCTTCAGGGAGAGCCCCGTATCCTCCAGCACCGCCGCCGTCTGGCAGTGGACCGACACGCCGCCCCAGCCCAGCAGCGCCGCCGCCATACAGAAGCCTGCGGCATTATTTTCCAGCAACGTAACGCCGCCGGTCAGCTCCAATAGCCCCAGCACCACCGGCGGCACGTTGGGCCACGTCTGCCGGATCAATGCCATGACCGCCAGAAAAAAAATAACGAAGCCGCATATATTCGCCATGGCAAACGCGGCATTTCGCGTAACGCTCACAAAAACGGCGGGCAGAAACGGTGCATTACCGCCCTCTATTGGTACATTAACGGGCTTTATTGGTGCAATAAACCGCCCTTTTGTACCGGTGCTGTCCCCGCCGCAGCTTTCACCGAACGAACCCAGCAGCCATCCGGCCAACAACGCCGCCGTCACATGGATGCCGTACAGCACCCATCCGATCCGCTGACTGCCGAACACCCCCGCCCCGGCGATGGAGAGAATGAAGGAGGGCCCGGCGTTGTTGCAGTAGGTCAGCAGCGTCTCCGCCCGCTCTTTGGAAATGCCGCCGGAGCGGTACAGCTCACCCGCGGTGCGGCCGCCTACGGGATAGCCGCCCACGATGCCCAGCAGGAACACGGCGGCGCTCTCCGGGATGCCCAGCTGCCGCAGAAGGGCAAAAAAGCCGCAGGCCACGGCGAAGGACACCGTTACAAAGAAGGGGAACAGGGACGGGATCACCGACCGGCCGCACAGCAGAAGCCCCTGCCGCACCGCCTGCCCCACCACGCCGTTCTGCCACAGCAGCACCGCCATCAGCCCCAGCAGGAGCATGGACAGCGCCGCCTTTTTCAAAAGCTCCCTCATGGCCTCACCTCCCCCACAGCCTATGCATGGGGAGGGCCTGTCATGCCGGACAGGCAAGTTTTGCCCCGGCGACGCATAGACATCCACAGAGGTGACGGGAATGGGAGAGAAGCTGCGCAAGCGCCTGACGCAAAAGAGCCTGGAGGCCGCCGACCGGCTGGATCTGCCCCAGGTGCTGGCCCCGGACATCCCCCGGATGGAGCTGGTGGGGAACCGGGCCTTTTATATGGATCGCCACCGGGGCGTGCTGGGGTACTCCACGGAGGTGGTGGACATCAACGGCGGGTCGGTGGTGGTGCGGATCACCGGGCGGGGGCTGCAGCTGCAGGCCATGACCGACCAGGAGCTGCGGATCGACGGGATCATTGAAAAAATCGAGCTGGTGGAGTAAAGATGTACGCAAAAGTATGGAATTATCTGCGGGGCGCCGTCCGCTTCCGGTGCCAGAGCCTGGCACCGGAGCGGGTGCTGAACCTGTGCGCCGTCCACGAGATCCCCTTCTGGGACGTGAAATGGGAGACGCCGGAGCAGTTTACCCTGTACACCACCCGGGAGGGGGCGCTGCGGCTGGAGGAGGCCGCGGCGGAGTGCGGCGCGGTGCTGCGGCGTCTGGAGGAGCGGGGCGCGCCGGCGGCCCTGGGGCGGATGCGGCGGCGGTATGTGCTGTGGTGCGCACTGGGGCTGCTGCTGGCGCTGTATGGGTACGGCAGCCTGTTCATCTGGGACTTTCAGGTGACGGGCAACGACACCGTGCCCACGGAGAAAATTCTGCGGGCACTGGAGCACAACGGCGTGGCCATCGGCACCCGGTCGCTGAGCTTTGACCAGGAGGAGCTGCGGAACCATGTGCTGCTGGAGCTGGGGGATATCTCGTGGCTGTCGGTAAACGTGAAGGGGTGCACGGCCCATGTGCAGGTGGTGGAGCGGAGGCGGCCGCCGGAGATCGTGGACAGAAGCCGCCCGGCCAACGTGGTGGCGGCCCGGGACGGTCTGGTGACGAAGCTCGAGGCGCTGGACGGCAGGGCGCTGGTGGCCGCGGGTGCGGTGGTGACCCGCGGGCAGCTTCTCATCTCCGGCGTGTCGGACTCCCCCTCGGATGGGGTGCGGTTCATGCGGGGCAGCGGGCGGGTCTACGCCCGGACGTGGTATACGCTGTCGGTGCTGGTGCCGCTGACGACGGCGGAAAAGACCGGTGAGGGGGAGACGGCCCGCCGCGTGGCGCTGGATGTGGGAAAACAGCGGATAAAAATCTACGGAAAGGGTAGCATGTTGGGGGTCGGTTGTGATAAAATAACCACATATCACCCGGTAACGCTGCCCTTTGGCCTGCGGCTGCCCCTGACGCTGGTGGTGGAGGAGACCACCGCCCGGGACACGGCGGCGGTGGAGCGCACCGAGGCTCAGGCAAAGGCGGAGGGCCAGGCGCAGCTTCTGCGGCAACTGGAGACGATGCTGACGGAGGGCGGCACGGTGGTGCGCACGGAGTTCTCCACGGCGCGGCAGGCGGATGGCCTGCTGGTGACGCTGGCGGCGGAGTGCGCCGAGGAGATCGGTGTCAGTGTGGCGGTGGAGGTTGAGTGAGCGGGGCGTGTTTGCGTGGACGGAGTATTTCGCGCTCCGGCGCGACCTACTTTTGCCAACAGTGGCAAAAG
>ENA-ORSL01000375-ORSL01000375.1-human-gut-metagenome-genome-assembly--contig:-NODE-375-length-50131-cov-22.064402_pt1 | contig 50131 bp, 42 predicted proteins | sample MGYA00242190_ERZ509157 | MGnify/ENA primary metagenome ERZ509157 (study PRJEB26280, sample SAMEA2338664) | human gut metagenome | biome: human gut; feature: human-associated habitat; material: faeces... | reverse complement strand
CCTCAAATTGCTTTCTTTCGTACTTTCTTTTCAAAAAAGAAAGTACATAAAGGAACGGCTTTTGCAGAGGATTCCCCCGCTTCCTCGCAGAGGAAGGAAAATATCCTCCAAAAAACAAAAACGACGGATTGCTCCGTCGTTTTTTTCTGTATTTTCTTTATTTTCTGTCCTTCTCAACCGCTTCGAACAGACCGCCGAGATAAACCGCGCCAAGGGCTCTGTCATAAAGTCCGTAGCCGGGCTTGCCGTCCTCGCCCCAGATGTTTCTTCCGTGATCGGGACGGACATAGCCGTCAAAACCGTTCTCAACGAGCGCTTTTACAACGCCGTACATATCGACGCTGCCGCCCTCCGTGCGGTGTCCGCACTCCTCAAACGAGCCGTCATCTTCAATATGAACGTTGCGAAGGTGTGCAAAATGGATTCTGCCCTGTGCGGCATACTTTGCGGCGAGCTTGACCATATCGTTCTTTTTTGAACAGCCGAGAGAGCCCGTGCAAAGCGTCAGCCCGTTTGCTATCGACGGTACAAGCGAGAACATTCTGTCCAGATTTTCCTCGCAGGTGATAATTCTCGGAAGTCCGAAAATCGGATAAGGCGGATCGTCCGGATGGATTGCGAGCTTGATACCAACCTCCTCCGCTACGGGTATTACTTTTTTGAGGAAGTATTCAAGATTATCCCAGAGTCCCTCCTCGCCGATTGCCTTATAAGCGTCGATAAGAGAACGGATTTCGGCTTTTGTATAACTGTCGTTCCAGCCGGGAAGGCTGAGGTCTCCCTCTGCGGGATTGAGCGTTTTCAGATCCTCGAAAAACATTGCAAGCGACGTTGACCCATCCTTGTTTTTATATTTGAGGTTGGTTCTTGTCCAGTCGAAAACGGGCATAAAATTATAGCATACAACCTTTATTCCCGCCTCTGCGCACACGCGCATATCCTTACAGAAAAGGTCGATATATTTATCTCTGTCGGGCGTGCCGAGCTTTATCTCCTCGCACACGGGTATCGACTCGATGACTTCAAACTCAAGTCCGTTTTTCTCGCATTCGCGACGGATTTTCAGCAGGTCCTCAAGTCTCCATTCTTCCCCCGCCGCGACTTCATAGTCTGCGGAGCAGATCCCCGTCATTCCCGGTATCTGAGAAATATATTCAAGCGGGACAATATCGTTTCCCGCCGACCAGCGAAATATCATTTTCATAATTTTTTCTCCTGACGTTCGTTTTTTATCATTCTATCACAAGCAAAGAAAACTTGCAAGCACAAATGCGGGAAAACGAACGTATTTTTCCCCATCATCTTCTCTTATAAACAACTATCTCCGGCTGACTGCCGTCAACGCTGAAACTGCAAACAAGAATAAATCCCATATCGGCGATAACGCCGTAGCAAACGCCCATATCGGCAAATTTTATCTGTGTACCAAGATAAATGTTTTTGTCGTCGAGAAGTTTTACCGTTCCACCGCTCGGAATCGGATATTCAAGATTCACCAAAGCGCCAGAAAGCTCATTAAGCCTGTCGACCAAAGGAAGTCCTTCGCCATTCAAAAGTCTGTTTATTTCGCCGAGCAATTTGTTTTTAAATTCGTCATAAGCGGCTCTGCCTCCGGTTTTTATGTATTCTGCAGCGACACATCTGCCGCCGAATGGATGCCCGCAAGTCGCCTCGCACCCTTTACATTCATCCTTCATTTGACATTTGTCACAGTTTATTCCGCATAATGATTTCATTATTTTCTCTCCTGCTGTTTCGATTGATGTATATCGTATGATATTTATAGCACATCCCGCACGGTTTGTCAATGAGATTTTCCGCCATCTCCGAACAATCCGTCGAGGGTTGATTTTTTCCGTCACATATGATACAATTTATACACTTACCGCAAACGGAGGTGGAAAATATGTCGCAGATAACAAAGCGCGCGCTGGAACAGTCGCTCAAAAATCTTCTTCTCAAAAAACCGCTGACAAAAATAACGATAAACGATATCGCCGAGGATTGCGGAATAAACCGCATGACGTTTTATTATCATTTCAAGGACATATATGACCTTGTCGAATGGTCGTGCATGGAGGACGCCCGCAAGGCGCTTGAAGAAAAGAAAACATATGACACATGGCAGCAGGGACTTTTGCAGATATTTGACGCCGTGCGCCAAAACAAACCGTTTATAATGAATGTTTACCGTTGCGTTCATCAGGAGCAGGTTGAAAAATTTCTTTCGCCGCTTGTCGACTCGCTCTTGCGCGGCGTTATAAACGAAGAATCCGCCGGTATGACCGTCCGCGATGAGGACAAGGACTTTATCGCGCAGGTATATTCATATGTTTTCATCGGCATAATGCTGGACTGGATAAAAAACGATATGCGAGGCGAGCCGGAAGTTATAGTCGAAAAGCTTGCAACTCTTATAAAAGGGTCAATCTCCTCCGCACTCGGACGGTTCAAGGTCTGATTTTTATCATTTGGGACAGTCTGATAAAATTTTATACACTTCATTCTCCCCTGATTGAAATTCTGTCAGGGGAGTTTTTCTGTCTATTGTAAAACCTCGCGGAGCGGGTATAATAAAGTCACAAAATAAAAAAACAAACCACCGAGGAGGTTTTGATTATGTATTATTCAGCAGGAACTTATGAATCATTCGCGCGCCCCGAAAAGCCGAAGGACGCCGATAAAAAATCGGCTTATATAATCGGCACCGGTCTTGCCGGACTTTCCGCGGCGTTCTATCTCGTCCGTGACGGTCAGGTCAAGGGCGAGCACATCCATCTTCTTGAAAAGCTCGATCTTGCGGGCGGCAGCTGCGACGGTCGCAAGGACATAACAAAGGGATTCTTCATGCGCGGCGGCAGAGAAATGGACAACCATTTTGAATGTATGTGGGATATGTTCAGAGACGTACCGTCGATTGAAACGCCCGGAGTATCCGTGCTTGACGAATATTATTGGCTCAACAAGCACGACCCGAACTATTCCCTCTGCCGCGCGACTGTAAACCGTGGCGAGGACGCTCACACAGACAAAAAATTCGCCCTTGACAAGGAATCCGCAATGGCGCTTTCAAAGCTCTTCATCACGCCCGAAAAGGATCTTGAAGACAAAAAGATTTCCGAAGTGCTTCCCGAATCGTTCTGGCAGACGAACTTCTGGCTCTATTGGCAGACGATGTTCGCTTTCCAGCGTTGGTCAAGTGCGCTCGAAATGAAACGTTATCTTTGCAGATACGTTCATCATATCGACGGACTTCCCGATTTCAGCGCACTCCGCTTTACAAAGTACAATCAGTACGAAAGCATGATTCTTCCGCTTGTGAAATATCTTGAAAGTCACGGCGTGAAGATCGAATACGGTATTGACGTCAAAAACGTTATAATCGAAGCCGAGGGCGAAAAGAAGGTCGCAAAGCAGATCGTTTATGAAAAAGACGGCGAAAGACAGACGATCGACCTCATCGAGGATGACCTCGTATTCATCACAAACGGCTGCTGCACAGACACTTCATGCTACGGCGATCAGACCCACGCCCCCGATCTTTCCGGCATAGAAAACGGCAAGGGCGAGTCATGGGATATGTGGAAGGCGATCGCCGCTCAGGCGCAGCACGGCGAGTTCGGCAATCCCGACGCATTCTGCAGCGACACAGACGCAACAAACTGGATGAGCGCAACCGTTCAGACATCGGACGAAGAAGTAATCCGTCACATAATGAACATCTGCAAGCGTGACCCGCGCGAAGGAAAGGTCACAACGGGCGGCATTGTCACCGTAAAGGACAGCACGGACAACTGGTATCTCTCCTGGACGATAAACCGTCAGCCGCAGTTCCGCTCGCAGGACAGAAACACGGTGCTTGTGTGGCTTTATTCTCTCAATACAAACAAGGAAGGCAACTATGTAAAGAAGGCTATGAGAGATTGCACGGGCGAGGAAATCTGTCGCGAATGGCTTTATCACATCGGCGTACCGGATGACAGAATCGAAGAGCTTGCAAAGAACGCCTGCAACACAACAACCTGCTATATGCCTTATATAAACGCATTCTTCCAGCCGAGAAAGGAATCCGACAGACCGAAGGTCGTTCCTGACGGCGCCGTCAACTTCGCGTTCCTCGGTCAGTTTGCGGAAACTCCCCGCGACACCATCTTCACAACGGAATATTCCATCCGCACGGGTATGGAAGCGGTTTATACCCTTCTCGATGTCGATCGCGGCGTGCCCGAGGTATGGGGCAGCAAATATGATGTCCGCGAGCTTCTCCGCGCCTGCTATTATGCAATAGACAAAAAGCCGATAACCGACGTAAAGCTCAGCTTCGGCGAAAAGGAATTGCTTAAAGTTGTTTTGAAAAAAGTCAAAGGAACCGATGTCGAGCTTCTCCTCCGTGAAAGCGGACTTATAAAATAATAAAATAATGAAGCCCCGCCTTTGCGACTGCAAAGGCGGGGCACAGCTTTGCAAAAGCATTGTTTTCAATCGTCAAAAATTCCCACTTATAAAAACACATAAGCAGAAAATAATAATAGCGGACAAAGCAAGTGATTGCAGCGTCCGAAAAGAGGCGTTTCAAAGGGCGATGTCTTCGGACGCGCAATATGAAAATGCCGAAAAACAACTAATATTATCAGGAGAACAATAAAGATGGCAAGCAATAAATCTCTCGTTCCCGAAGCTAAGGAAGCTCTCAGCAGATTCAAGATGGAAGCTGCAGGCGAAGTCGGCGTAAATCTTAAGCAGGGCTACAACGGTGACCTCACAGCTAAACAGGCCGGTTCCGTTGGCGGTCAGATGGTTAAGAAGATGATCGAGTCTTACGAGAATTCGATCAAAACAAAGTAAGATATAACCTGTCTCTACCTTTAATAAAAGGATCCCCGAAGCTTTTCTTCGGGGATCTTTTTGCAAATGAATAAAGTGAAAAAACGTCGGCAAGAATATTAAAAACAAAATACATAACCCAAAGGAGAAAACCAAATGAAATTCATCGCCATATTTACATCCCTCGTCCTCTGCGTATGCATGATATGCTCTTTTATCCCTCTTGAAAACAGAAATATTTATAATGATACCGTCCGTCTGCATATCATTGCCGAATCGGATGACACTGCCGATCAGATGATAAAGCTGTCCCTGCGGGACGAAATTACGGGTTACATCTCCCGCCTTTCTGAAAATGCGAAAAACGCAGGCGAAGCAGCCCGCATTATCGGCGAGAATGTTGACGAAATAAGAAAATTTGCCGATGATGTGCTTGCAAATCTCGGCTCGGACGCAAAAACGGAGGTCGTACTTTCAAGCGAATATTATCCGAGCAAAAACGCGGAAAATATCCGTCTCCCCGCCGGAACATATACGTCGCTTAAAATCAAGATCGGTAAAGCCGAGGGGCACAACTGGTGGTGCGTGCTTTATCCCCAGCTTTCCAAAGGCACGGCAACCGTCGACGACGCGCTCATAAAAACAGGCTTTTCCTCCGATCAGATCGAGCTTCTCACAGGCAACGACAAGGTAAAATACAAGCTCCGATTCAAAATACTCGAAATCTTCGGCTGACCTACTTTTCTTTGAAAAGAAACCTTCTTTTCTTCGAGAAGAAAAGAAGGCAAAAGAAGCTTTAGTTATTAGTTCGATAAGATTTTATATCTTCATAAAATGGGAGCTCTCCGTCCTTCTTATGATTTTCCGTTGTTTTGCTCGAAAAGAAAAGCAGACAAAAGAAACTTCAGTTATTGGTTTTGCGAAAATTTTATAAAAAACAAACAGAGATGATTTTTCATCTCTGTTTTTGGTTTGAGCGGATATTTTATTGCCCGCATAAATGGGTGTTTCAACGTAGGGGACGGGTTTCTTTGTTTGCGCTCAATCGATGAAAGCAAAGACCTCTTGCTTTCTCCCGTCAACGCAGATACAATAGACCCGCACTATTAAAAAACGCTTTAAGATTCGAACTGCACTTCCGCTTTTGCTTTGGTAAAGCCGACGTGGCAGATAAGCTCCGCCTTGAACAACAGGAAGGTTTCGGAAGGAACGTCCGAATTGCTTTCTTTGGTACTTTCTTTTCAAAAAAGAAAGGACATAAAGGAAAGCGTTTGCAGGAAATTCCCACCTTGATGATTTCTGCACGTCTCTCCTTGCAAACTTCTTCCGTCATTTTATCGCGAAAATGCCACCCACCCTCTTCTCGGCGACGCCTGCCGAGCCTTTCGGCAACCCCGCGCCGCAGGTGCACCTCTTCTTTTCACTCTTCACTCTTCTCTCTTAACTCAAACCCGCCCCTTGCCGGGCTCGGCAAGGGGCGGGTTTATGTAAGCTGTATTTGGCGTTTTGTCATCAATCTTACTTCATCGATTTGATATCCGCTATGCATGATTGGCAAATGACAAATTCGTCATCATCGCTCATGTCCGCACCGCAAAGCTTACATCTCGGAAGCGCCTTTTTGATTACTATCTTACCATCCTCGCAGGCAAGAAGAAGCTTTTCGCAAGGTTCTGCGTCAAGCTCCCTCCTCATTTCAACAGGTATTACTATTCTTCCGAGCTCGTCAAGAGTTCTTTCCGCAATAAGTTTCATGTTTTTTCGTCCTTTCTCATGTAATCACCGTTCTTTCCACGGTGTCATCGTTATTATATCACATGGAGTATGTCGAAATTTGTAAAAACACGCCTTAAAGCAAAATTTTCTTCAAATATTTTACATATTTTTATTTGCTGCGGCAATTTATGTGTTCTCAATATACGCATATATGACAGCGCACAGCCGTTCTCTGTCCTTTTTCGGCAAAGAATTTATCTTCTCCGCAATATCCGAGCTGACTATCTGCGAGCTTTTGTCGATAAGGTCACAAAAGAGCTCATCCGCAGAGCAATCGAGCGTATTTGCTATCATAACCAGCTTTTCCGGACTCGGAAAGCTGTTTCCGCGTTCAATATCGGAAAGATAATTCGGTGTCAGCCCGACCATTTCCGAAAATATCTGCTGCGTATAACCCGCCCTGTTACGCAAAGCCTGAATTCTTGCTCCGAGCTTTTGATTTATTGTGCTGTCCCCCACAATTGCGTCCCCCTCGTATAACATTGGTTTTTCCCGTTAAACTTACGATGATGTCGTTATAAATAGTATATCGGACAGCGAACGTAAAATACATTAGGCGACGTCGTTACAGTCATTCCCTTGTCGTTACAAGGCGCAAAAAAGAGGCAAAGCGGAAGATGAATTTCCGCCTTGCCTGCTGATTTTCGTAACCGATTATTTGTTTTTCTTCTTCGAGCTTACGACCACAACAGCCGCAACTCCGCAAACAACCATAACCGCAATAACGATATAAAGTACTGCGGAGGAGCTCTTTGCAACCGTTACAACGCAGAGCGGAGGAACGATCGTGCTGTCTGCGCTCGCGCTGACTGTGTATGTCTTTCCTCCCTTAAGGAAAAGAGTTACTTTACCGTCTGCGTCTGTCTTGTATTCAGTCTTTTCGCCGTCAACAGTTATAGTTGCGCCTTTGAGGGGCGAAGCAACGGCGTTCCAGTTTTCGTCATAACCGATATAAGAAAGCGTCAGTGTCAGCTCTTCGCCACCCTTGACGTTTGCCTTGTTTACGTCGAAATATGTATACTTATCGCTGTATGTTGTTGCGTCCGTATAGATATAAGCGACAACGCTGTCGCCCGCGCCGACCTTATCGGAAAGTCCGCTTGACATTTTGTTGTTTACGGTATACCCGAAGGCACCGCTTTCGTCACCCCAGAGCTTTTTAACATAAAGACCGTAATCTCCCGTAGCGGAAGCATAGCCTTTATCCGAGCCGCCCTCATATTTTGCGTCATGAGCCGCTTTGAGCGCGTCGTCGATGTTGAAATCGTCGCTCGATACGACAACTTCATAATTCTTCAGCACAAACTCGCCCTTGCTGATTATCGTAACAGTTGCTGTCGACGGCCGAGGCGACGAAGCCAGCACAACTGTGCACGCGCAAAAAGCAAACACAAGGACAAGAACTGCCGCAAGAAGTCTTTTTGTTTTCATTGTTTTTTCTCCTTTGTTTTATATTTTTTTCGGCGAAACAAAAGCGCCTTCCTCATGAGAGAAAGACGCCGATTCTCAAAATTCCGTGACAAAAGAACGCAGAGGGGTGACTTCTGCGAAAAATGACGGATATAAAAATCGGTTCAGCTCTCCCAATTTGCCCAAAAGCGCCCGACATAAGTCGGTAACCGAAAGGACGGCAAGCATTCCGACTTGGGGACGAATGAGTCCGATTACGGTAATGGCTGTTGCGACGGATTTTCACCGAGATTTCCTTTTTGACCCGCGCCGGGTTTTATCCTCGACGCGCGACCGCCCTTTTTTGATATTATTCTGTTCCGGTCTGCACGGTTTCCGTGCAACAACATTCTATCATCACATTTCGTTTTTGTCAACTCCGCTTACTTTTCTTCGAGAAGAAAAGTAAGCAAAAGAAGCTTTGGTTATTGGTTTGAACTCATTTTATATTTTCATAAGCAGGGTAAACATCCTGCTCCTCTTATTTTTTCTTCGAGAAGAAAAGTAAGCAAAAGAAGCTTTAGTTATTGGTTTGAACTCATTTTATATTTTCATCAGCAGGGCAAACATCCTGCTCCTCTTATTTTTCTTCTGGAAGAAAAGAGGTAACGCGGGGCGGACTCTGAGCATATTATGGCAGAGGGGAAAAACCTCAAATTCAGAATTTTCGGAGGAAAAAACAATGCCGGCATTTCAGAATCAGGCAACTCTTTCATACAACGGTATATCCGTTGCGTCAAACACGGTCACGGGGGAAATAGTTGATGTTCTTTCCGTAACAAAAACAGCAGTGCCGAAAACGTATACCGCAGGGGGCGAGGTGACATATGTAATAAACCTTAAAAATTCGGGTGCCTCGGCACTTACGAATCTTACGGTTACAGACAACCTCGGCGCTTATGCTTTCGGCGAGGGGACAGTTGCTCCCCTGACATACACCGTGGATTCCGTAACGTATTTTATCGACGGCGTCCTTCAGACGGCTCCTGCCGTCACATCGGACAGAACCCTTACGTTTACGGGAATAACCGTTCCTGCGGGCGGAACATCGACAATTGTTTACAGAACGGATGTAACAGAGTTTGCACCGCTCGGAGCGGACGGAACGATAGTAAATACGGTGTCTGCGAGCGGAGACGGGGTAAATACGCCCGTAACGGCGACGGAAACAGTCACCGCCGGAGGAGCGCCTCGGCTTTCAATCTCGAAATCCGTCGTTCCGACAACCGTTACCGAAAACGGAACATTGACATACACCTTTGTAATTGAAAACACGGGCAATACCGCAGCGGACGCTTCCGCAAACGTTGCCGTCACCGACGTTTTCGACCCCATTCTCAACCCCATAACCGTTACGTTCAACGGCACGACCTGGGCAGAGGGAACAAACTACACCTATAATTCCGCAACCGGCGAATTTGCAACCGTTGCGGGACAGATAACAGTCCCCGCCGCAACGTTTACCCAGAACACGACAACCGGCGCCTGGACAGTTACCCCCGGCACCTCAACTCTGACAGTCAGCGGAACGGTATAAAAACTCAAAAAATCCCCGCTTGTGCGGGGATTTTTTGAGTTAAGAGCGCAGAGGGAAAAGTGAAAAAATTTTCTCCTGCACAGCCTCTCCCTCGTGGGAGATTTGCAAGCGTGCGAAACACCCTTGTAGGCGTCGCCGAGAAGAGGGTGGGTGGCATTTTCGCGATAAAATGACGGAAGGAGTTTGTTAAAGACTCCCTTCAGTCACAACTCCGTAAGTCTCAAAATAAATTTTCCCGAAATACTTTCAAAAGCTCTGTACAACCGGGCAAAAATGTGTTAATATTTAATGTGAATTAGAATATTTTTACGGAGAAAACCATGGCAAAACAGCTTACGGATAAAAACGATATAAAGATTTTCATATTGTACCTGCTGAAAAACATTGAACGTCCCGTCGATATGGTGACGCTAAACGACATTGTCGTTCAGGACGGATTTGTCAATCAGTTCGATTTTATGGACTGTTTTTACGAGCTCTGCGAGACAAGCGCCGTCCGTAAATTTGAAAAAGACGGCGTCGAGCTTTACGAAATAACGGTTGACGGAACGGTTGCCGCGGAAACAATGCAAAGCAACATCATTCAGTCAATACGCGAGCGCAGTCTGCGTTCGGCAATGCGACTTCTTTCGTTCCACAGCAGGGGAGCAAAGCAGTCATGCACCCTTGAGGACGCCGCTGACGGAAAATGCCGGCTCATCTGTCGCTATACGGATAAAAACGGCGAGTTCTTTTCGCTTTCCGTACTCTTTGAAACACGTCATCAGGCGGAGCTGATGAGAATGAACTGCAATGAAGACCCCGAGCTCCTTTATCGCGGGGTGCTGAGCATACTTTCAGGCGACATAAATTACCTTGCCGACGCATGGGCGGGGGATGTTGAATATGACGGAGAGGAGGAAAATCCGTAATGGCAGATAAAACACCGAAAAAGCCGAATTTCATCTGGCGAAGCATACTCAGAGACGGAAAAGGCGTCGACAAAAAGGACGTTATAAAAGGTTACAGCCTCAGAAACTTTTTCCGTCTCTATTTCCGCAGAATTTCAAACATCATGACTATAAACCTCTTTTACATCTTCGGAAACTTCCCCGTTCTGTTTCTTTTCCTTGCGCTCAGCGGTTATTTCAGCAACCTTTCATCCGAGCCGGCAAGCCCGTTTTTCTCCGTGCTTTACGGCATAAAGACGGCAGGCGGAACAAATCCCGCCTTCGGAGTGCTTTTCGGGGCATGGGGCAAAATGGCGGAAACCGCCGCGCCGACAGTCACGACCTATATTCTTCTCGGCATAGGCGCGCTGTTTATAATCACGTTCGGCCTTGTCAACGTCGGCTGTACGTACCTTATAAGAGAAACGGTGCGCGGCGAGCATATTTTCATTTTCGATGATTTCTTTTCCGCAATCAAGAACAACTTCGGAAAAGGACTGCTTTTCGGCATAATCGATTGCGCAATGCTTTTCGCCTGCGGCTATTCGATAATGTGGTATTACGTCAACTATAACACGTATTACATTCTCTTCTTCTGCTCAATCTTCATGACAGCGGTCTACCTCTTCCTGCGCGTTTATATGTACCTGATGATAGTCACCTTTGACATGAAGTTTACGAAAATGCTGAAAAACTCATTCATTTTCTCAATTCTCAATCTCGGCAAAAACGTCATTGCCCTTCTCGCCTGCATTGCGCTTTGCGTACTGGCGTTCATGGGGTCGACACTGTTTATGCCCATCGGAATTATCATTGCAATCCTCATTCTCTTCTCAACAATGACGTATATCTCCGTTTATGCGGGATATCCGAAGGTTGAAAAACTGATGATTGACCCGTATTACAAGAACAATCCGAAAGAAGCGGAAGAAGCCGAAGAGGACGCCAGAGCGGACATTCCCGAAAGAACGGGAAAAGGTCACATAGAAAATGACGAGGACTGACGGAGGAAAAATCATGTCGGATAACGCAAAAACCGCAGCCGAGCAACATAACGTAATCGGCTATGCGGCGTCCGGAAAGACGCTCACAATGACAACAGACCCCGCCGCGCAATGGTTTTTTGAGAAAACAAATCTCGGACTTTTCATTCATTTCGGCATTTCCGCCGCGGGTGACGATATCGATATTTCGTGGGGCATGATGGACAATCCCGACCGCCGGGCAAAGGGCAACGGAATTCTGACCCCGAACGAATACTGGGCGCTTGCGGAGAAATTCAATCCGGGGCATTTCGAGCCGGAAAAGTGGCTTTCGGCGGCGAAAAACGCAGGCTTTTCATATGCCGTTTTTACGACAAAGCACCATGACGGCTATGCGCTTTGGCCTTCCGACTTCGGCGACTTTTCAACAAAGCAGTATCTCGGCGGGCGTGACCTCGTCGCGGAATATGTTTCGGCTTGCCGCAAGGTCGGGCTTAAAATCGGGCTTTATTATTCCCCGCCGGACTGGAGACTGAACAGAAAATATATGTCGTTTGCCTCCGGCTCCCGCTCCGAAAAATATCCGGAGAGACCGCACGAGGACGCCGACCATAAGCCCGTCGACAGAATACCGGAAATGCCGGCGGCACACAAGAAAATGCTCGTCCGCTATTTCAACGGTCAGGTGCGCGAGCTTCTGACGCGCTACGGGCAGATCGACCTTCTCTGGTTCGACGGCACACTTCCGTCGCTTGAAGGCGCAATGAAAATTGACGAAATCCGTGCGCTTCAGCCGCAGATCATAGTAAACGACAGGCTCTGGGGCACAGGCGATTACTGCTCGCGCTTTGAATGTAAACTGCCGACGGAAAAACCCGACGTCCCTTGGGAAACGGCGCAGATATGGCATGTCGGCGGGGGCTGGTCATATGTGAAAAACGCGGACAAATACCGTGCGCCGGAGATAACGCTTCATCAGTACGAGGTGGCAAAAAAATTCGGCGGGAACCTGCTTCTGAACATCGCGCCGGACGGAGACGGAGTCGTGCCGGAGGCATATTACACCGCGCTCGAAAGGCTGAAAAACGATATCGCCGCCGCGGAAAATAATTGTTTCCCTTATTGACAATCGCCGCGAAAAAAGCTATAATAATATCACAATCAAAGAAAGGATCAATATCACTATGAAGAAAATCATCGCACTCACCCTTGTTCTTGCAATGGCAGCTCTTCTGCTCACGTCCTGCGCAACAATGCTCTTCGGCGAATACACAGGTAAAGCAAGCCTTTTCGGGTTTGCCGGCGGCGAAGTTACGTATAAATTCTCGGGCAACAAGGTTACCGTTACGGTAAAGGCTTCGGTTCTCGGATTTGAGAAGGAAACCTCTTACAGCGGCACATATAAGATTGCAAAAGGCGACGACGGCAAGGAGACAATCACCTTCACATACGAAGGCGACGGCTCAAATTACAGCGGCTCTCAGTCCTTCTCTCAGGATAAGAGCGCAAAAACGATTACCATCGGCGGCGCAACCTATAACAAGAAGTAATTTTTCAAAATCCAAAAACAGCGAAAGAACACTCTTCCGCTGTTTTTTGTTGCGCGAACTCCGAAAAAATCCGTCTGCCGACGGATTTTTTTATTTTTCCCTCTTGATTTTCCCAAAAAAAGGGTATAAAATATAGCATATTTTTTATTTTTTGCGGAAAGGCGCAGTTTATGCCCGAAAAAATGTTCACCGTTCCGGATATTTATCCGGATTTCAAATGCAAGATATCTTCATGCAGACAGACCTGCTGTTACGGTTGGGAGATAACCTTCGGGATGGAGGAATATTTCAGACTTATCGGGATGAACTGTCCGCACGATCTGCGCAAAAGGCTGGACGGCTCTGTCTATGTTCTCGACCATCCGACGCGCGAGCGTTATGCGGTGCTTGCCAAAAGATATGACGGCGAATGTCCCATGCACGACCCTGACGGTTACTGTGCACTTCAGCGCCATTGCGGCGAAGACTCGCTTACGTCTGTCTGTCGGTTTTATCCGAGAAGCCCGCGCACCCGCCATGCAAACGAGTGTTCTGTCGTCGCGTCGTGCGAGGGAGTCTGCGAGCTGCTTTTCGCAAAGAAAGAACCCATTTCGTTTATAAAACTCCCGCTCGACTTCCGCGAAGTTTTCACCCCTTCTCCGGACGATGACATAAAAACGCGGTTTTACGTTCCCGTCAGGCAAAAGCTGATATCCGTCCTGCAGGACAGAAGAGCACCTCTCTCCGAAAGACTTTCCTTCGCCGTGAAAATCGCGGAAGAGCTCGACGTCGCATTTGAAAAAGGTACGGATGACACAATCCGCAAGGCACTTTCGTCAACAGACGGCGCGTCGCCGTCGACAGAAAAAAAGCATGCGGAGCTTTCCGCTCTGAAAATTGCCGCAAGACTGCTCTCTGGATTTGATTTCAGACATTCAATCTATCCGTTTGCGCAAAAGGCGGCGGAGAACCTCGGCTTTGACACGGACAGGTTTGCCGGAAATTACGAAAAGGCAAGCTCCGATTTTGAAAAAGCGTTTCCGGAATGGGAAAGGATGTTTGAAAACGTCCTCGTCAACCACTTTTTCTATGAAGGTCTCCCCTTCTCCGATGACGGCTGTTCTCTTTCCGACAACATGAAAGCCATGTGCGCCGTTTACGGGCTGTGGCGCGTCGCGGCTGTCGGTTATACGCTCACCTCGCCCGATATAAATTCCCTTGTCGACGTCACGGCGGCATTTTTCCGTCTTGCGGAAAATTCGCCCCTGCCGGACAACCTTGCGAAAGCGATGAAGGCGAAAAGCGAGCTTTCCTCATGCGATTTTTCGTCGATATGAAAGCTCGTTCCGACATTAAAATCAAAGCACGGAATGCAAAATGCATTCCGTGCTCTTTTTAAGACGGTAAATTGTCAAGTGAAGTGCAACAAAATGTTTAAGTATCTGCACAGACGGGGCTTGCACAAAAGGCAAAAGAAACTTCGGTTATTGTTTCGCGCAAATATTTTATATTTTCATTAAAGTGGTGGTTTTCCGCTCCTTTTGCTTTGAGCCCTCTCCGGTGCGGTAAGCCGTGCCACCTCCCTCTTCTCGGCGAAGCCTGCAAGGGTGCTCCGCACCGCTTGCAAATCTCCCCCATTGGGAAAGGCTTTGCAAAAGAAAACTTTTTCACTTTCTTCATCGCATGCACGACCCGCCTGCGCAGACCACAACAACTCCGCGGCTCTGTCGCACAGCTTCTCTTCGATCTTCTCTCTTATCTCAAAAAACCCGCCTGACAGGCGGGTTTTTTATTTCATTCTTCTGTAATATAGTCCGCATACGGACCCCAGAAATAGTTTGAGGAGAATTCTCCCGCGCACCCCTTCGGCACGCAGAACACCGCTCCCTTTGCCATACCGTCCGTAAGACCTCCCGTGACGTTGTTTACCGTCGTGTTGTTCGGGTCGGTTGCGAGAATGTGAACGCGTTTCAGTGCTGTTGCGCCGGCAAATGCGCCGTCGGCAAGTTGAGTTATACCGGTGGTGATATATATATCAACGGCGGACGAGCCGTCAAACGCTCCGCGTGCGACGGAAACAACGCGTTTTCCTTCATACGCTCTCGGAGTTGTGACGGACGAAAGCTTCTTTCCTTCCTCCGTCATACCCGTGATTATATATCCTGCTTTATTTTCCTCATAAACGAAATATTTTGAATTTTCATCATAGCTGACGTCGTAATCGTCCTCCTTCGGCTTTTCGGGCGCGTCCGGAACTTTTATATCGATCGCCGGCTCTTTTCCCATTGCCGCGGCAAGATCGTTTACAAGCGTTGCCGTATGAAGAACTGTACCTGCGTCATTCATATGAAAATTACTGTCATAGAAGTAGCCGCTCGGATAAATATAGCTGTTCGGGTCGCTTATGACCTTGCAATTGAAGCTGTCCGATATAAATTTTGTAAATTCTTCAAGGCTTTCAAGCGTTGTATCGGGGTCGATTGCGTCCTCATTTGCCGGAGCAAACGAGAAATATACCGTCGCGCCTTTCTTTTCGGCGTACTTTATATAATCGTTTACATAAGCAATGAAATCGGGGCTGACGATATCTTTTGTAAACTTTATAACGGAGGAGCTGTCATAATCGCCCTGCATTATGTTGTAGGGTCTGGAAAAAACGATATCCCCGTATTCGTCAAACGACTTTTTGTTATAAACGCCGGCAGGGTCAAGCGGAGAATCCGCGCGATAATATTTCAGCTTCTGCGCGGAATATTTCCAGAAGCCGCCGAGCATCGGAAAAATGCTGTCCGGCGACATTTTCCGGAGAATTGAAAAATCGCTGTCACAAGCCTGCCATGCCGATTCGGAATTGAAAAACATGGAATACGTCTGCGCGTCGGTTTCCGGCGCGATTACGATTATATCGCCCTTCTTTATCGCGCCTTTTGAGATGTCGAGCATCATTTTTGTGCCGAGGGTAGCATAAAGGCCGAAGTTTACGGTCGGCATGCCGAGCGCCTTTTCCGTCAGCTTCGAGTCGACCCCGAAGGGGACGCTGCTGCCGCCGATTACGACGATTTTCGGCTTATCAAGCGAATAGAGACGGTCGATTTTGTTTTCAAGCTCGCCGAGGAAGGTATTTCCGAACTGCGAGGGCAGTCCGAAGCCTATCGCGGCGACGGTGCCGAACGGAATCAGCACGCAGAGAAAGAGACAAATAAAAGTTATCCAGGCTTTTTTCATATATATTTACCTCCCCTCAGAACTGGAAATAGATAAAGGAGCTTGCCCCGCCGACGGAAAGAAGCATTATCCATGCAACGGCGACAGCCCATACGCACCACACCGTGCTTATTCTGCCCCTTGTGCAGACGGAAAGCGCGCTGTCCTCACGGCTTGTGAGAATATCGAATTCGTCGAGGACGATAATCGAAAGGACGGTGACGATAATCGCCGCGGCGCCGAGTCCCATTGCGGAAATCGTCTCCGGAAGGCTTCCCCACGAGGTGAACAACTTTGAAAGCAGTACGCCGAGGTCGGAAAGGGAGTTTGCGCGGAAGAATACCCACGAAAAGCACACAAGAGCAAACGTGTTCAGCCTGCGGAGGATAACAATCGGCGCGCTCTTTGTGTCAACGCCGAGCTTCGCCCACAGCTTTTCGCGGAGCGGATACGTAAGCTCGCCGACTATCCTGTAAATTCCGTGAAGAATTCCCCAGAGGACGAAAGTCCAGTTTGCGCCGTGCCATATGCCGCTCGCGAGGAACACTATGAAAATGTTGAACATATGGCGCGATTTCGAGCATCTGCTTCCGCCAAGCGGGAAATACAGATAGTCGCGCAGCCACGTTGAAAGGCTTATATGCCATCTGTTCCAAAATTCCTTTATCGTCTGCGACGTATACGGGCGGTCAAAGTTTTTCATAAGGCGTATGCCCATGACGCGCGAACAGCCGATGGCGATATCCGTATAGCCGGAAAAGTCACAGTAAATCTGTACGGCAAAGAGCATGGACGCAATGACAACGCCGAAGCCAGTTGCGCTTTCGGGAGAGTTGAACACGGAGTTCACATATCCGGCGACAAGGTCGGCAACGACTATCTTTTTGAAAAATCCGACGCCCATTTTCCAGAGTCCCGCACGGGCGTTTTCCGCCGTCAGCTTGTTTTTCTCGCGGAGCTGGGGAATGAGGTTTCCGGGGCGTTCGATAGGTCCCGCAACGAGCTGCGGGAAGAACGTGACGAAAAGGCAATAAAGCGCGAAATCCTTTTCAACCTTTTCCGTTCCCCTGTAAACGTCGATGGCATAGGAAAGCGTCTGGAAGGTATAAAACGAAATGCCGACGGGAAGAACGAGGTTGAGCGTGAAATCGTATGTTCCGCCGCCCGCCGCTTTTATCGCCCAGCCGAGAGTTTCGGCAAGGAAATTATAATATTTGAAGAAGAAAAGCACGCCGAGACAGGCAATAAGCGTCACGACAAGACACAGCTTTTTTACGGCTTTTTTCTCCGTTTTTTCGATTATTCTCGCGCAGAAATACGAAACCGCCGTTGTAAACATTATCAGCACAATCAGCTTGTAATTCCAAGCGAGATAGAAAATCGCGCTCATAAAGAGCAGGCTTATCCGGCTCCATTTTTTCGGCAGCAGGAAATAAAGGAGCAGCGTTATCGGATAGAAAATAAGAAATTCCCAGGAATTAAAGGTCATTTCGCGCGTCTCCTTTCGATTATTTCAAAAAGAAGTCTGACGGCAAGCGTTGCAAGTATGAGCAGGAGCATATCGCAAAGGCTTCCGCCGAGGAGCAGAAGCGCGACGGCGGCACACGCCGTGAAAACGGCGGAAATTATCGCAAAGATCGCGCGTTTCTTCATGAACGCTTCGAGCACCGCAAGCGCGATCGACGCCGCTATCAGTATCCACGGCCAGACGGACGTGAAAATTATATCGTTTTCCGGAAACATATTTTCCCCCTTATTTTCCGAATTTTTTATTCAGCGCGGCGATGACAGCCTCCGTGCGCTTTGCCGCGCCCTCAAGGGTCAGATGCCATGCCGAGTCGGACATGTATTTATCGTCCATAAGGACGCTGTGATAATCGGCGATTACCTCTGCACCCTTGTATTTGTCAAGAATTGCAGAGGTAAAGTCGTTCATAAATGCGTCAAACGATTTTTCGGCTTCCCTGTCCATCGCCGCATATATAAGCCAGACCTTTATTCCGCGCGCCGTCATTTTCTCAATGACCGACGCCATATAGTCATACGTGCCCTTTCCGAAGCCCGCCATACACCTTTCAAACGAATAGCTGTATTCGCCCTTGTATGATTTTTCCTGATGACTTCTCGGCTCTGTTGCGTCGCCGTATTCGTTGTAATACGGAATTTTATAATCGGAAGGCGAAAGCATAAATGCGTCAAACGGCTCCTCCAGAGTTTTATGTGCCCTTGCGTAAGAAGCAAATGATGAGAAAACCTTTGTATATTTCGAGATATCGACGCTACGGAAAATGTCGTAATGTCCGGACTGAAATTCCCAAGCCCTTATGTGCATATTCGTATACCCGAGAACGTATTCTCCCGCCTCCGGCGCCCAGAGAATTATATCATCCTTATCCAGCACCGACGAAAGATATTCATAATATATTGCGGCGGAAATATTTGCGTTTGTGCCGAGGTTGATTATCACGTATTCGTCGCCGTATTTTTTTGAAATCGCGGCGCTGTCAAAGCCGTTCATCGACCCCGACCCGCCGACGATAACCATCAGCTTTTTGCCTGTCGTTTTTGCCCATATAATGCGGTCGATTTTGTTGTTTCCGTCCGTGACGGCGGCGTAATGATCGAGCGCCGCATTTATGCGCAGATTTTTAAGCGACGGACAATCCGAAAAGCTCTCGTCCGTAACAGCTGTCAGTGTATCGTAAATGACGAGCGTTTCAAGCGATTTACAGCCGGAAAATGCCCCGTCCTCAATCTTTGTGACGGTTTTCGGAATGACGACCCGCGTTATGTCCGCGCCGGCAAATGCGCCTGCGGCAATCCCGCAAACTCTTTTGCCGTCTGCATTTTCGGGAATTACGACGTTTGCCCCTTTTCCCTTATAGCCTGTCACGGTAAGCCCGTTTTCATCGGCTGAAAAATCAAAATCGGTTGTCGGGTTCTGCTTTTCCCATATGCAATAAAGCGTGATACCTGTCCCGCCGTTCATTGCGACTCTTGACCCAAGCCCGACAGCCGTTCCGCTTCCGTCCGGCTTTGTATTGTATTCGACAAGCGTATATCCGTCGCGGACAAAATAATTCTTATCCGGCAGCGTGTTCGGACATTTATACATGACCGCGGAATATTTCTGAACATATGTGCTTCCGCCGCTTTTCACAGTCCCGCCGCACGCGTCATACGTTACGGAAAAGCCGTAATTTGCGTAGACTGTCAGCTCTTCGCTTAATGTTATAGTGTATTCGGTTTCCTTTGACAGCAGAAGCGCTCCGCCGGCGACGTCTTTCAGCTTTTTCGCCGTCCGCTTGCCGCCCTCGGTTACGTAAACGGTTGCGTTTTCGTTCGGCAGGGCAGAGATTTTTGACCATCCGTCGAACTCCGTATCGCCGAACATTTTTATTTTCAGAGTGACCTCTTCCTTCGAGCCGACGCCCTTTTTCACCTCCGCCGTAACGGAGCAGTACGCCGGATTATATACAACGGAGAGATGACGTCCCGCTTTCGCGGTTATGACGGTGTTCTCCCCCGGCTTGTCTGAAGGTTCTATCGGTATATCCGGCTTTTTCTCGGTTTCGGTGTTCGATGAGTCGGTCGTTGTTCCGTCCGTCTTACCCGAAGAGCACGCCACGACAAAAAAGCACATCATAACTGCCAATGCAAGACACAGAAATTTTTTCATAAGTAATTTCCTTTCGGCGAAAAAAGTGTTTTCGCATAATAAGACGACGATTGCCGCCCGATATTTCAAAATTTCTTTGCAAAAACAAGTATATCATAAGCGCCTTCCTTTTTCAAGCCCCCTACTTTTCTTCTCGAAGAAACCTTCTTTTCTTCGAGAAGAAAAGAAGGCAAAAGAAGCTTCGTTTATTGGTTTAATAATACTTTATAATTTCATTAAAAAAGCTGATACTCTGCTTCTTTTTCGTTTACGCTTCGAGAAGAAAAGTAGGCAAAAGAAGCTTTAGTTATTGGTTTTACGAAGGCTTTATAAAAAAACAAACATGGGTGATTTTTCATCTCTGTTTTTGGTTTGAGCGGATATTTTATTGCCCACATAAACGGGCATTGCAATATAGGGGACGGGTTTCCCGTCCCGCCCCATCGTCTTTTGCGATTTACAAGACGAGAGGCGCAAAGCAAAAAAGAGCGGAAACCGCTCCTTATTTGAAAATATAAAGTTTGCCCAAAACAATTATTGAAGTTTCTTTTGCCTACTTTTCTTTTCAAAGAAAAGTACGGCGGCGGAGACGACGGATTTTGTTTATGTGACGTTCAAAGGTGCCGTCGGCAAGGAGCGCCGCAATAACGTACTGCTCCAAAGCAGGCACGGTGCACGAATAGAACCCGAGCCTTTTGTAAAATTCGTCGGTAAGGCGTTCCGGAAGGAGCATATATCCGACTCTGACCGCGGGACAGATTGTTTTTGAAAAAGTGTTTATATAAATGACGCGCCCCTCGGCGTCACTTGAAAAAATCGTTTCAAACGGCTTTGCAAAGAGTGAAAACTCGGACTCATAGTCATCCTCGATTATGTATCCTCCGCACTCGGAAGCCCAGCGGAGGTATTCGTTCTTTTTGGACGCCGACGCCGTGACACCTGTCGGGAAGCTCCTGTAAGGGGTGACATGAATGACCTCCGCGCGCGAGCTCCACAAAGCCTGTGAGCTTATGCCGTCGTCGCAAAGTGATAGTTCCTCGGTTCTTATGCCCTTTGACGTATAAACCCTTTCGATTTTTTCATATGACGGATTTTCAACCCCGAAGACTTTGTCACTTCCCAAAAGCTCGGTGACGGTGCCGTAAAGATATTCCGCGCCCGAGCCGATTATTATCTGCTTTTCCGAAACATCGATGCCGCGACTGCGGAAAAGATAATTTTTAATCGCCGTTTTAAGCTCTGAAAGTCCTGTTCCGGGCGATTTTTTCATGATGTTCTCTCCTCTTTCGCCGAGAACCGTCCGGACGGCTTTGGCATAAACCGAAAACGGGAGATATTCATTTTCCGCAGCCTTGACGATTGCGGCGGACTCAGTCTTTACGTCAACTGCGGCGGAGCCGTAAAATTTTTCCGTCGTATATTCGACATAATACCCGCTGCGCGGTCTTGCCGATATATACCCTTCGCTTTCAAGAATTTCGCAGGCGTGTTCAACCGTTATCACGCTTACCCCGAGCATATCCGAGAGCGCACGCTTTGAAGGCACCTTCTGCCCGTATTTTATCGCCCCCGAAACAATATCCCCTTTGACCTTTTCATAAACGCTCATATATTTTTTCATAAAAATCTGACCTTATAAAATTATAGTAATCTGGTTATTTTAATAATACCAATTTAATTATATAATAGCCTGCGTAAAAGTCAATATAAAAGGAGAAACTTTATGAAAGAACATGCTTTTTCAACAAGAAAACTGTGTTATGTCGCGCTGTTTACCGCGCTCAACATAATTTTAAGCTCATTCGGCGTTTCCGTTCCGGGCGGACATCTTTATCTCAATGATATCGTCATCTGCTTTGCGGCACTGATTTTCGACCCGATATCGGCGTTCATCGTCGGCGGCGTGGGCGCGTTTTTCGGCGACCTCATCTTCTATCCGATGCCCATGTTCGTGTCACTTGTGACCCACGGTCTGCAAGCCGTTGTAATTTCGCTCATCGCGGGCAAAAAAGAAAGTCTGCCCAAGCTGTGGCGTGCGATACTCGCGGTTTTTGTCGGCGCAATCATAATGGTTACGGGTTATTCCCTCGGCAGAGCATTTATTTACAGTACGCCCGAATATGCAATTATGAAGCTACCATATCAGATACTTCAGGCGGCTGTCGGTGCGATTGTCGGAGTTATTCTTCTTTATGCAACTCCTATCCGCCGTCTGGTTTACAAAGTACCGAAAAACTGAAAAAACGCCTTGCCGATACAGGCAAGGCGTTTTTTATCCGGATTTTATACAAAGTCCTCTTTGAGAAGCTCGTCAATCGCTTTTACAGCTCCGGAAAGCTGCTCGGGTGACGGCAGAAGCACAATTCTGAAATGGTTTGGTGAGTTATAATTGAAGCCGCTGCCGGGAACAAGCAGGATGTGCTTTTCGCGGAGAAGTCTTGCGGCAAAGTCGTGGTCATCTTTGACCTTGAAACGGCTGTCTATTCTCGGGAACATATAGAGTGCGCCATCATTTTTAAGGCAGGAAAGAGAATCGACGCTTTCAAGCGCTTCCCACGCCGCGCGACGGCGCTCGTAAAGTGTGCCGCCGGGGGAAATTTCCGTCTTTGTGCTCTCGCTGTCCGCAAGTGCGGCGGGAATTATAAGCTGAGGAATCGCGCCTGCGCAAAGTCTGAGCGACATCAGCTTTTCAACGTTTAGACGGAAGCTCTCAAACCCTTTTTCAGGTCCGCAAAGAGTCATCCAGCCGCTGCGGTAACCGCAGACATTATGTGATTTTGAAAGCCCGTTATAAGTCACGACAAACACATCAGGCGCGATAACTGCCATCGGGATATGCTTTTTACCGTCGAAAACAAGGCGGTCATAAATTTCATCGGAGAAAATCATCAGGTTGTGCTCTCTCGCAACATCGGCAATTGCGGAAAGGATTTCCGGCGGATAAAGCGCTCCCGTCGGGTTATTTGGGTTGATAACAACGATTGCTTTCGTTCTCTTCGATACTTTCTTTTTCATATCGTCGACATCGGGATACCAGTTTGCGCTTTCGTCGCAGTTATAGAATACCGGCACACCGCCGACCTTCACCGTGCAGTTTGACCAGAGCGGATAGCACGGCATGGGCACAAGCACCTCGTCGCCGCTGTCAAGTATTGAAGTAAGTGATATATCGGCAAGCTCGCTTACGCCGTTTCCGACATAAACGTCCGTATCGCGCACACCCTGTACGCCCTTTTCAAGATAATAATCGCGGATAGCTTCTCTTGCCGCCTTCATGCCTCGGAAATCGCAATACGGCACGGCTTTGTCCAGATTTTCGATTATTGCTTTTTTGACACTTTCCGGTCCCTTATGACCGAATATCGCCGGATTGCCCGAATTGAGTTTAAGTATCTTTGTGCCTTCGGCTTCCATTCTCGTCGCCTCTACGTAAAGAGGGCCTCTTATATCGGAATGAACCGCCTCCATTTTCTTTGCACACTTCATTTTAACTTCCCCCGTTTTTATGCCGTTTTTTGTTTATTCGTATTTATCCGCGCCGCACATTTCGCACCGCGCAATTTCATATTGTATCACTTTTTCGACATTTGTCAACCTTCTTTTCTTCGAGAAGAAAAGAAGGCAAAAGAAGCTTCAGTCATTGGTTTGATAAAAGTTTATATTTTTCATTAAAGGGGCGGTTTCCTGCTCTTTTTTTGATTTTGTATCCTACTTTTCTTCGAGAGGAAAAGCAGGCAAAAGAAGCTTTAGTCATTGGTTTGATAAAAGTTTATATTTTTCATTAAAGGAGCGGGTTTCTGCTCCTTTTTTTGATTTTGTATCCTACTTTTCTTCGAGAAGAAAAGAAGACAAAAGAAACTTTGGTTATCGGTTTGAGCAAAGTTTTTAAGCCTCCCTCTCTGATGAAGGCTAATACAGCTTTCCAATCCATACAAGCACAAAAGCCCCGCACACCCGGAAAACAACAACAGCCGGACGGTTTTTCCGTCCGGCTTATATTTCCCGCGGGGTGCGGGAATGGGGGTGTTGGGGGCTTCTTCAAGGAACATCCGATCGGTATTTCCCCTCCGGATTTTTCCTGTAAACATTCTAACCCGCGCCGCGCGCAAAGTCAACCATACCATTTGGTGAAAAAGTCGCGCATTTGGGGATTTTTCCATCCGATTTTCATGAAAACAAAAACAGTTTTCCCGTCATTGTTACAAAAAGGATAAATATACCTTTTCAAAAAATATATCGCAGTAAACAAAATACCGCGGATTTTCCGCGGTATTTTCGTTTTTATAAGGTTTATTCAAGCTCGAATGCGCCGGTATAGAGCTGATAGTAAACGCCCTTTTCGGCAATCAGCTTTTCATGGTTTCCGCGTTCGATTATTCTGCCGTGGTCAAGAACCATAATAACGTCCGAATTGCGGACGGTCGACAGACGGTGAGCAATGACGAACACCGTTCTGCCCTCCATCAGCTTATCCATACCCTTCTGAACGATTGCCTCCGTTCTCGTGTCAATCGAGGAGGTCGCCTCATCGAGTATCATAACGGGCGGGTCGGCAACGGCGGCACGCGCTATTGCTATAAGCTGACGCTGTCCCTGCGAGAGGTTTGCGCCGTTGTTTGAAAGCTCCGTGTCATAGCCGCCGGGCAAACGGGTTATGAAGTCGTCCGCGCCTGCGAGCTTTGCCGCCGCGATACATTCCTCGTCCGTTGCATCAAGTCTGCCGTAACGGATATTGTCCATAACGGAGCCCGTGAAAAGGTTTGTGTCCTGCAAAACTATTCCAAGCGAGCGGCGGAGATCCGCTTTCTTTATTTTGTTTACGTTGATACCGTCATAGCGGATTTTTCCGTCCGCGATATCATAAAAGCGGTTTATCAGGTTTGTAATTGTCGTCTTGCCGGCACCCGTCGCACCGACGAACGCAACCTTCTGTCCCGGCTCTGCATAGACGGAAACGTCATGAAGCACGGGTTTTCCTTCCTCATACTCAAAGTCGACGTCCACCATGCGGACATCGCCCCTCAGCTCCGTATAGGTAAGTGTGCCGTCGCCGTGAGGATGCTTCCATGCCCATTTGCCCGTGCGCTCCGCCGTTTCGGTTATGTTGCCGTTTTCGTCGATTTTACAATTGACAAGCGTGACATAGCCGTCGTCCGTTTCGGGTTTCTCGTCCATAAGGTTGAACACTCTTCCCGCGCCCGCAAGACCCATGATTATGGAGTTTATCTGCTGGGAAACCTGATTGACATTGCCCGTGAACTGCTTTGTCATATTGAGGAACGGAACGATTATATCAATCGAGAACGGAAGCGCAAGGAAGCTGCCTGCGGTTATAAGTCCGCGGAAGCTCACGTTCTGTGCCGCAAGCGTTATGAAAAGTCCGCCGACAACCGCACAGATAACATAAAGAATGTTACCGATGTTCATTATGATGGGACCGAGGCAGTTTGCGTAAGCGTGAGCCTTGTAGCTGTCATTGAAAAGCTCGCCGTTTATCTTGTCGAATTCTTCCTCGGCTTTCTTTTCGTGATTGAAAACCTTGACAACCTTTTGTCCGTTCATGGTTTCCTGAATGTAGCCTTCAAAGTTTGCAACGGAACGCTGTTGACGGATGAAATATTTCGCGCTTCCGCCGCCGATTTTCTTTGAAACAAGTATCATCAGTCCGATGCCGAGAAGGATGACAAGCGTCATCGGAACGCTGTACCAGAGCATGATGAAGAACACCGTCACAACTATGATTGCCGACTGTATCAGGCTGGGGAGCGACTGAGAAACAAGCTGGCGGAGAGTGTCTATATCGTTTGTATAGTAACTCATTATGTCGCCGTGCTTGTGAGTATCGAAATATTTGATTGGGAGGTTCTGCATGCCGTCGAACATTTTGCAGCGCATTTTATCAAGGAAGCCCTGCGTTATCTTCGCCATCAGCTGCGACTGTACGGTTATCAATGCTATGGAAAGAACGTAAAGCCCGATGAGTATGCCCACCATGGGAAGTATCTCTGATTTTGCCAAAGCCCACTGCTCGGCGAGGAACGCGGAATTCTCCGCTATCCATTCCTTCGGGACGCTCATAAGTCCGCTGACGCCCGCCGCCTCTCTTATAATGTCGACTCTGGCGGTCACCGCCGCAAACACCTTCTGCATAAATATTGCCGGTATTGACGAAACAACCGCCGAAAGCACGATACATACGATAACAACCGGTATGAGAACGGGATAAGACTTCATCAGAAGACCGAGCACTCTTTTCAGAACGCCCTTGTCCATTTTCGGGCGACCTCCGGGCATACCGCCCCTCGGAGGCATGCCACCTTTCATTCCCTTATTCATTGTCCTCACCTCCGCTCATCTGCTGAGTGTAAGTCTCGCGATATGCTTCGCTGGACGCCATAAGCTCCTCGTGTGTGCCGCTTTCGGAAATTCTGCCGTTTTCCATAACGACGATCAGGTCCGCCTCCATAACGGAAGCAATTCTCTGCGCAATGATTATTTTCGTCGTTTCGGGGATAAAGCTCTTCATTCCCGCTCTGATAAGCGCGTCCGTCTTCATATCGACGGCGCTCGTCGAGTCGTCAAGAATGAGTATCTTCGGCTTTTTGAGAAGGGCTCTCGCAATGCAGAGACGCTGCTTCTGACCACCGGAAACGTTTGAACCGCCCTGCTCGATCTTTGTGTCATAACCGTCGGGGAATGAGCGGATAAACTCGTCCGCCTGAGCCAGCTTGCAGGCTTCGATCATTTCCTCGTCCGTGGCGTTTTCGTTACCCCAGCGGAGGTTTTCCTTTATAGTGCCGGAGAAGAGCAGGTTCTTCTGAAGAACAAACGCAACGGAGTCGCGCAGGGAAACGAGGTCATAATTGCGGACGTCCTCTCCGCCGACCTTCACCGACCCCTCCGTAACGTCATAAAGTCGCGGAATGAGCTGAACAAGCGTCGATTTTCCCGCGCCCGTCACGCCCAAGATACCGACCGTCATTCCCGACTTTATATGAAGGTTTATATCGGAAAGCGAATTTTTCTTTGCCTTCTTTGAATATTTGAAGCTGACATCGTCAAAATCAACCGAGCCGTCTTTGATTTCCGTAAGCGGATAATTGACGGTCGTTCCGTCCGGAAGGGCGACTGTCTTTGCGGGAGGATTTGTCAGAGCGGACTCCTCGCCAAGCACCTCGGATATACGCACCATGGACTCGCCGGACATCGTCAGCATGACGTAAATCATTGCAAGCATCATGAGCTGCATGAGTATCTGAAAGCCATACGTCAGCATGGACGACATCTCGCCGACGCCGAGAGAGCTTCCCGCGCTCGTGATGATGAGCTTTGAACCGATTATAAGTATGAACGCCATGTTGAAATAGACGCAGACCTGCATAAGGGGAGAGTTGAGCGCGACTATTCTTTCGGCTTTTGTGAAGTCCTTGCAGATATCGCCTGCGGCTTTGCCAAATTTCTTCTTTTCGTAGTCTTCTCTCGCAAAGCCCTTGACGACTCTCATTCCGCGCACGTTTTCTTCAATCGACTCGTTCAGGCGGTCGTATTTCTTGAAAACGCTGCGGAACGCAGGCATTGCCTTTCTCGCGATTATAAGCAGTCCCACGACGAGCACGGGAATGATTATAACGAAGAGCGTTGCCAGCTTGCCGCCCATGGCGTATGCCATTATCACGGAGAATATGAGCATGAGAGGAGCGCGGATTGCCGTGCGGATTATCATCATATAAGCCATCTGCACGTTGCTTACGTCCGTTGTCAGTCTTGTGACGAGCGATGATGACGAAAATTTATCGATGTTTTCAAACGAATACGTCTGCACCTTTGCAAAAAGGTCGTGACGGAGGTTCGTTGCAAAACCGGATGACGCCTTCGCGCACGTCAGTCCCGCAATGCCGCCGCACGCGAGCGACGCCACCGCCATACAGGCGAGCAGAAGTCCGGTCTTTACAATATCGCTCATTTCCGAACCGAGCTGAATACGGTTTATCAGTCTTGCCGTGATAAACGGGATGATACATTCGATAACCGCTTCGCCCAGGATGAATATAAACGTCAGTATCGAGGGGAGCTTGTATTCTCTGATACTTTTCATGAGCCGTTTTATCATAAAAATGTTTTCCTTTCTGAAGGTTCAAGTGAAAAAAATAAAGAAATACAAAAGCAAAAATCGCAGTGGTTGCGTGATTTTTTCTTCTGTCTTTATTGCATTTACGCTTTTGCATTATACTATTGTTAGCCGTCAAACACAAGCGGAAAATTGTTAATTTTTCGTTAAGGCGAAAATTTCTCCGAGCGACGCTCGGAGAAATTTATTTTTCATATCCGTTTTTATTTTGTCGCGCCCGACTTTTTCTGCGCGAACAGCCAGTCGATAAGTTCCTTTTCGGAATATGCCTGCGGCCACGAATTATGTCCGACTCCGGGGTAAAATGTCGTGCGGATGTTGCCGCCCGCCGCCCTGATTGCATTTTCCATATCGCGCGTGCCCTGCGGAGGAACGGTCGTGTCCGCTTCGCCGTGCATTGCCCAGATTGCGATGTTTTTAAGTCTCTCCGCAAGTGAAGGAATGCCCGATCCGCAAACGGGAACAGCCGCCGCAAACCATTCCGGATGACGGGTTATCAGTTCCCATGTTCCGTAGCCGCCCATTGAAATTCCCGCGGCATAAACGCGGTCTTTATCGACCTTTTCGTCCGAAAGCCATGTTTTCAGAAGCTCGGTCGCCGCGGCAAGCGAGATTGTCGGCTTTTCCGTAAGTTCTCTTGAACCTATGCTCCATTGCTTGTTTATCGGAACCCAGTTAAGCTCTGCCGGCGACGCCTGACACTGCGGCGCAACGATTATGCAGTCGCCCTTTTCGACGACTCTGTCGAGCAATGCGTTCGGCCCGCCGAGAACGCGTATCTGCTGCATATTGTCCGTACCGCATTCGCCGTAGCCGTGGAGGAAAAAGAGCAGGGGATATTTTTTGCCGTCGTTTTCCTTATATCCGTCCGGAAGGAAGAGCCTGTATGGCAGGGTGACGCCCGCGCCGCTTTCGTTATCCTTGTAGTCAAAGCTCTTGTATTCCATAACGTCAACGCCTGTTACTTTGAAATCCGCGGGCTTTGCGCAGTTATATATCTTTATCTCGTCAACCGAGCCGATAAAGCCGCTTTCGGCGTCGCAAAAGCCGATTGTAAGCGGCATATCGTGAGCGGAAATATTGACGGACGGCTCCTGCCTCTGCGGAACGCCGTCGATGAAAAAAGAAAGTGTTCCGGCTTTGCCGTCCTGAATAGCAACAGCCTTGTGCCAGGCGGTATCGGCATTTATCTGCGCGGTGATATTGTGCGTTCCCGCGCCGCCAGCGCCCGTCACTCCGAGAGCGACTCTGCGACAACCGCTGTTTATCCAAAAGCCCAGATAATGAAAGGCTTTTTTCGATATGTCAAGCCCTCTCTGCATTATGCACGGCCAGCTTTTTCCCGCATATTTCCCGTCCCATTTATAGCATATCTCGATTGTGAAGCTGTCATTTTCCGTAAAGTCGAAGCCTTTTGTGTTTTCAATAACGACCCCCTGTCCCGGCTCCGTTATGCGCAGACCGTTATAGATATATCCCGGGCATATCTCCGGCTCGCCGACGACTTTTCCGTCGTGACCGCCGCCCGATACGTCTCTTATAACTCCGCTTTCAATACTGTCAAACGCCCAGTACGCAATCAGATTTTCTTCCTTTTCATAAGTATAAAGAGTTGCTTTCTCTTCCAATTCGGTCGCCTCCGATTTATATTCTCTGTTTTGAGAATATATTATAATCAACCCACGCCAAAAAGTCAATACCTCCCTTCTTTTCTTCGAGAAGAAAAGAAGGCAAAAGAAGCTTTGGCCGTCGGTTTTGAGCCGCTGTAAACTTTTCACACAGTTTGTAAATTTCGTGTTTTCTTTCTGCGGACGCCGTGCCCCCTGTCCACAAGATATTGTGCCTTTTCAACTAAAAATCAAACAAAACCGCTCGCCAAGTTATATATATATGTATATGGAAAAAATAGAGAATAGTCTTGACATGGGCGCCGTTTTGCAATATAATAAACATGGTTATAGTTAGAAGTGCGGATTGTCCCTAAACAACATCCTTTTTAAGTAAATCCACGCTTTTAATGGATCTTTATCTTGCGGCGCGCGGTGACGTCTTTTGTCCGGACGGTGGGGGCGGCGGCAAGGAACAAAAAACGAATTTTATAATCAGGCAAACCGACATGCGACGGTTTCAAAATCATTTTAACGGGAGGAAGATATCGTGGAAAAAACATCGGGCGTGACGACAGAAAAAAGCCGCACGTCACAAAAAGTGAAAAAGGGATTTCTCATTGCGCTGACCGTTATCCTTTGCATCATTCTTCTGAGCAGCGCGATACTCGTTTTCGAGGCGTTCCTCTTCGGTGACAGAATTCCGGGGAACTTTGTCATAAAGCCCGCCGCCGAAAACCACGGAAACATGGCGCCGGCAATCAAAAAAGGCGACTTCATAATACTCGTGTCAATCGGAAACAGGACGCTTGAAGAGGGAGATGTCGTTTCGTATTACGTTCCCGAAAAGGGCTTTGTCCTCGGTAGGATAATCTCCTCCGACGGCGAAAAATACGCGGTCAGAGGCGATACGGACACGGACGCCGCTTCAATGCTCGTCTCGAGAGACGACATGCGCGGACTCTGGAAGGGCTTCAGAATTCCGCTCCTCGGCTGGCTTTACATATGGTGCCAGACCGTGTGGGGATTCATAATCGCTCTCATCCTCATCATCGCAATCGACATTCTCGTTTCGGTGCTGATGAGAAACAAAGCCGAAAAGAACGGCGAAGGCGATGAAAAGACCGTCGGGCTCGGACTCATCGGAATGCTCGTTGCAAACGCAATCATGTCCGGCAAAAACAAAGGCGGCAAAAATACGAAAGGAGCCGGCAACAATGGATAACAAAATGAAAATGTACAAAGTTACGATAATCATTCTTTCCGTATTGCTCGCGATATCGCTCGTGCTTCTGACGGTTCAGTTTATCCGCAAGGTGACAGGCTCTTCCGACAAGGTCACCCTGAGCAACAACAGTATCGGCGCAATCGAAAAGGATTGGACATTCGGCGGAGAAAACGTCCTCCCCGGAGACAGCATTTCAAAGGATTACCCCGTGACAATCAGTCATAACAAGGATATCACCCTCGGTTTTGAGGCGGTTGTCAAATCCGACAGCGAGGTTCCGCTTGCGTCCGTTCTCAACGTCAGAATAGAGGATGCGACGAACGGAAAGGTAATATGCGAGGGCAAGCTCTCCGAAATAAACGGAAAGACCTTCACCGAAAGCATTGCGTATTCCGGCAAGAGCGAAACATCGCTCACATACAAAATAACCGTGACAATGGACACATCCGCAGGAAACGAATATCAGCGGTCATCCGTCGAAATGGGCTTCCGCTGGTCAATCACGGCGGGCGCGAAAGAAGGTGTTTCGGAATGACGGAAGAAAGAGCAAAAAATCTGACCAAAAAAATTACGGCGAGCATAATCGCGATACTGCTTCTGACAGCGGCACTCTCCGTAACGACCTTCGTCCTTGTCGTTTCAATGATATCGACGGACGGACACATCTTTTCGACAGGCAATGTTGCCATCAACTTAAATGACGGAAAGCCCGTCATTTCGGGTGACGACGCTCTCTTTGAGCCGGGCGCAACCTTTGAAAGGCCCTTCACGATTGAAAATCGCAGCTCATGCGACGTATGGTATAAATTCTATTTTGAAAATGTGGACAGCGAGCTGGCAAGTCATATCGAGGTCACGATAAAGGACGGCGACAAGCTCCTTGCAGCCGGAAAGCTGAACGAGCTGACATATGCAAGCTCACGCGCAACAGACAACACCCTCGCCGCAGGCGAGAAAAAATCGCTCACAATCTGCTTCCACCTCGAAGAGGATACGGGAAACGATATGCAGGAAGAGCTTCTTTCGTTTGACTTCAGCGTAAAAGCCGTTCAGGCAAAGAACAATCCGGACAAAAATTTTGATTGAGGTACATCATGGATAAAAAAACAGAAAACAATCAGACGGACAAGGAAAAGGTTCTGAATATCATAAAAAACGTCGTTACATGGCTTGTGGTTGCGGCGGCAGTTGCGATGATGATATTCACAATCATCTCCGCAACAACGCTTGACAGAAACAACCGCTCCCTTTTCGGCAAAAAAATGTTCATCGTAAATTCCGACTCCATGAAGGCGACGGACTTCGCCGCCGGTGACCTTATCTTTGTAAAGGAAGTCGACCCGAGCGCTCTCAAAGAGGGCGACATCATTTCGTATACGTCGACAAACACGGAAAACTTCGGCGAGCTCATAACGCATAAGATCAAGAAGCTGACGGTCACCGCGTCCGGCGAGCCGGGATTCATCACATACGGTACGACAACGGGCGAAGAGGACAAAACAATCGTAACCTATCCTTATATAGTAGGTAAATACACGGGCAAGATTGCCAAAATGGGTTACTTTTTTCAGTTTCTTAAAACGACTCCGGGTTACATAGTATGTATTCTCGTTCCCTTCATGCTCCTCATAATCTCGCAGGCATGGACCAGCATAAAGCTGTTCAAGCAGTACAAAGCCGAGCAGAATGCAGCGCTTGAAGAGGAGAAGAGCAAGATTGCAGCCGAGAAGGAAGAAACACAGAGAATGATGGCGGAACTTCTTGCGATGAAGGCTCAGATGGAGCAGCAGGGCGGAGCCCCGATAACCACTCCGGGCACAGCGCCGTTTCAGACTCAGACTCCTCCTTCCCCCGCGCCCGAGGCGCCGAAGGCAAGTCAGAATACAGAACGCATTGCGTCGCTTGAAAAAGATCTTGCCGATGTTGAAAAGAACATCGCGGAGCTGAGAGCCGCAAAGGAAGAGCTCGAAGCGACATACAAGACAGCGGAAACCGAAAGCCAGATATCCGAGCTTTCTGTGACAATCGGAAAGCTGACGGCTGTCAAAGTTCAGATTTCCGCAGAGCTCCAGAAGCTCAAAAACTGAATTTTTCAGCTCTTTTTCCGGCGCGGAGAAAATCCGGCTCGCTCTTGCGGGTCGGAACCCCTCGCCGGAGAAAGCAAAGGGCTGACAAAGGGCACAAAAGCGCTTGCGCCTTTTATCCGCCTTTTGACCGACCGACAGAAACGGTTAACGTTTTCCGTCGGCTCGTGCAATCGCGCATTATGGCGCTTCGGGGTAACTTTCGGATTTTTGTGTAACACTTGCAGATCCACGGCAGTGCCGAAACAACGCACGTCTTCCGACTTTGAATGTCGCTTCGCGGATGACGTTTTCCCCTTGAAACGGCAAAAATCTTCCCGAAAAGGAGAAAAAAATGAAAAACTTTTCATCAAAAAAGGCATTGTTTCTCAGTGTGATCTCCATGGTCATCTGCGTATCAATGCTCATCGGCTCAACATTCGCCTGGTTTACGGACTCCGCAACGGCAAATGTCAACACAATTCAGGCGGGTAACCTTGACGTTGAGCTTGTAAAGGCTGACGGCAGCCCCCTGACGACCGCCCTCGGCTGGGTAAAAGCAGAGAGTCATGAGAACGAAGCCGTTCTCTGGGAACCGGGCTGCACATACAGTCTCGAAGGCTTCAAAATCAGAAACGCAGGCAACCTTGCCCTCAAATATAAGGTTGTTATCAGCGGACTGACAGGCGACGCAACTCTTCTCAACGCCATCGAGTTCACAGTCAAGAAGGGCGATACAGAAGTTTTGCTTGACAATTTTGAAGGCAAGCTCCTCCCGAAGGACTCCGCTGCAACAGATGGATTCGAGGCTTATGAAACCTCCGTCATCACCATCACAGGTAAGATGAAGCAGGACGCCGGCAACGAATACAAGGGTCTTTCAATCGACGGTATCAAAATCACGGTTTACGCAACGCAGCTCGCATACGAGTCCGACTCAACAAACAAGGATTACGATGAGAACGCTACATATTATCCCGTAATCGACGCGGCGGGTCTCAAAGACGCGCTCAAAGCAGGCGGAGATATCTCCGTTGAAAAGGACGTTCCGACAAGCGGCACCGACACACTTAGCGCGCGCACGATAATCACCAAGCCCACAAACCTTAACCTCAAGGGAAAGATCGTATCTCCGGACAATATGGGCAATAACAGCACAAACTTTACGGCTCTTATTGTTGCGGCAGACACAACGATTGACGCGGCAGCAAACGGCGGTATCGACACGGGCGTAAACGGCGGTTACGCAATCAACGTAATGAGCGGCGCAAAGCTCACAATCAACAGCGGTTATTATTACGGCGGCGGCACAGCCGTTCAGGTTCAGGAGGGCGAGCTCGTTATCAACGGCGGTTTCTTTGCCGTTGAGCCTTACAGCAACCCTACCTACGGCTATGAGTATCTTCTCAACTGCATTGACTCAGCTTACAGGGACGGCACGGCAAAGATCACTGTCAAGGGCGGTACGTTTGTAAACTTCAATCCGGCAGACTGCAAGGCTGAAGGCGCAGGCACAAACTTCGTTGCAGAAGGCTACACAGTCATCTCCGAAACACAGACAAACGGCGACGTTTGGTATACTGTCGTTAAGGAAGGCGCAACAATCCGCAACGTAGCTTCCGCAGATGATCTCAAAGCAGTTGCGGCAGAGGTCAAATCCGGCGACATCGTAAGACTCACAAACGACATCACCGTAAGCGAAACGATTAAATTCGGCGTAAGCGGCTTCACATTCGACGGCAACGGTCACACAATCACCGCGGCTATGACGGATGCAGAAATCACAAATCTCAAAACTCTCCTCTCCTTCGGTTATGGCTCGACATATTGCACAGGCGTAACTGTAAAGAATGTCAAGTTTGCGGGCAAGGGCGGCAGAGCAATGCATTTCCACGGCGGCTCGGCTTCAACACTTGAAAACGTAACAATCTCCGGCGAATGGAGCCTTGCAATCAACTTCTACGGCACGCATGGCGCCGTCATGACAAACTGCAATATTTCCAGCAACTATGCAAACAAATATTGCAATTCCACTATCTTTGCAAATGAGCAGTCCGCAAATCAGATCGTTCTCAAAGGAACAACTATCGACTCGATATTCGTAAACGCAACCGAAAATGGCGCGACATACGCAAACGGCGGTATAAAGGTTATCGTCGGCAGCGGCTCGACAGTCGGCACAATCCATACAAACGAAGGTATAACACGCACATTTGTTACAGTTGACGGCGGAACAGTCGGCGAAATACTTGCTGACGTTCAATAATCAGTAATTTTTGCTCCCTCTCCTCCCTCGGGAGGAGGGGCAAGTAAAGGGCATAAAGCAATTTGTGTCTTTTGTTTGCCCGATGGGCAGGGTGCGGCAATAGCCGAGGGTCCTTTCGGCCGTCGTCGCGTCCCGTCCGACAAGGCAAAATGTACTGCGGGGGGCGCAATGACACTTCCTTTCAGCATTTTAAGAAGTTGCGGCAGTACAGGCGGGCAGAAACGGTTTGACTTCGCTTTTTTCGTTTCTGTTTTATAAGCAAAAGCGGAAAAAAACACAAATAAGGAGAAAGAAGACAATGAAAAGCTCTTCAAGAAGATTGCTGTTCAGCATGGTCACAATGATCGTCTGCATAGCAATGCTCGTTGGTTCGACCTTCGCATGGTTTACAGACACCTCGAAGTCAGCCAACAACGTCATCAAACCCGGCCGTCTTGATCTCGACGTTACGTACACGCTCGACGGTGAAAACTGGCATGATCTCAACGGTGCGGAAAACCTGTTCGGCGACGGTCTCTTTGAGCCGGGATACACGCGTGTTGTTGCTTTCAAAGTAAGAAACAACGGCAGTCTCGCGTTCAAGTACAAGATGTCGCTTGACATCATCAGCGAAAAGCTGGGCGTAAACGTAGCCGGCGAAAATTTCGCTCTCTCCGATTACCTCGTTGCTTCGACAGCACCCGCTCAGGAATGGACGGAAGGCAACCAGATCGGTCAGATGCTCCGTCTTGCGTTCGACGCAGACCTCCACAACTCCATCGCATGGACGGATTCTAACATCAGAGAACTTTCCTTCGGCGCAGAGGATGTAGTTCTTACTCACGGTCAGGAAGTTGTTTCCATGATCAAAGTCTGCATGCCCACAGACATCGGCAACGTTGCAAACTCAAAGGACGACGACAGCACTCCCGAGCTCATCCTCGGTGTAACCGTTGTTGCAACGCAGGCAACCGTAGAAGAGGACAGCTACGGCCCCAAGTATGATAAGGACGCTACATATCCCGTCACGACAGCTGCAGACCTGCAGTCCATCGTGCGCGATGCAACCCAGCATGTAAACATTGTGCTGTCCGGCGATATCACAACCGATAATTTCGTCATTCCCGCAGGAAAAGACGTAACTTTGGATCTGAACGGACATACAGTTTCAAATGCCAATGCTCACACCATTCTGAACAACGGTCACCTGACTCTGAAAGATTCAAGTGCCGACAAGAGCGGTAAGGTTGTTTCTCTTAAAGCCAACACCGCTGCACTGCGCAACGGAGATAATGCCGTTTGCGTAATCGAGGGCGGAACATTTTCTCGTGACGGCGCCAACGGAAACACATGGCATGTTGTCGAAAACTTCGGTCAGATGACATTCAACGGCGGCAAGGTTGTTCTGAAAAACGGAAACGGCTTTGCAATCACAAACGGCTGGAATTATTTTGATCCGGGCGCAACCACCACTCATGCAAAAATGACGATCAACGCATTGGAGCTTGATACAGATTCCTCCGGAATCAAAAACTGCCGCTACGGCGATCTGACCGTCGGTGACGTTAATGTAAACTGCACAGGATATTGGGCACTTTCCAACGATTTTCTCGGAACTGCCGTAATCAACGGCGGTAGCTTCAAATCCGCTTCTTTCAAAGCTGTTTCCAACGGTGCGGATATGACAGTCAACGGAGGAACGTTTGACGGAACAGCCGGACTGTTCATTCAGTCTTATGCAACGTCCACGGTCCTCAACGGCGGTACGTTTACGAATATGGAAAAAGATGCACTCTCCGCATATGTCGGCGAAGGACATACAGCAGAGCAGAGCGGTACATCTGTAATCATTAAGTAATTCTTTCTTTTGCTCCCTCTCCTCCCTCGGGAGGAGGGGCAAGCAAAGGGCATAAAGCAATTTGTGTCTTTTGTTTGCCGATGGGCAAAAACTTTTTCAAAACAAAAGAAGACAGTTTTATGCAAAGCTATGAAAGTTGCACAATCGGCATTTTGCACAAGCGGGGCGGGCCAGCTCCTTTTGAGTTAGTCAATTTGACCAAATATGCTTGCGCAAAAAATTTAATTTTCTAAGCAGAATATCTTTTCCCTGCCGACGCGGAAAGATGTTCTTTCCTCTTTCCGCGGCGGCAAAAAATCTTATATTAAGGAGAAAAGACATGAAAAACTTTTCATCAAAAAAGGCATTGTTTCTCAGCGTGATCTCGATGGTCATCTGCGTATCAATGCTCATCGGTTCGACATTTGCATGGTTTACGGACAGTGCGACAGCAAATGTCAACACAATTCAGGCGGGTAACCTTGACGTTGAGCTCGTTGGCAAAGACGGCAAAACGCTCACAGAAGCCCTTAAATGGGTCAAGTCCGCAGAAGCTCCGGAAGGCGAAAAGGTTCTCTGGGAACCGGGATGCAAGTATAATCTTGAACCGTTCGCAATCAAAAACAGCGGCAACCTTGCTCTCAAATACAAGGTTGTTATCAGCGGTCTGACAGGTGACGCAACTCTTCTCGAAGCAATCGACTTCACAGTTTCCGTTGACGGTGACGCGCTCGTTGCGAAGGACGGCGAATCCACAGCCACAACAGCGGCTTCCCTCAACAACTTCGAAGGCACACTTGAAGCCGGCAAAACAACAGGTCTTATCACCATCACAGGTAAGATGAAGGAAACAGCCGGAAACAAATACAAGGGACTTTCTCTTGAAAACATTTCAATCACCGTTTATGCATCACAGCTCAACTATGAGTCCGACTCAACCGGCAAGGATTACGACAAAGATGCTACATATTATCCCGTAATCGACGAGGCAGGTCTCAAAAACGCTCTCAAAGCAGGCGGAAATGTTTCCGTTGAAGCAACCCTTGCTCCCGCAGCTGCAATAGTTGCTGATAAAAACGCAACTCTCAACATGAACGGCAAGACAATCGCAAACATAACCGACATATGGGATGTCGAACCCAATTCCTGGTCACTCGTTTCCGTGCGTGAAGGCGCAACCCTCACAATTGACGGCAACGGTACATTCAAGGCTAAGGAAAACGACTGCTACGCAGTTGACGTACAGGACGACGGCTGCAAGGTCGTTATCAAAAGCGGTACGTTTATCGGTAACATCCATGCCGTTTACGTTTACACCGGCGAAGCTGTAATCGAAGGCGGTTTCTTCTCCGTTCAGCAGAAATATCCCGACGCAGCAAAGGCTGATGAGTTCGTTCTGAACTGCTATGACGCCAACCGTGCAAACGGCACAGCAAAGATCACGGTCAAGGGCGGTACGTTCGTAAACTTCAATCCGGCAGACTGCCAGGCTGAAGGCGCGCACACAAACTTCGTTGCAGAAGGCTATTCCGTCATCAAAGAAACACAGGCAAACGGCGACGTTTGGTATACGGTTGTTGAAGGAACGGGCGCAAGTAGCAATGAAGAGCTCAATAACGTTATCTCCTCCGCAACAGAGCCCACAACAGTCACCCTCGGCAAAGGCACATATACACTTCCGACGCTTGAAAACAAGGATATCACAGTCAAGGGCACAAAGGACACGATTGTCGATATGAAGAACGGTGTCAACAAGGCGTCCTCCGCCAGCTTCGATGGCGTAACGGTAAACTTCGGAACAGAGAACTATAAAGGTTTCCAGCACACAGGCAAGCTCACATATAAGGATTGCACAATCACGGGCAAGCAGTTCCTTTATGCAGAAGAAGTTGAGTTTATAAACTGCGAATTTGTTCAGGATGCAGTTGATTACAACGTATGGACATACGGCGCAGGCTCTGTTCTCTTCAAGGATTGCACATTCACCTGCAAGGGCAAAGCTGTTCTTATTTATAATGAAGGCACCCTTTCCGCTCAGACTGTTGAGTTCCAGAACTGCAAGTTTGAAGCTTCAAGCGCAGTAGACGGCAAGGCAGCAATCGAAATCGACTCCTATGGAACCAGCTATAACGTTATCGTCGATCAGGCAACGGCAGACAACGTAACAGGTTTCGGCACAGGCTCGAACAGCGGCAACTCCGTTTGGAACGTTAAGAGAAATGTAAAACCCGTAACTGTTACGGTTGCAGGCACAGTAGTTTATAATCAGTAATTTTCTCCACCTCTCCTCCCTCGGGAGGAGGGGCAAATAAAGAGCATAAATGAATTTTGTGCCTTTTGTTTGCCTTAATATTTCTGGAAGGAGCTTTTTTCTGTTATGAAAAAATTTAATCTCACATCGGAAAAGACCATGATCACAGAGGAACGCCTGAAAGCCGTTCTGCTTCCGTCATTCCTCAGCATAATTCTTTCCGTAATTCTTTTGTGCGGAATGACATGGGCATGGTTTGAAACAACAAAAGCAGGCAGCACGGAGCCCATCAGAACTGCCGAATACGGAATGACCGTCACCGTTTCAAAGGGCGGAGTGGCTGAAATCGGCGGAGATTACGGCAACGGCGGAAAACGTTATATTCTTGCCGCGGATATCGACTATACAGTCGTCCTGACGGCAACCGGCACTGCAAAAACAGGCTTCTGCATTATGTCCTTCCCTGCCGAAAACGCAGAAGGAATCACAGTTACAAAAGAGCTTTATTCCGCCCAGATGCCGAGCGGTTCTTCAATCACGTTCACATTAAGATTGACAAAAGCGACTGAAGTCAATTTCATGCCTCAGTGGGGCACGTCCGCAAGAAGCGAAGCGCCGGATATAGAAAACGGCAAAACCATATCCGTAGGCTCGCAGTCCGGCAGCGGCAATAGAACAGCGACGCCCGTCACAACCGAGCCCACGACAACAACAACCACACCGACAGTAACCGAGCCCGTGACAACGGTGCCTGTCGTAACGGAGCCTGTGACAACGGTGCCTGTCGTAACGGAGTCTGTGACAACGACGGAGCCTGTAACGCAAGAGCCCGTAACAACCGTTCCGACAGTAACGGAGCCGGTCACAACCACGACGGCATCGGCGACAGAGGCACAGACGACCGTCGGAGAATAACCCGAAATTTCAGAAATAAAAGGCAAACTTCAAAGGACGGCTTTATATAAAATATCCGTTTTTTCCCGAGCTGACACCGTTTTTTGCGCGGTGTCGGCTTTGTTTTCCCCAAAGTCGGGCACATAAATATGACGAAAGGCGGCAATCGGAATGAGAGTTGCGGTGGTGGGTTCGAGAAGTATAGAATATGACAAGCTCCAAAAGGAGGCTTACGCGCTGCTCTGCCGGCATATACCGGCAAACTGCACGGAAATCGTCTCCGGCGGGGCGATGGGCATTGACCGTCTTGCGGAAATATATGCAAGGGAAAATCACCTCCCCATAAAAATCTTCCTTCCCGACTATGAAAAATACGGCAAGCGCGCGCCGATTGTCCGCAATGACGAAATCGTCCGTTATTCGCAATACGTCCTTGCCATATGGGACGGCGAATCCCACGGAACGGCGTACACCGTCACAACCTGCATAAAGGACGGAGTGCCGGTCAAGGTCATTCATCTGTGATTTTTGAGCGACATGCTCATAAATTTTTTGCGAATATGTAAATTTTGCCGAAAATAAAATTACATATTGTTTTATAATTCTTTGTGTGATATAATATATCCATATTAAACGTCATTTTCCGACAAGGGAGGGCAAGGCCGTGAACACGGGCGATAACAGAAACCGTTATGACACCATGTCAGGTACGCAGAGCACGCGCACCACTCAGACCCAAACAGGCATGGGCAAAACATACACACAGACAACAAACATAAAAAAGAAAAAGAAACCGCGCTTCAAACCGACAAAGGAAGGAATGATCGCTCTCGGAGAGCTTTTCCTCATAATTGTTGCGGTGTTCCTTGTGATATTCCTCGTTATAAAGGGTATTGTTGGCAGCAAAAAGCCGGGCGAAACGACGTCGGATTCAACCTCGACCGTTCCCACTCAGACGACGGAAGCTCCCAAGCCCGCATGGAACGCCGGATACATAAGCCTTGCCGTCGCGTCAAGCGGAAAGAGCGAAGGCAACCTTGTTCTTGTAAACAATAATTACGAATATCTGTTCCCGTCAAAGATGACCTCAAAGCTGACAGAGCTTTACGGCAAGACGGACGGACTTTTCGTCATCGGCAGATATGAGGACTCAACCCGCAGGGGCGTATATCTCAATTCCGGCATACTTCCGAGTCTCAGAAAGATGTGCGAAGCCATGATAGCCGCAAATCAGGAGACACTCGGCACATATAAAGACAAAGACGGCAATGATGCCGTCGACATGATAATGATTGCGAGCGGCTTCCGTTCAAAGGATTATCAGCAGGATCTTTATGACGACGCAGACGATACAAGCCTCCTTGCAAAAGCAGGTTGCAGCGAGCACCACACCGGTCTTGCCTTTGACCTGAAAATTTTCACAGCCAAGAAGGCGACGGTCGATCTCCGCGCAGGCGAATACGAATGGATAACGGAAAACTGCCATAAATACGGCTTCGTCCGCCGTTATCAGGCTGAAAAGCTCGATAAGACAGGCATAAGCAACGAAGAATGGCATTTCCGCTTTGTTGACATTCCTCATGCATACGCGATGAAAAACGCAGGTCTTTGCCTTGAAGAATACGTCGACATGCTCAAATCGCAGCACAACAGCACGGAAAACGCGCCTTACGAGGTTTCAACCGACATCGGCGACTTCCTTGTATATTATGTTCCCGCAGACACTGCCGACATGACATACATAACCGTTCCCCAGGGTGCCAAGCTCGTTTCCGGCAGTTTTGCCGCAGAGCAGAACATCTCCTCCGGAATGTACACGGTTTCCGGCACAAACGAAGGCGGCTTCATAGTCACCATCGCAAAATAATAAAAAAGTCAGAACACAGATCCCAACCCGCTTCTCGGGTTGGGATTTGATATAAAAGGAGATATTTATGACAGGCGAAGAAATTTTCTCCCGCTACTGTCCCCTCGTTCGGGATTATATATACGCAAGCGGCTGGAAGGAGCTCCGCCCTGCGCAGATTGCAGCGGCAAATGTCATTTTCGGAAGCGACGACAACCTCATCCTCTCCTCCGACACAGCCTCCGGCAAAACGGAAGCGGCGTTCTTCCCGATTATCACAGAGCTTACGGAAAATCCGACGATGTCTGTCGGCGTGCTTTATATAGCGCCCCTCAAAAGCCTTATAAACGACCAGTTTCAACGTATCGACGCACTTCTTTTCGATTCCGGCTTGCCCGTTTTTCATTGGCACGGCGACGTTGCGCAGAGTCACAAGAAAAAAATGCTCGACGACCCGAAGGGAGTTCTCCAGATAACGCCGGAATCGCTTGAAAGTATGCTTATCAACCGCGGAGCAGATATTCTCCGCATTTTCGGCGGTCTGCGCTACGTCATAATCGACGAAATTCACACGCTGATGAGCGCGGACAGAGGAAATCAGGTCATCTGCCAGCTGGACAGGCTGGACAGAATTCTCGGCTTTTCAGCAAGGCGAATCGGACTTTCGGCAACGATAGGCGATATGGAGAGTGCGAAAAGGTGGCTGACGGGCAACAGCGGCAGAAACGTTCAGGCGCCCGTCATTCCGGGAGGAAAAAGCCGGATAAAGCTCGCGCTTCAGCATTTTTATATTCAGGACGAAACAACGGACAACGGAGAAAATCCGGCAGAGTCGCCCGAAAGCAAAATCGCAATCGACGCAGGCTATGAATATATTTACGACTGCTCCCGAACTCAAAAAAGCATAATTTTTTCAAATTCCCGCGAAGAAACGGAGTACATCTGCGCAACAATGCACCAAATCTGCGCCCTCCGCGGTGATAATGACATTTTCTTCATTCATCACGGCAACCTCTCTGCTTCGATACGCGAAGAAGCGGAGGACAGGCTGAAAAGCGATCTGCCCTGCGTCGCATGTGCGACGGTGACAATGGAGCTAGGCATTGACATCGGCAGGCTTGAGCGCGTCGTTCAGCTCGGCTCGCCGTCAAAAGTATCGAGCTTTCTCCAAAGGCTGGGCAGAAGCGGACGTCGCGACGCTCCGCCGGAAATGTTTATGGTTTTCCGCGAGGAAAATCCTCTGCCCGACACGCCCCTCCCCCAGCTCATCCCCTGGGATATGCTGCGCGGGATAGCTGTCATTCAGCTTTATATCGACGAAAAATTCGTCGAGCCGCAATATGTGAAAAAGCTACCTGTCAGCTTGCTTTTCCAACAGACGCTCTCCGTTCTCGCCTCGTCCGGCGCGCTGACTCCGAAGGCACTTGCGGAAAGAATACTCTCGCTTTCGCCCTTTGCCGCAGTTGAAAAAGAAGATTACCGTTCCCTGCTCGTTCATATGATAAAAAAAGATTATCTTTCCCTTTGCGAGGACGGAACGCTCCTCGTCGGACTTGCGGGCGAAAGGCTCCTCAAGAGCTTCAAATTCTATGCAGTGTTCAAAGACAGCGAGGATTATTCCGTCAAAAGCGGAAGCGATGAAATCGGAACTATCTCCTCCCCTGTTCCCGTCGGCGACAGGTTTGCCCTTGCGGGTCGCGTCTGGGAGGTGGAGGAGCTTGACCTTGCCCGCAAGCTGATTTTTGTTCACAGCGTTCCCGGAAAAATGGAAATATCATGGCCGGGCGACTACGGCGAGGTTCACACAAAGGTCCTGCTAAAGATGTTTGAAATCCTCTGCGGCGACCGTGACTTTCCGTATCTCAAGGCAAACGCCCGCGAGCGTCTCGCGGCGGCAAGGCGGGTTGCGGAAAACGCAAAAATCAAAAGCGACAGGCTCATTTCCCTCGGCGGAAGCACAAAATGTCTCTTCCCGTGGCTTGGGACAAGGTCGTTTTCAACTCTTGTCCGCGTTCTCAAAAAGCATGCGGGCGAGCTCGGAATCCGCGGCATTGAGCACAACGGTTGTTATTACATTACCTTCAAAAGCGAACGCGACTGTGCCGAGCTGACAGCGGCAATCGCTTCCCTGCTTGACGGCGAAATCGACCCGATGACCCTCGTCGGCAAAGGCGAGCTGCCGATAAGTGAGAAGTATGACGCCTGCGTCGAACCGGAACTTCTCCGCAAAGCCTTCGCCCTCGACCGCCTCCGCACAGACGAACTTACTTTTCTTTGAAAAGAAAAGCAAGCAAAAGAAACTTCGGTTATTAGTCTGATAAGGCTTTATAATTTCATCAAAGGAGCAGGCACTCTGCTCCTTTTTGATTTTATGCCACGCTTTTATTAGAGAAGTAGGCAAAAGAAACTTTGGTTATTTGTTTGAGCGTTCCTTTTCAGCCTCACACATTGGGGGATATGCAAGCGGTGCGGAGCACCCTTGCAGGCTTCGCCGAGAAGAGGGTAGTGGCACGGCTTGCCGTGACGGAGTGGGATTTGCAAATGCGCAAGCGTTTGCAGGCGTCGCTGAGACGGGTTCGGAAACCACGAAGTGGTGGAATGATTGTAAAAAAACAATCCCTCACCGCCTTCGGCGGAGCCGAAACCGAACAATCAGAACTTTACAAAAAACAAAACAGAGGCGGGTGCCCCTGTTTTGTTTTTTCGCCATTGCTATTTTTCAATTTAATTGCGTTGCGGTTGTTCTTGCAAAAATCAGCTTATCTCTGAACTCTGCCGCTGCCGCCGCCCTTTACGAGAGCGTTCACTTCATCGACCGTCACGCGGTTGAAGTCGCCTTCGATTGTGTGTTTCAGGCATGAAGCCGCGGTTGCAAATTCTATGGCGTCCGCGGGGGACTTGCCGTTTACAAGGCTGTATATAAGTCCTGCGCCGAAGGAATCGCCGCCGCCGACACGGTCAACAATATGAACGGCATACTTCTTTGAGAAATAACATTCGCCGCCCGAATAGAGCATAGCCGCCCAGTTATTGTCGTTTGCCGTAATGCTTTCGCGGAGCGTGATTGCGACGGAGGAACAGCCGAAACGCTCGCAGAGCTGTTTTGCGACGTCCTTATATCCTTCTCTGTCCAGCTTGCCGGTTTCAACATCGGTCGAAGCCGCTTTGATACCGAAAACCTTGTCCGCGTCTTCCTCGTTTGCGATGCAGAGATCGACATACGTCATGAGCTCGCCCATAACCCTGCCCGCCTTTTCGCTTGTCCAGAGATTTTTGCGGAAGTTGAGGTCACAACTGGTTTTTACGCCGAGCTTCTTCGCCGTTTTGAGCGCGTCAAGACAGATTTCCGCGGTGCCGTCCGAGAGGGCGGGGGTTATGCCCGTGAAATGGAACCAATCTGCGCCGGAAAGAATTTTTTCCCAATCGAAATCGTCTCTGCCGGCAGCCGATATGGAGCTGTATTTTCTGTCGTAAACGACCTTTGAAGGTCTCTGCGACGCACCCTTTTCGGCATAATAAATGCCGAGCCTGTCGCCGCCGCGGGCAATATCGGAAACGTCAACGCCTTCTGCGCGGAGCGCGCGGATGCAACTGTCGCCGATCGGGTTTGCGGGAATTTTTGTGACGAAACGAGCGTCCTCGCCGAAGCGTGCAAGGGAAACGGCAACGTTTGCCTCGGCTCCGCCGAACGTCGCGCAGAATTTATCCGCCTGTTCAAAGCGGAGGTATCCCTCCGGAGCAAGACGAAGCATTATTTCGCCGAAAGTGACTATTTTTTTCATTTATTTATCCTCCTTATTATCGTCGGGCGGGAGAAGGCGGAAGGTGTCACAATCGAAAAGCACGTGAGCGCCGATGCTCCCCTCCTCGCACGAAATTTCTCTTTTACAGCCGCACTTTTTGCAGGCTATTTCAACCCTGTCCGGATGAGGGGTGACAACAAAGTCTCCTCCGTCGGGACAGTCACATTTGATTGCGTCGTCCTCCGCAAGCTCGCCGAGCGAGAAGAGAATCAGATCCTGAAGATGCGCATCGCCCCATTCTTCGTCCTCGGGCTTTTTGATATCGTCAAAGCTCTGCTCGCCGAGAAGCTCCGAAAGTTCGTCATCCGACTTTTCAATCGCTTCGTCGACCTGCTTTTCATCTCCTATGAAAAGGATATCCATTCCCGCATAGGGGCAGGGGAAAGTGAAAAGTTCTCTTGACATCAGCGTCTTTCTTGAAATGACGAAGGTGTGCGGCGAATCGCAGAAAACGCAGGGTACCGTGAAGCGGTATTTTCCGTCCGACGTTTTGTTTATCGTAAGCTCGCTGCCGCCGCAGTCACACTTTAATTTCAGCATGTCGCCCGACAGCGCAAGCGCGCCGACAACCGTCCGCACGGTGCCTCCGCATTCGTCACAACGATAGGCTATGTCTATATTTTTCGGTTCAAGTATCATTTGATTTCCTCCCCGTTTTTATAGCGTTCGTAATAAAAAAGATATTGCTGCGCAACTCCCGCATAATCGCCGAGGTCGCCAAGGTCTATCCCGTTTTTATAGTATTTGTCCAGCACGCGCTTTATCCATACGTCGATCGGGAATGAGGAGAGACGATGAAAGCCGAAAAGCAAAGCGCAGTTTGCAACCTTGGGTCCGACGCCGCATATCTTCATAAGCTCCGCGCGGGCGTTTTCGTCGTCCAGAGAGGAGATGTTTTCAAGGTTGATTTCGCCGGATGCGACCTTTTTCGCCGCGTCGCTTATGTATTTTGCACGAAACCCCGTGCCGCAGGAGAAAATGTCAATCTCGCTTGCGCAGGCAAGCGTCTCCGCCTTCGGAAAGCTGTAATATATCTTCCCGCCGGACTCAAACGGCTCGCCGAATTTTTCGCAGAGCCGCGCGATAATTTTCTTTATCCTGCCGATATTGTTGTTTTGTGAAACAATGAAGGAGCAAAGCGCCTCCCATTCATCCTGCCGGAGAATCCTTATTCCGTTTCCGACGCGCATTGCGTCAAAAATGACGTCTCCGTATTTGCCGAAATGCTCGCCGATGTTCTTTTTTATGGCGTCGTAATCCTCGTCGATGCAGAGAAACCGCCGCCAGAGTTCTCTGTCCTGCCCGCCGTCAACTGTGACCGTATCGCCGTTGACGGAGATTTTTGCGTGCTCGCGCCCGACAGTCCCCTCCGCAGAGCCGTCCGCAAGGACGTCAAACCGGAAGCACTGACCGCAGTCAAAAATGAGGGCGGGAGAGAAATTCCGGACGCCTTCAAAAACTATTTTATCCGTGCAAACGGCTGTCTGTATCATGATATGCCCTCCTTTGTCGCAGGCTCATACTCAATTATGCGTTATTTTCGCCGTTTTGTCAACCGAAGGGGCATAAATTTAATCGTTATTTAACGATTTTTTATTGTAATTACGAGAAAAAGATGATATTATTATGAAAGAAAATCGAAGCTTTTATTTTCGGAGGAAAAATCTATGAAATTAAAACTTATGACCTATAACATCGCGGCGACAAGAGACTTCGGCAAGGGCACGGGAAAGCCCTTTGAATATTCCGTTGAAAAATATGCCCAAATGATAAAGGAGCAGAACCCCGATATCTGCGGGCTCAACGAGGTTGACTATATGCTCGTGCGCAGCGGCAGAATAAAGACTACGCAGGTTCTGGGCGGTCTTCTCGGCTATGAGGACGCGTTCGCGCCGGCGGTCACGTGGCTTTTCGGCGGCAAGCCGGGCAATTACGGAAACGGCTTCCTCTCAAAGCATCATATAAAAGACGTACGCATCTGTCCCATTCCCGACCCCGTCACGCGTGACGAGGACGTCTATTACGAAACAAGGGTTATCCTCAATGCGCTCGTCGATTTTGAGGGAACGGACGTTGACGTTTTCGTTTCGCATTTCGGTCTTGCAAAGGCGGAAAGAGCAAACGCCGTAAAAATTCTGGCGGAGCTGATAAAGGACAGCAGTCATCCCGTTATCGTTATGGGAGATTTCAATGCCCAGCCCGACGACCCCGTTCTCGACCCCATCCGCGAGCTTCTCTCCGATACGTTTGACGTCTATCCGGACAAGGGCGCTATAACCTACCCGACAAACCCCGAATTCGGCCCCGACCAGAAGATAGATTATATCTTCGTCAGCAAGGAATTCAGAACGGAGTCCGTTGAAATAATCGACAGGCAGCTCTCCGACCACAAGGCGTATATCGCAAACGTAGAGCTGACGGTATAAATCCGAAAGGAGACGCTCTCTTGGCAGAAAAGATATATACGATACCGATAAACGAGGCTTTTGATAAGACCCTCGAAAGCGAAACTCCGGACTGCCCCCTCTGCCTTTTGCGCAGAATGCTCGAAAAAAACGAGATTGAACGTATAACCGGCGCAGCGATGATGGAGCCGGATGTCCGGATTGAAACAAACAAAAAGGGCTTTTGCCGCAGGCACTTCGATATGATGACGGGCGGCGGCGGAAGTCGTCTTCCCATCGCGCTTATGCTTGAAAGTCACATAGCCGAGACGGAAAAGGAAATCTTCTCCGGCGGCACCCTCTTTGACGGCAAGGGCGCAAAGGAGGAGGAAAAGCTGGCAAGGCTTGAAGCCTCATGCTATGTCTGCTCGCGCGTCGACGACGCTTTTTCAAAAATGCTCGGCACGGTGATATATCTCTGGGAAAACGAGGAGCAGTTCCGCGATAAATACAAGGCGCAACGTTGCTTCTGCCTGCCGGACTACAAGCTCTTGCTCGCGGCGGGGAGAGACAATCTTCCGAAGAAAATGTTCGGCGAATTCTTCTCCGTATCGCGGGATATTATGAAAAAGTATATTCACGAGCTTGGGGGCGACGTCAGCTGGTTCTGCAAAAAATTTGACTATCGCTATGACTCCGAGCCTTGGTACAACGCAAAGGACTCCGTTCCGAGGGCAATAAATTTCCTCTCCGGAGGCGTCAACTCCGAAGAAAACAAGTAATCGGTCAATAAAAATATTCACAAAATAAAGGAAGGCAAAAACAATGAAACAGTTCAGAAGAATAGGCATACTTACGTCGGGCGGCGACGCTCCCGGCATGAACGCCGCATACAGAGCGGCGGCAAGAGCGGCTCTTGCAAGAGGCGTTGAGGTTTACGGTATTTATGAGGGCTATAAGGGGCTTATAAACGACAATATGGTGCTCGTCAAGTCCCCCTCCGACGTATCGAACATCATCACGCGCAGCGGTACCGTCCTTTATACCGACCGTTGCCTTGAATTCAAAACGGAAGAAGGCATGGCAAAGGCTATTGCCGTCTGCAAAAAGAATCATATCGACGGTATAATCGCTATCGGCGGCGACGGAACGTTCCGCGGTGCAACCGACCTTTCCAAGCGCGGCATACCGACGATCGGTATCCCCGGCACGATTGATAACGACATAACCTCCACCGATTATACAATCGGTTTTGACACGGCAATGAACACGGTCATCGCTATGGTTGACCGTCTCCGCGACACTTGCGAATCGCACGCGCGCTGCGATGTTGTTGAGGTCATGGGTCGCTGGGCAGGACATATTGCGCTCCGCACGGGCATCGCAACCGGCGCAACGGCTATCGCAATCCCCGAAATCCCGTTCGATGAGGACAAGGCGATCGAGGACATAAAGCGGGCAAGAGCCGGCGGCAAGAGGGCGTTTATCGTCATCGTTTCCGAGGGGCTTCCCGGTTATGCGGAACAGCTCGCAAAGACCATTCAGGACAAAACCGGCGTAGAAACGAAGTTTGCCCGCCTTGCGCACGTTCAGCGCGGCGGCTCGCCCACTCTTGAGGACAGACTCGTCGCTTCCGAAATGGGCGTTTATGCCGTTGACCAGCTTCTCGCAGGTCATTCCGACCTTGTTGTCTGCAAGGTTGACGACAAAATCTGCTGCACGGATATCAAATATGCGCTGACGGTTGACAGAATGTTCAAAAAGAAAATCACTCCCGAAGAAATCGCCGCGCTCTCTCCCGAGGACAAGGCGTCTATGGAGGCGCGTTGCGCAAAGGTGCTTTCCGGTATGCAGCGTCTTTACGAAATCGCCGGCGAAATCCAATAACCTACTTTTCTTTGGAAAAGAAAAGTAGGCACCGTACTTTTCTTTGAAAAGAAAAGTAGGCAAAAGAAA
>ENA-ORSL01000374-ORSL01000374.1-human-gut-metagenome-genome-assembly--contig:-NODE-374-length-50201-cov-4.159474_pt1 | contig 50201 bp, 38 predicted proteins | sample MGYA00242190_ERZ509157 | MGnify/ENA primary metagenome ERZ509157 (study PRJEB26280, sample SAMEA2338664) | human gut metagenome | biome: human gut; feature: human-associated habitat; material: faeces... | reverse complement strand
GGAGGAAATTGTATGAAGAATTCTAAAGGTATGTCAGTAATATCACTAGTTGTAACTGTTATAGTGATAGTTATTATAACTTCTATAACTATGTACACTGGTATTGGAGCAATATCAAGTACAAGAAAGAAGGGCGCTGTTGATAAATTAGACGTTATTTGCAACGCTATTAGAAAAAGTGATGAACTTTTAAATCATGATGATATGGAAGCTATGGAATTGAATTATGACGAGCTTAGAAAGTTAGAACTTGAAAAGTATTATGATGAAAAATATCCTATATATTTAACAAAAGAAACTGTAAATACTGGCTCTAAAATCGAAAGTGTATATTCGTTAAAAATGTACAATAAAGATTTAGAATATGCTAAAACTTCATTTACTACTACTAGATTGTTCGAAAAAAACAATGTTGAGGTTTCTTTTGATGAAGAAAAGGGTGTGAATAGACCTTTAGTGTATCCTAATATGTACCCACTAACAATTGATGGTGAAAGTGTTGTATCGGATGTATATGAAGACAATTGGTATAACTATAACAACACAGCTCCAATTTTTGCAAAGATGAAATATGATACAAATAATGATGGCAAAATAGATGATGAAGAAGAAACGTATGTATGGATTCCAAGATTTGCATATTCAATACAAGAATATTATAACGGATATAATAATCCAACAAAGGTAAGCACTGACGTACCTAATTCTGCAATAAAGATAGTCTTTTTAAGAGAGAACACAAATTATATGGTTAACAACGAAGTACTTCCAACAGGTTATATTGTGCATCCAGCATTTACTTCAAACGGCAACAATTATTCGGGAATTTGGGTTTCAATGAATACATCTGATTTAGTAGAAAATGTGCATAATGCTTCGGTTGAAGCCGCAGCTTGGATTTACGGAGATGAGAATGCAAGTAGCCATCTGATGACAAATTCAGAGTATTCAGCAGCTTTGTATTTGATGTTTGCGAAAAACGCATTTAATCAAATAGATTTCATTAGTGAAAATGAATTGGTTGCAGCTGGATTAAAAGGTATAGGTACAAGCTTAAATGATGCAGAGTGTGCAGATTTTTATGAACTTGATTCAAGTTCTGAAACAGGTATAATAGACAAACTTGGAGATGCAATGGTTGAAACTAACTGGGAGAGATTAACTGCTGATTATCCAACTGCAGAAAAGCCATATGTTGTAAGATTGTTAAAGTCTGGGTATTTTGATTTTACATCTGCAAGTTCAACAGCTAGATATCATTATAGAGCTGTAATTGTAAATAAGTAAGGAGTAATTATTATGAGAAAGAATGGACCATATCCATATTATGAAGTAAAAAAGATTAGAAATTTAAAAGAGATGCTAAATGGAGCATGTAAAGAATTTAGCGATAGAACAGCCTTTGTTGTAAAAAGAAAAGGTGATGATAAGTATAATGAAATAAAGTATTCTCAACTTTTGAAAGATGTAAATGCTTTAGGGACAGCACTTATTGATATCGGACTTAAGGATAAAAATATTGCTGTTATAGGTGAGAATAGATATGAATGGTGTATATCGTATCTTGCCACGGTTAATGGAGTTGGAACGATTGTACCACTAGATAAGGAGTTACCAGAATCAGAAATTGAAAGTTTGCTGGAGCGTTCAAATGCAATTGCAATAATCTATTCTGGAAAAAAGAATGAGCAAATTGAAAACATTAAAAATAGAAAAGCAACTCCTGTTAAGTACTATATTACAATGGAAGACGAAAAAGAAAACGAATATAATTTACCAAACTTAATAGAGAGAGGAAAGAAACTCTTAAAAAATAAAGATAAAAGATACGCAAATTGCAAGATAGATGAAGAAGCTGCAAAGATAATATTGTTTACATCTGGAACAACAGATAGGTCAAAAGCTGTTTTATTATCACATAAAAATATTGTTTCAGATATGATGTCTGCATGTGGAAATATATTGATAGTTCCAGAAGATAGATTCTTTTCAATTCTTCCTGTACATCACACTTACGAATGTACAACTGGATTTTTAATTCCTCTATATAGAGGAGCTTCGATAGCTATATGTGAAGGATTAAGATACATAGCACAGAATATGAAAGAAACGAGCCCAACAGTAATACTTGGTGTTCCTGCAATATTTGAGGCAATGTATTCAAAGTTATGGTCTACGATAGAGAAAAAAGGACTTGCTAAGAAGTTAAATATGCTATTAAAAATAAGTGATGCTTTGCTAAAGGTTGGAATAGACATTAGGAAAAAAGCTTTTAAAGCAATACATGATAATTTCGGCGGAAGATTAAGACTTTGTATAGTTGGTGCTGCTGCGGTAAATCCTGAGGTTAGTGTAGGCTTTAGAAGACTTGGAATAGAATTTTTACAAGGGTATGGATTAACTGAATGTGCACCACTAATTGCTGTTAACAGAGATCATTATTATAATGATGCTGCGGCGGGTGTTAGAGTTAGAGGAGTCGATTTAATGATTGACAATCCGAATGATGAAGGCGTTGGTGAGATTTGTGCTAAAGGCGACAATGTAATGATTGGATATTACAATGATCCAGAAGAAACAAAGAGAGTTTTACATGACGGATGGCTACATACAGGAGATTTAGGTTATTTTGATAAGGATGGTTTCTTGTTTATAACAGGAAGATTAAAGAGTGTTCTTATCACAAAGAATGGAAAAAATGTTTTTCCAGAAGAGATAGAATCATTACTAAATAAAAGTGAGATTATAAAGGAAAGTATGGTATATCAAAAAGAAAATAAAGAAAAAGATGATACTATAATTTCAGCTATACTAGTTCCAGACTATGATAAAGTCAAAGAAAAATACGGCGAACTTTCAGAAGATGATTTAAAAGAAAAATTGTGGCAAGAGGTAAAAATCGTAAATGATAATCTTGTTAGTTACAAGCATGTAAAGGAAATATCTATTAGAGATAAAGAATTTGAAAAAACAACTACTTTAAAGATTAAACGTTATTTGGTTAAGTGATGAATAGGCTTGGTTTCAACTTTTGCTTTAATTACAATTGAAAAAAAGTGTAAAACTTGCTATAATAAGCGACGGAAATAACTAGAAAATGGAGGAATACTATTGAGCAACCAAGATAATATACGAAATTTTTGCATTATTGCACATATAGATCATGGAAAATCAACTTTAGCAGATAGGCTAATTGAACTTACGGGTGTATTAACCAAGAGAGAAATGCAAGACCAAGTGCTAGATAATATGGATTTGGAGAGAGAAAGAGGAATAACAATTAAGCTTCAATCCGTTAGGACAACCTATACTGCGAAAGATGGTAAAGAATATATATTAAATTTAATAGACACGCCAGGGCATGTAGACTTCACCTATGAAGTTTCTAGAAGTTTAGCTGCATGCGAAGGAGCTATACTTGTTGTTGATGCTTCACAAGGCGTTGAAGCACAAACTTTGGCAAATGTATATTTAGCATTAGACAATGATTTGGAAATTGTACCAGTTATTAATAAAATAGACCTACCAAGTGCTAATCCAGAAATGGTTATAAATGAAATTGAAAATGTTATAGGAGTTGAGGCACATGATGCCCCACTAATATCAGCTAAAACAGGGCTAAATGTTGACCAAGTCTTGGAAGCAATCGTAAATCGAATTCCAGCACCAAATGGAGATGAGAATGCACCAACCAAAGCACTTATTTTTGATTCATATTATGATAATTATAAAGGTGCTGTTGCTTTTGTAAGAGTAAAAGACGGAAGCATTAAAGTTGGTGATGAGGTTGATTTCATGGCGACAGGAAAAACGTACACTGTGGCTGAAGTAGGATATTTTGGTGCAGGTACATACATTCCAACAAATGAATTAAAAACTGGTGAAGTTGGATATGTGGCAGCTAGTATAAAGAATGTATCAGATATTCATGTTGGTGATACGATTACTAAAAAGTCAAATCCAGCAACAAAGCCACTTCCAGGATATAAGAAGATAACACCAATGGTTTATTGCGGAATATATCCAGCTGACGGAAGTGATTATGAAGATTTAAAAGCGGCTCTTGAAAAATTATCATTAAATGATGCTTCGCTTTTCTGGGAGCCTGAAACGTCGGTTGCTTTAGGATTTGGTTTTAGATGTGGATTTCTAGGATTACTACACATGGAAATTATTCAAGAAAGAATTGACCGTGAGTATGACTTGAATGTAATCACAACAGCGCCAAGTGTTATTTATAAAGTTATAAAAACAGATGGAACTAAATTTGATTTATATAATCCAACAGATCTTCCACCAGCGCAAGAGATTTCAAAAATGGAAGAACCAATTGTTAAAGCTGATATAATGTTGCCAAAACAATATGTTGGAAATATCATGGAATTGTGTCAAGATAGACGTGGTATATATAAAGATATGAAATACATGGATGAGAATAGAGTCATCTTAATTTATGAAATGCCATTAAATGAGATAATATATGATTTTTTTGATGCACTTAAATCGAGAACAAAAGGATATGCATCATTTGATTATGAAATTATTGGTTACAGAGAATCAGATTTGGTTAAACTAGACATATTATTAAATGGAGATTTGATAGATGCTTTTTCTTTGATTGTTCACAAAGATAAAGCGTATGCTCGAGGAAGAAAGATGGCAGAAAAATTAAAAACAACAATACCAAGACAAATGTTTGAAATACCAATACAAGCATCAATAGGCGGAAAAGTAATAGCAAGAGAAACAATATCAGCTATGAGAAAAGACGTACTTGCTAAGTGTTATGGTGGAGATATAACGCGTAAGAAGAAATTATTAGAGAAACAAAAAGAAGGAAAGAAAAAGATGAGGCAATTAGGTACAGTTGATGTTCCTCAAGAAGCATTTCTATCAATTCTTAAATTAGATGAAGAATAAAGATAGAGGGCGATAGATTTGATGTCAGCAACACATGCAATGTATGCAAAGAAAATATGTGAACATATACAACTAATGTATGGGGTTAAATTAAAAAAGTACAATTTAATATATGGAAGTATAAAACCAGACATATCAATGCTTTTTCCAAAACATCCGCATTATATAAATGAATCATTAGATAATCTTTGTTATACGGCAGATATGTTAATTGAATCAACTGAAAATAAGGATGAAATAGAAACAAGAGCCTTTTCAAGAGAACTTGGAGTCGTACTTCATTATGTTACGGATTTCTTTTGTATGGTTCACAATGATGTTAATGGAAAAAAGCATCCAACGAATTATAGGCACGTTGTGTACGAGCAAAACTTTCAAAACAAATTAAAAACTTATGAACTTGATGAAGTACGAGAAGATGTAGCCAATAGACTACCACAAGATATACAAAAGATTGAAAGCACATCTTTAAAAGATTATATAGTTTTTAGACATAAAAAATATATGAAAGAAATAGGAAAATCATATTTATATAATTCATATAACAAAAAGAGAAATATCGATATTAATTATTCTTTTGGAATGTCCGTTGAAATGGCTTCATATATAATTAATTCAATATTGTCTAATAAGAAAGGAAAATAAAAATGGAAGATTTTAAAATTGAAGGAAGAAATGCAGTAATTGAATTATTGAAGTCAGGAAAACCAATTAATAAATTATATATATTAAAGGGTGAAAGACAAGGCTCTATAAATGAGATAATTAAAATTGCAAAACGAAACAAAAATGTTATTGTTGAAGTAGACAAGAATAAATTAGATTCACTTTCTGAAACAAAGCATCATCAAGGTGTAATAGCATTTGTATCTCCTGTAGAATATAAAGAACTTGATGATATTTTTGCACTAGCAAAAGAAAGAAATGAAGATCCATTTATAATTATAGCTGATGAAATTGAGGATCCACACAATTTAGGTGCTTTGATAAGAAGTGCTGAAGGTGCTGGTTGTCACGGAATAATAATTCCCAAAAGACGTGCAGTTGGCGTAACTGAAATTGTTGTAAAAACTTCAGTAGGAGCAACTCAATATGTTCCGGTTGTTAGAGTAAATAATATAAATGAAACAATAAGAGAATTAAAAGATAGAGGCGTTTGGATAGTTGGAACTGACGGAAATGCTGATAAGTTGTATTATGAACAAGATTTAACAGGACCAATTGCAATCATAATAGGTAGTGAAGGAAGAGGAATGAATTCTCTTACAATGAAGAATTGTGACTATTTAGTAAAGATTCCTATGATGGGCAAAATCACATCTCTTAATGCAAGTGTTTCTGGTGGAATTATAATGTTTGAAGCATTGAAACAAAGAATACAAAAGAAGTAAACTTACTTTATTGATATTATCTAAAAAACATATTGCTTACAGAAAAAATATCACAGGTTAAGGAGAAAATAAAATGGAAAACGAAGAACTAATTCAAGCAGTTGAAGCAATGCTATTTGCTAGTGGAAAAGCCGTAAACCCAGCTACTATTGCTGAAATATTAAATGTTGAAAAAGAAGATGTTGTAAATGCAATAGAAGAATTAAGAAAGATATTACTTGAAAGAAGAAGTGGCATACAGGTAATTAAGGTCAATGAATCATATCAACTTGCTACACTCGAAAAATTCTATTCATATATTTGTACAATGTTAGATAATAGACCAAAGCCAACACTTTCACAAGCTGCACTTGAGGTATTGTCCATTGTTGCATATAATCAAAACTCAACAAGGGCCGAAATTGAAAAGATAAGAGGAGTATCTTCGGATAGTGCATTAAACAAACTTCTAGAGTACAACCTAGTTGAAGAAGCTGGTAAGATGAATGTACCAGGAAGACCAATGATGTATAGAACTACAGATGAGTTTTTAAAGATGTTTGGTTATACATCATTAAAAGATTTACCAGAATTGCCTGATTTAAGAGAAAGTGTTAATGAATATAAACAATATGAAAATCAAACAAAAATTGAAGAAGAAACTAATTCTAATTTAAGCGAATAAGAAGGATGATGCACAGATGAAAATAGTAATGGGAAGAGCTGGTTATGGAAAAAGCTACTATTGCATGAATGAAATAAAACAAAACATAGAAGAGGCTTACGAAGGGCCTCTAATTTATATTGTGCCAGAACAATTTTCACTTACAGCAGAGTATGATATTTCAAAGGTTATAAACAGAGGTGGCACATTAGAGGCACAAGTTCTAACCTTTAAAAGATTGTGTCATAGAATATATAATGAGTTTGGATATAAAATGCAAAACATAACAAAATCGGGCAAAGCTATGCTTGTATATTCAATAATGAAGGATTTAGAAAAAGATTTAACTTTGCTTAATGGTGTAGACAGAAAACCTGGATTAGTTTCTACTGTGTGTGATTTGATTTCAGAGTTTAAAAGATACAATATAACACCTGAAGCTTTGATGAACGCTAATGTTAAAGATAAAAGGCTTGTAGATAAGTTACAGGAACTAGCGTACATATACAGAGAGTATCAAAAAAGAGTGGAAGGAAAGTTTCTTGATACTGATGATGATTTGAATGCTGTATTGAGATTTATAGATACATCAAAGATAATTAAAGATGCGAAAATATGGATTGATGGCTTCGACGGATTTACGCCTCAAGAATTAGAAGTAATAAAGGCATTAAATAAAAATTGTGATATTACGATTGCAATTTCTGCAGATAATCAAGAGAGTGAATTGTTTTTGCTTAATAGAAAGACGATTGACAAAATTAAAAGATTTTCAAATATTGATGAAATATATTTAGACGAGGAAAAAAGGTTTAATAATGACGAATTACGTTTCTTAGAAAAGCAATATAATACAATTACAAATGAAACTTATGATAGTGAAACAAAAAATATAAATATAACTATAAATTCAAACTTGTATGATGAGGTTGAAAATGTTGCTATAAATATATTAAAAAAAGTTCGTGATGAGGGTTACAGATATGAAAACATTTTAATAGCGACAAGAAATATTGAGAATTATAAATCGATATTTAAAATGTTGTTTGAAAGATATAATATTCCGTATTTTATAGATGCAAAAACTGACTTGTCTATGCAACCGCTTATATCACTTGTTCTTTCGTTATTAGACATAGTAAACAAGAATTTTCAAACTGAAAGCATAATAACATATTTAAAAACAGGACTTACTAATATATATGACTTTAATGATGTTGACTTAATAGAAAACTATGTTTTATCTTATGGTATAAAGGGAACTAGATGGCTTGATGAGTGGAAATATGATACAGATGAAAATAATGAAAGGATAAATGCTATACGTTTAAAGATAGTGACTCCTATTGTTAATTTTATTTCTAAATTAGATAAAAAGAAAACAGTTAGGGAACTATCTATTGCAATATATGAATTCTTGATAGCGATTGAAGTAGATAAGTCTTTGCAAAATTTCCTTGAAAAAGTAAAAGATAGCGAAAATAGTGCAGACATTATGTTTGTGGATAGCTATATACAGGTGTGGAATATTTTTTCAAAGCTTTTGGATGAGATGGTCCAAACAATGGGTGATGACAAAACTACTTTTGATAAATTTGCTGCAATATTGAAACAAGGAATATTGACTCAAGAAATAGGTCTTATTCCGACGAGTAAGGACCAAGTAGCAATAGGCGATATTTCACGTTCAAAGAATTCCCATGTGAAGATTTTGTATGTGGTAGGAGTTAATGATGGAATCTTTCCAATGCAATATAATGAGGAGGGTTTCTTAAATGATAATGAAAGAAACACGTTGATGGAGAATGATATAGAAATTGCAAAAGATACTAAGATGCTACTACTTGAGGAAAATTTCAATATATATAAGATATTAACAACGCCAAGTGAAGAGCTACATTTGTCATATCCTATTACAGATGATTCTGGTACAACACTAAGACCTTCTTCGGTTATTAATCAAATCAAGAAGTTGTTTAAGAAAGTCACAAAGTTTGATTATTTGTCGTCTAAGCCATCATGGGAAGAATTGATTAATACAAAAGATTCAACTTTTACGCATCTTGCTCTTAATGTAAGGGAACTTAAAGAGAATAGTGATGTGGATAAGAGATGGCTTTTAGTATATAAGTGGTATAAGGATAATAACGTGGATGCTGTTTCTATTATTAAGAGTGGCTTGGAGTTTAATAATAGTGTTGGAAGAATTAGTAGTGCCAATGCTAAAGGGCTTTATGGCTCTACAATGAATTCGAGCGTGTCAAAGATGGAAACTTATGCTTCGTGTCCTTTTATGTTTTATTTGAAATATGGTTTGAATATTAAAGAAAGAAAAATTTTCAAACTTCAAACACCTGATGTTGGTGTGTTTATGCATGATATATTAGATAAGTTTGCAAAGTATTTAGAAAAGAATAATATTAGTTGGCGTGAGATAGAGAAAGATGATATTGAACAAATTGCAGGCAAAATTGTTGATGAAACTTTAGCTGAATCGAGGTATCAGATTTTGACTAGTAGTAATAGACTTAAGTTTATGAGTATTAAACTTAAACGTGTTATAAAGAGAGTGCTTTGGGTTATTACTATGCATATTAAGAATAGTGAGTTTGATGTGGTTGGCAGCGAGATTAGTTTTGGTGTTAATAAGGAGTATCCACCGATTGAACTTGAGTTGCATGATGGTAATAAGGTTTTGTTAAATGGTAAGATTGATAGGATGGATATTGCAAAGACGGATGATAATAGGTATGTGCGTATTGTGGATTATAAGTCTTCTGCTAAGGAGATAAGTCTTTCTAATGTTTACTACGGGCTTCAACTTCAGCTTATTACTTATCTTGATGTTGCTAGTAAGGATGGCCTTGTTCCTGGCGGTGCTTTGTATTTGAAATTAGATGATCCGATAATTTCTACTAAGAAGGATGTTACTCCTGAAGAGGTTGAGCAGGAGATTAGGAATAAGTTGAAGATGAGTGGTATTATTTTGGCTGATGTTAAGTTGGTTAAAGCTATGGATACTAATATGAAGATGGAGTCTGAAAATCTGACTTTGGGTATGAAGAAGGATGGGTCTTTTACTAAGATGCCTGTTGCGACTGAAGAGGAATTGAAGGATTTGTGTAAGCATACTAAGAGGCTACTTAAGCAGTTTGCTGAGAAGATTTTGGATGGTGATGTGAGGAATGAGCCTATAAGGAATAAGAAGCATTCGCCTTGTGAGTATTGTGATTATAGGGAGATTTGTAATTTTGATAGGGAGCTTGGAAATAGGTTTAGGGTTGTTAGTGAGCTTAAGAATGAGGAGGTTTTTGAGCAGATCAAACTATTTTAGATTTTCTCTGATTGAGTTGTAGCCTTAGAAAAATTAAATGAATTTTTCTCCGATTGAGTTGCAGCATTTTAAAAAGATTATTTAATTTTTCTTATTGTTGTTTGGCTTATATGATTTACAAAATTCGTAGCGGAGCACAGTGTGCTCCATAAGCTAAAAAGTATAAATGAAAAAAATGAAAGGTACTATAAATTGAGTTGTTAATTTTGCTCGTGTTTGGAAAGGGTGTTGCCGATGGCTGATGTTAAGTGGACTAAGGAGCAGTTGGATGCTATTAATGTGAGAAATTCAAAAGTTTTGGTTGCTGCTGGTGCTGGTAGTGGAAAGACTGCTGTGCTGGTTGAAAGAATAATAAGGAAAGTAATTGATGACAAGATTGATATTGATAAGATGCTTATAGTGACTTTTACTAATGCTGCGGCTAGTGAGATGAAGGAGCGTATTCGTGCTCGTTTGTATGATGAGGTTGCTAATAATCCATCACTTCAAAAGCAGATTTTGTATTTGAATAGGTCTAGTATTATGACTATTGATGCTTTTTGTAAGAAGGCGATTAAGGATTATTTTTATAAGATTGATATTGATCCTAATTTTAAAATTGCTGATAATACTGAGAATGAGTTGCTACGTTTAGAGGCTATTGATGAAGTGTTAGAAGAGTTGTATGAGCAAAATGATGTTAATGTTATAGAAGTTTTGGATGCGTATTCTACTAATAGGTCTGATGAGAATCTTATAAATTTGATATTGTCGATACATAGGTTTATACAGAGTTGTCCTAAACCTCTTGAGTGGCTTGCTGAAAAGTGTGATATGTATAATGTCGACGTTGATGATTTTTCTGATACTCCTTGGGGTAAGATGCTGATTGATTATACTAGAAAGACGATTCGTGAGGTTATTGATGAACTTAAGACGGTTGAAGAAGAACTTATTGCAATTCCTGATGCTGCAAATTATTTGCTTACGATTCAAGATGATATTTTTAGACTTGAGGCTCTTAGAAAGAATAATTTTAAATGGGATGATTATTATGAAGAGTTTAGAAAAATTGAGTTTTCTCAATTGAAGCGTGCACCAAAGCTTGATGAGGATACTAGAAAGTATGTTCAAGATGCTAGAAAGAAAATGAAAGGTTTGATGGATGATTATTTTAAGGAGAAAGTTTTTATTTCTACTTCGGATGAGATTTTGAATGATATTGAGTATGTGTATTCTAATCTTAATGTTATATATTCTATTGTGAAAGCTTTTGATGAGCGTTTTAAGAAGAAGAAGGCGGATAAGAATCTTTTGGATTTTTCTGATATTGAGCATTTGTGTTTGAAGTTGTTTGAGGAAAATGATGATGTTGTTGCTGACTTTAAGAATAAGTATTCGGAAATTCTTATAGATGAGTATCAGGATAGTAATTTGATTCAAGAAGAGATTCTTACGAAGATAGCTAATGATAGTGTTTTTATGGTTGGTGATGTGAAACAGAGTATTTATAAGTTTAGACAGGCTAAACCTGAGTTGTTTTTGGAAAAGTATAATTCGTACCCTAATTATGATGAAGATGTTCAATGTAAAGAAAACAAGATTTTGCTATTTAAGAATTTTAGAAGTAATCAGAATATTATAGATGAGGTTAATTTTATTTTTAAGAATATAATGTTTAAGGAAACTGGCGAGATTGATTATACTGAAAAAGAATATTTGAAGTTTGGTGCTTCGTATTATCCTGTTGAAGGCAAGACTGCTGAGCTTCATATAATTGATAAAAAGGTTTCGGAAGAAAGTTTGTTTGATGATGATGATATAGAGGAGAAGCCTCAACTTGAAGCAAGGGTTGTGGCTAAAAGGATTGAGGAATTGGTCGGAGTTTTTGAAGTTTATGATAAAGAAACTAAGTGTATGCGTAAGGCGAGGTATTCTGATATTGTGATTTTGCTTAGAGCTACAAAGGGGTATACTGATACATTACAAGATGAATTATCTCTTAGAAATATTCCTGTTTATGTGGATGTTAAGTCTGGATATTTTGAAAATGCAGAGGTTCAAATTATTTTGTCTTTGCTTAAGATTATAGATAATCCATATCAGGATGTGCCTTTGCTTGCTGTGCTTAGATCTCCGATTGGTAATTTTGATGTTAATGAATTGACTAAGATAAGAATGTATGATAAAAAATGTAGTTTTTATGATGCTCTTTTGATTGCTATGTCTAATGGTGACGCAAAGGTTAAGGCTTTTATTGATAGACTTAATGTGTGGCGTGAAAAGTCTAGGTATCAGGCTATTGATGAGTTTATTTCGTATCTATATGAGAATACTGGTTATTATTATTATGTATCTCTTCTTCCTCATGGAGAGTCTAGGCAAAATAATTTGAAAGTTTTGTTGAAAAAGGCGAGTGAGTATAGTAAGTCTACTTTTAAAGGGCTATATAACTTTTTGACTTTTATAGAGAATGTTAAGACATCATCTGGAGATTTTGATGCGCCTAGTGAATTGTCCGAGGCTGATGATGTTGTTAGAATAATGAGTATACATAAAAGTAAAGGCCTTGAATTTCCTATTGTTTTCTTATGTGGCACCGGCAGAAAGTTTAATACAAAGGATTTGAGTAATAAGATAATTTTTCACCAAGACCTGGGCTTGGGTGTTGATATTATTAATGTAAAGAAGAGAATAACTTATGAAAGTATTCCAAAGCTTGCTATAAAGCTTCAAAACCAAAAAGAACTGCTTGCAGAAGAGATGAGAATACTTTATGTTGCGATGACAAGGGCAAGAGAAAAGCTTATTATTACTGCACTTACTCAAAATTTGGAGAAGAGGTTTAAGGAGTGGGAATCTCCTATTAGTATGTATGGTATAAGTACTGCAAAAAGTTATGCTGATTGGATTTGCAAAGTTGCTTTGTCTATAAAGAATGATTGGGGTGTTAAAGAGTGGAGTTATGATGATGTACTTAATATCGACGATGTGGTTATTAAAAAATTAGAAAACTCTGTTGCTGATGCTGAATATGATGATTTAAAAGAAAAAGTTTTTATTGATGGTAGAATCAATTGGATGTATCCTTATATTACTTCGACAAAGTTGCCAACGAAGTTATCTGTTAGTGAATTAAAACGATTGAATAATATTTATGATTATACAGAATCTCAAAGTGTAAGAAGTATGGAAATTCCAAGTTTTATAAATGAGGATGAAGCTGTTGGTGCTGTTTATGGAACTTTGTTACATAATAAAATGGAGAAGCTTGATTTTGAAAGATTAAATGTTGACGAGGTTTTGGAAGACGTTGATGACATAGATGTAAGAAAAAAATTGTATAATGATATAAATAAGTTCTTAAATAGTCAATTGTTTAGTATAATAAAGGGAGCAGACAAGATATATAAAGAAATGCCATTCAATTTGAATGTGTCTGTTAAGAATATTTTTGGAGTTGATGATGCTTCTGCAAGTGATGAGATAATGGTACAAGGTATAATTGACTTATATGCAGAAACACAAGAAGGATATATTGTGGTAGACTACAAGAGTGATCATTTGTCTAATTCAGAGGAGTTTAAGGCTAGATATCAAAAGCAACTTGAGTATTATAAGCTAGCTTTAGAAACAATGACTGGTAAGAAAGTTCTTGGTACATACATTTATTCATTTAGTATGGAAAAAGAAATAAAAATTGTTTGATATTTTATATATGATGTAATATAATTGTAACAGAAACGTAAAAGAATCGTAATAAATAACGAAAAATAGAAATTGTAAGAGAAAGAGGTTGATGCTGATGTTCGGCTTTGGGCAATCAATTGGTATAGATTTAGGAACGGCAACAGTACTTGTCCATGTGAAAGGAAAAGGAATAGTATTAAGGGAACCATCAGTTGTAGCGATAGATAGAAATACAGGAGAAGTGGTATCTGTTGGCGAAGAAGCTAGAAGAATGCTTGGAAGAACACCAGGCAATATAGTTGCTATAAGACCACTTAAAGATGGAGTAATTTCAGATTATTCAGTAACAGAGAAGATGCTTAAATACTTTATAAGAAAAGTTTGTGGAAAGTTTGTAATGGCACCTACTATAATGGTTTGTGTACCTTCTGGTGTTACCGAAGTTGAAAAAAAGGCTGTAGTTGATGCTGCAACTCAAGCTGGTGCTAGAAAAGTATATTTAATAGAAGAACCAATAGCTGCAGCCATAGGTGCAGGTCTTGATATAAACAAGGCTTGTGGCAGTATGGTTGTTGATATGGGTGGTGGAACAACAGATATAGCTGTTATTTCATTAGGTGGTGCAGTTGCAAGTACTTCAATAAAGGTTGCTGGTAATAAATTTGATGAATATATCATTAAGTACATTAAGAAAAAGTATAATGTAATTATTGGTGAAAGAACAGCTGAAGATTTGAAGATAAATATAGGTTGTGTTTATCCAAGAATGCAAAGACTTGAAATGGAAGTTAGAGGAAGACACTTAAAAACAGGACTTCCAGTTAATTTAACAGTAAATTCTGATGATATATTAGAAGCTCTTCAAGAGCCAGCATATCAAGTTATAGAAGCAGTATTTTCAGTGCTAGAAAGAACTCCACCAGAATTATCTGCAGACATTAGTGATAGAGGCATATACATGACTGGTGGTGGATGTTTAGTTTATGGACTAGACAAATTAATACAAGAAAAAACTGGTATAAATGTAATGATCGCAGAAGAATCTGTATCTTGTGTTGCTCTTGGAACAGGCAAAGCACTTGAAAATGAAGAAATGCTACAGCAATTAGATGTAAGAAGAAGAGTACCACAATATTAATAAATAAAATTAACATAACTATAAAAATCAAATTTTGAGATCTTTCGACTAAAATGAAGAAAATCTCACACATAAAAAACACCCTTTTCATTTTTTAGAAAAGGGTGTTTTTGTAACTTTTATATTTATTTTAACATCATTCTGCCAAGTTTTGTAATACTTCCAGCACCAACAGTCAAGATGATATCATCATTTTTAATATGAGTTAGTAGATAATCTTTACATTCTTCAAGAGTAGGGATGTATACGCAATTCTTAGAAAATTCATTTACCTTATCTGCAAGTTGTTTTGATGAAACAAGACCTGTGTCTTTTTCACGGGCTGCATAAATATCTGTAATTATGACATTGTCAGCCTCTTCAAAGGCTTTTACGAATTCATCAAATAGGGTGTAAGTTCTGGTGTAAGTGTGAGGTTGAAAAACAACCCATAACTTGTTATATTGCATATTTTTTGCTGAACTTATTGTTGCTTTTATTTCAGTTGGATGATGTGCATAGTCGTCATATATATTTGCACCATTAACAGTTCCTACATATTCAAAACGTCTGCTTGCACCTCTAAATTCTGAAAGGGCTTGCTTTATGACATCAGCTGAAATATTATAATTTCTAGCAACTGCGGTGCTTGCTAAAGCGTTATAAACATTGTGATGACCAGGTACATTTAAAGTTATTTCAATTTTTTCTTCTTTTGAAGCTGCTGTGAAAGAATAACCACCATTTTTATTAAGTTTTATATCTTTAGCAACCCAGTTAGCATCTTCATTTTCTATTCCAAAAGTCATAAGTTTTGCTTTATGATTTTTGGAAATGTCCATGCAGTTTTTATCGTCTGCATTTAGCAAAATTAGTCCCTCTTCATTTGGAATGTCTATAAAAGTGTTAAATGCTGATTTTATATCATCTATATCTTTATAACAATCTAAGTGATCTGCTTCAATGTTTAATACTACAGCTGTCTTTGGAAAGAACTTAAGAAAGCTTCTAACATATTCGCATGATTCAACTATGAAATAATCACTTTTCCCAACTCTGTAGTTTTGATTATCTAATATCTTTAAATCAGCACCAACTTGAATTGTTGGATCTTTACCTGCATCTATAAATATTTGAGATAGCATTGAGGTAGTTGTTGTTTTTCCGTGAGTACCACTTATTGAAATTGTTTCCGGATATAGTTTAGTAAGTAAGCCAAGAAAAGAGCTTCTTTCTATTAATTCAATACCCAATCTTTTTGCTTCAACAATTTCTGGATTATCTTCTTTAATCGCAGCTGTATAAACTACTATGTCAGCACCATGTACATTTTCAGCCTTGTGTCCAATTACAACGTGTATTCCTTGTTTTTCTAGTCTATCGGTTGTGGCTGATTCTGACATATCAGATCCTGTAACTACAAATCCCATTGATGTTATAATGTCTGCGATTCCACTCATACTTACGCCACCAATACCAATCATGTGTATCTTTTTACTTGTATCTTTTAATATATTATTTTCCATATAGAAACCTCCAATCGACAACATTATTATATATATTATAGACATTAAAGTCCACAAGAAAGTACGAATATCATCATAGTATTATATTACCAAACTGTCTAAAGTATTCCATAAAAGGAAAAAAATATAAAAAAAGTCACACTAAAGCAGGATTTTAGAAAAATTTGTAGTAATATATACTTAGTTGACCGACGAGTCAGCTTAACTAACGTAAAATAGAAAGGACGTGCGTTTTAATGCAAATCACAGACGTAAAAGTAAGAAAAGTAGAATCTGAAAACAGAATGAAAGCTATTGCTTCAGTAACATTTGATAATGCTTTCGCAGTACATGATATCAAAGTTATCGAACCTACAACAGCTGAAAAACCATTCATAGCTATGCCAAGCAGAAAGACTCCAAAGGGAGAATGGAGAGACATAGCACATCCAATTAATTCTGAAACAAGAACAATGATCGAAGAAGCTATCTTAGCTGAGTATAACAAAATACTTAACGAGCCAGCTGAAGGATCAGTTGAAGAATAATAAATAAGATGAGAGAGGCTATCCAAAAGGGTAGCCTTTTTTGTGCTTTACTCATCACTAGGTAAGTTTACAAAAGTATCATTTGGTGTTGTTATTCTTTGAATGTGGCTTACTTTAATAATTGGGATTGCGCCATAATAATCTCCAATGCTTATAGTTCCTTCAGCACATACCCATACATTGTTTTCAAATTCTTTAATATCTTCATATTCGCAGAGAAAGCCAACCACTTGTGATTCGTTTTTATTTATTAGCATATCACGGGCTATTACAAATTGAGACTCTGAAAAGTCTGCATTTCTATATATATACCCAGAGGTCTTTATTTTTTTGTCCACATAGTTATAAGGATTCTTATGACAGTCTTTTAATATATTAGTATAATTATCGGTTGTCATTTCGATTGCCACAGTGGATTTTATCAAATTAATTGCAATTGAAAACAATACTATTAATATTAAAACTAATATAGCAATTCCAATTATTTTTTTTGAACTTACATTATATATTTTCATGTTCATCACCTAATAAATAAGTATGCAATGCTAGAATAAATATTCCTAGGTGTGCAAAAGGGGTTAATTGTATTTACATAATGTTACAGAAATGTTAAGGAGAGTTTTCAAACAGGTTACAAATAACATAATTTATGGTAACTATCTTTCTTTGATGTTAAACTTTACTTAAATAGCTTATATGGTGGTGATGTTATGAAACGTACGATTTCATTTTTACTAATTATCATTATGATATTTAGTAGTGTTTATGCTTTGACATTTAAAGATTTAGCGACGAATCATTGGGCGTATGAGTACATTATGTATCTAACGAGCAAGAATGTTATAAATGGATACAAAGATGGAACGTTTAAGCCTAATGGAACAGTGACAAATGCTGAATTTATTAAACTTGTGGTTATGGCTGCACTTCCTGATTGGATTGATATTGATGATGCTGAATCAAATTTGAATCATTGGGCAGGTCCATACGTTTGGATTGCAGAAAGGTATGGGGTTATAATTTCGGGTAGTATCAATTTAAGTAACATAGATAAACCAATAACCAGAATTGAAATGGTTAGAATAATAACAAGAGCTGATTTACTGATGAGAGGTAATAGTCTGTCTACGAATGAAAAAATCAAATTTAAGGATGTATTATCTCTAAACAATGATGATTTACTTTATTTAAGGCATGCTTGCAGTAAGAAACTTATTACAGGATATTCAGACAACACGTTTAAACCATACAACAATATGACTAGAGCAGAAGCGGCAACTATGATTTATCGTTTTAAGAAATAGGAGGTGGAGTGAATGTGTAAAAAAATAATGTATATGTTATTTGTAGTAGTGGTAATATTAGCATTTAATAGTGGAATTAATATATACGCTGCAAAAACAAACAGTAATATAAGTTCGGTTATTAATCAGAGATCAGCAACTAAATGTAAGCATAAAGTGTATTCAGACAATGCACCTGCAACTTATCATTACTCATATTGTTCGATATGTAAAAAATGTAATAGAAAAACAAGACATACTGTTTCTAAAATCGTAAATTATGGAAATGATTCATATCATTTGGCATATTGTTCTTGCGGTAAAAGTTTAGGATTAAAGAGTCATAGTTTTATTAGTTATACTAGGTATAACGAAACTTCTCACAAAGCAAAATGTAAATGCGGGTATGTTGGAATTAGAGGACATAACGGCTCTCCAGTAAGAATTAATAAAGGTGATACAGTTCTAGGAATTACATATTCATCTCAAGATGATTTAGATACATATCATAAGCTTGTTTGTACAAGCTGTGGTGAGTATACAGGAGTTGAAAAACATAATTGGAGTGGTGGCAGTACATCTCCTCATACTTGTTCTTCTTGCTCGTATGTCCATAGCAAAAAAGATAGTGCAACGAAGGGATTACATTATTTTGATATAGATAAAATAAGAATTGCTGGAGATGTGGCACCTTGTGTTATATGTGGAGAATACTTGAAGTTAAGCTATACAAGTGATTCAAAACTTCCTAAACTTCCTAAAAAAGAAGAGTACACAATGATTGGAAATCCAAATCCTATGAAGGAAGAAACTATATTTAAAGATGAAACTATTAAATGCAATTTTATGCCAATAAATGAAAATGGTGAATTAATAACTATTGATAATAATTGCCTTAAAGTTAGAGCGTATACAAATGGTAATTATTATAGCCATTATTCAAAGCTTATCGGAAAAGAGTTAAAAAGAATTTCTGAAAGAGTTGGATATATGGATGATGCAACAATGGAGCAAATTACTAATAAATTGTGTGAGTTTGGAGCTTTAGGTGGATATAACGATGCAGCAAAGGAACAGGTTGTAAATGAATTAAAAAATCAAATAAACGCAGATCCTAATTTGAATTTTATTAATGCCTATCAAGTATCTACAGTAGTATCTCAGCTTGGAGACTTTGCTATTGGTGCAATTGATTCACCATTAATAGATTGGTTTAGCAGAGATTCTACAATAAAAAGTACTTGGCTTTCTGGTGCTACTTATACACTTAGACAAGAATTCTTTGGAAGTGTATCAGATGCTTCAAATAGAAAATTTGTTATATATTTTACAGATCTTTCGGATGGAAAATATGAAATATTAATGTCACCAGTTTTAACACACGGAATAACATTTAATATTTTAGGATATTCATTGGGTGGCTATGGTCAATTACTTTTTTCTACATTGTTTAATATTGGCGGAAGTGGTGTTGGAAAAGAAGCACCAAGCAATATCAAAGCATATATAGCAGTTGCATATAGAGATACTAATGGAAATGTAATACTTAATAAAGATGGAAGATTGGCAACTCCAATTGATTCTATAATGAGTAAGACCGTATATTCTGGAACGTCTAAGAAGAATGTAACGACAAACATAACGGCAGAAATGAATTGGACACAAGTGGCGGGCTACAGATATAAAGGTTACTTAGTTAAATATGGTACTGGATCACGGAGGCAATTATAGTATATATAATAAACCAAATGAAATGAATGTTACAACAGATTCATCAGTATCTGTTAATTCATCATTTTCATATAATGCTCTTGGCGTAAGTGTTGTGTTTTATTATGAACCAGTTTATATAAAAGAAGTTAATCATGTTGTTGGCAAGAATATAATTAATACAAATAAAAACTTAAATAATATTAAGATACCAAGTGTTACGAATTATGACACAAGTAATTCTGATTTCGCACCAAAGTCATTTTCTTCTTTGAACAAGAACTTTTGGCCAGGATACATTTTAACTGGTTATACAGTATATAAAGATTCAATTTCTGATTCAAATATTATTGCTAAACAAACATATAATGTTAATACTACTACTCTTATGAATTCTAAGGGAAACGATAAAAGAAATGTGACTTTTTTAACAGCAATAAATTCATCAAATGATATAAATGGTGCAACAATTCTGAGAAAAGAAAACATAGGTTATGGTAGTGATAAAATTATAGTATTTAATTATTTATATCCAGAAGTTGAAATTAAGAATGTAAATTATAATACAGGAAAAGTAATTAATGACTTAAATGGTGAAGCATTGCACTATACAATAAAATTAATTGGCGATAATATGATTATAAAGTCTTTGGATACAACAAAGCCAAGAGAAAATGGATATAACGAAATGAATGTTAATTTAGCTTCAGGAGGAACAAAGAATTATAAATATGATGCTTCGAATTTTTCACTTGTACAAGCATGGATATATACAAAAGACTTGAATAAGGGAACAAAGACTTTGTATAAAGTAATAGCTGGTAACAAAACATTTGTTCCTAGTAATGTGCCTAGCAGTAAATTGGAAATGGCTTCTGATTTTTCATCTTTTGCTAATGCATATATACTAAATACGGAAGAATTAATGACTGTTATGAATAAAGTGTGGTCTGATTTATATATTGAATTTAAGTACTATGAAGGAGCAAATATAGTAAATGTTTCTTATATTGATGAAGAGGGTAACACATTAATGCCATCAGAGGTGTATAAGATATTAGACAAGGAAAATGGAAAGAACACAGCGACAATACCAGTTACTGAAATTGATGGATATGAGTTAATAAAATATATATTAGATGATAATACAAATACAGATGTGAAAAAATTAGAAAAAGTAAAAGTTATTGATAATGGAAATGATAGAGAATTAATCTTTGTTTATAGAAAAGTGCCACTTAAACCAGATATAAACGAAACATATAATGAACCATTTGCTATAATTCGTTCTAATGATAAAGGTAATGAAGAATATAACGTGGATGATGCAATGCCAACAGATGAAGACTTATACGCAAATGTTGTAACGGATAGCTATATAATTGAAAACGTTCTTTCAATACTAAATAAGAAACAAAGCGTGAATGTAATTTTAAAGAAAAAGTATTATACAAGTAACAATAATAATGATAATGGAATTACATCAAATATTGAAACTGCATATGCAACTATACCTCTTATATACGATTTAGATTATCAATATTATGGCGGAGCAAATGCTAACTTGTTTATATTAGATAATGCAATAATAGACAACGAATCTGTAATGGATACAAAGCATTATAAAGAAAATGGTAAGGTACAAATTGATGCAAATTATGGAGAAAACAAACCATATATGTCATATATACCAGGAGGCAAATTAACAATAAATAGTTCTGAACAATGCACGTTAATAAAGGATGGAGATACATACTATCTTGAGGTGCTATTAGATGGAATAGATTATGAAAAAACCGATATGAATTCTATTGTGAAAACATATGAAAAGAATCATTCTGTTGTAGATAATATAATAAAAGAAAATTCTGTTGTTAATGGGGATTATTTAGCAGTAACTGCAGAGGGAGAACGAGTAGTATATTTAGATGGTATCGGAACATATATGTCTGCTTCTAGACTTGCAAGTGTAACAGAACTTGCGGATGCTGGATATTATTATAAAACTTCTATTGCTCCTTTAGTAAATGGTAGTGTGCTTTTCAATGAAAGAAATGTATACACATATTCAAAAGCTGAAAATAAAGTGTATCCATCAACTAAGCTTACTGTAACATATAAAATTTGTGAAAGAATTAATGATTATGTTATTGATAATGTAGAAGATGATGAGAAGAGGGTAAAAGAATATTTACCAAACCAAATAAGAATGAACTCAATAAGTATACATACACCAATTGTTAATTATACAGAATTAATTACGAAAACAAATGATGATAAGAATGATAACCAATTAATAGACGAATCAATACAAAATGTATTAACTCTTGATAGTGTATTCTCGATATTGATTCCTCACGGGGGAATGCACGAGTATACATTAAGTGCTAATGGAGTTAGTTACAATGGATATGGTGACAAAGCATACAACTATGGTGGTAATAAATTGTATGATGAAGAAAAGTATGCAGAAAAAGGATTAAAACTAGCAACATTTGCTAAGATGAAATTAGTTAAATTTTCATTTGATGTATACGCAATAAAATTTGAAAATGACGGAAAAACTATTAAAGATAAAAAACTTATACTTGCAAATACATGGTTTGATTTAGGTGAATTAGATAAACGTACTGGACTTAATATAGAAAAGTATAATTTTATAATTCCTACATGGGTAAAAGACAAGAATTATGGTGATATATCTGTGAGAATAGTAGCTGCTAATACTCCATCAGATTATAATGTTAAAGCTAATATTGAAGAGGTAGACTATATAGAAAAAGATAAATCAAATAATAAGGATATATATGTTTTACAAAATGATTTTAGGATATATATAGCTGGCGTATTATATGACTTGGAGATAAGAGATTCAGATGACATTGGTTGGATGAATAAGTTAACTAATGCTTTAAAATTAGGAAATGTAGAGGGAAGTGAAAAGAATTTATATTTACCAATTGGACAGTATAATCAGAATTATTTATCTGGTTACAATATGGGACTAAAATTAGGATATAGATTTTACTTCGACTTAAAAACAAAAGGCGTAGCAAGTGACGAGATTATAATAAAACCGAATTTCTATTATGTTTCTAAAGATGGTGGAAAAGCAACATCAAACATATCTTTATTTTATAATACAATGAATGACAAGTATATAAAGCTAAGTTTAGAGAATGATTTAAATATAAAAATGATAATGTCTAATACACATGGAAATGTAAATAATTTAGGATTTAATTATGAAATAATGTATGGAAAAGTAAATAATATTGAAAAAAATTATACGGCTTCTACAGTTATTGGTTCTATATTTGATAAACTTGATTTGACTGCAGTAGACACTAAGTTACCACGAAATAATATTTCAGAGTGTGCTAATTTGTATGGATATAAGGGTAACACAACAGCATTTATGACTGATGCAAAAAAATCAGAATCTGTAGAAAGTGAAAAGGATATTAGAAATAGTAGTGGTCATTGGTATGGTGAATTTTATTTGCCAGCAAGCACAAAGGTACTATTAGGAAAAGATAAAACAAGAAATGATGTATTGAAGAATGAGAATGGATTATTAAAAGACGGATATATAATAGTGACATTTGATACTATAATAACAAATAGTGAGGGAACTAATTATTTGAGCTACTCAAAACCAAACGGACAAACAAGATGGGAAAAAGAAGGCACAAAATATCATGATTATATTATTAATTTGCCAAATGGAAAAACAGCTGTTATATCTGATATTGAAGAGGGTGCTGCAATGGCAATATATGAAGTTGGATTAAGAGCAAATGATGATTATGAAACAGAAGGTACACATTAAAGAATAGAATTGATTTTGCACCTCCTATATTATATAATTGCGTTGGATGATAGTAACGTAAAATATATATAAATATAGGAGGTGTTTTTTATGATAATAGCTATTGATGGACCAGCAGGAACTGGTAAAGGAACGATAGCAAGCTTAATATCAAAAAGACTTGGATATACATACATAGACACGGGAGCAATGTATAGGTGTATAGCATTAAAAATGTTAAACAACAATATACAATTATATGATATAGAAAAAATTAAAAAACTATTAGAAGAAACAAAGATTGAATTTATGAATATCGCGGATAAGCAACATGTATTTTTAGATGATGAAGACGTAACGGATGAAATAAGGACGCCAAGAGTAAATGATGTTGTGTCGCCAATTTCAGCAATAGTAGAGATAAGAAAAAAACTAGTTGAAATGCAACAAAAATTTGGAGAAGAGCTGAATGTAGTAATGGAAGGAAGAGATATAACAACGGTTGTTTTCCCTAATGCTGATGTAAAAATATATTTAACAGCAACACCAGAAATTAGGGCAAAAAGAAGATTTGATGAGTTGGTAGCCAAGGGCGTGAATACAACATTTGAAGAAACTTTAGAAAAGATAAATGCAAGGGATAAAAATGATATGAACAAGCCTGTTGGTGCTTTAATGATAGCGAAAGATGCAATTGTTGTTGATTCGTCAAATCTAACCATAGAAGAAGTGTATGAAAAAGTACATGAAATAATAACAGATAAAGAAATAAGCTAACTAGTGAAAAGGAGAAATAAAATGATTGTAAGAACTATATTGAAAAATCTTTTAGCAGTATATTGTCATTTAGTTTATAGAATAGATATTAAAGGATTAGAAAATATTCCAGATAAAGGACCTGCAATATTGTGCCCTAATCATGTACATGTGCTAGACTCAATTTCGATTGTAATATATATAAAGAGGATGATATGGCCAATGGCGAAAGAGGAACTTTTCAATACGAAGTTTAAAAATTGGTTAATGAGAGAAGTGGGATGCTATCCTGTAAGTAGAGGAAAAGGAGATATGCGTGCCATAGAGGATTCTAAAAAATACCTAGAACAAGGCGATATGTTAATGATATTTCCAGAGGGAACGAGACATGGGATGGAAAAAGGAATTAAATTAAAGAAGGGAGCCGCATTAATTGCTCTTTCTGAAAACGTTCCAATAATTCCGATAGGAATAGAAGGAACATATAAGCCGTTTACTAAAGTTAAAATACGAATTGGCAAACCTATTCCTATGGATAGCTATACGACTGGTAAAGAATTAAACCCTCGAGATATAATTACTCTCACAGATAAGCTTAAAGAAGAGATTTTGGCATTAAAAGCATCAGAATAAAATTACATTGGAAAAATATGTATAAACGCTTGACATAATTTTTAAAAAATACTATAATTGAAAGGCTTAGATGATTTTATAAAAGAGGAGGTATAATTATATTCTCGGACACATGTTCAATTGTTCTACAGTGAAAATCGAAAGGAGAAAGTTGTATGGCAGCTATGTATGAGGTTCATTTTGAGGAAGCACGGCAGGTAATCCGTGAGGGAAATACTAGAATACTGAAAAAGTATTTGGATTCTGGACTTGATGCTAACTCGGTTGATTCATATGGTATTACTTTGCTTTGTGAAGCTGCAGCTTATGGCAATTCGGAATCTATTGCTGAATTGCTTAATTCTGGTGCTGAGATTGATGCTTGTAACGGGTGCACTGCTCTTAGTGCAGCTGTTAAAGTTGGTAATCTTGACAATGCAGTTTTCCTTGTTATTAATCATGCTGACGTTAATAAACGCAATTGTGATGGAACAGATCCTCTTAGTGAAGCTTTGCAAGGAGAATATTTCGAAATCGCTGATTGGCTTATGAAAAATGGTGCAAAGTATAGAATTGGCGAAATTGGAATTAAACTCTTGCTTGACCTTGATGACATTCCTTCGGATACCATGGAATTACTTGTACATGCTGGTTTGGATGTTAATTATCAGGAGCCAAAAAGCAAATATGTTACATTGCTTAATTGGGCAGTAGCTAAAAATAATCTCAAACTTGTTACCAAACTTTTGTTATTGGGAGCGGATCCAAATGCAATTGATTTTGATGGGATGACTTCCTTACATTATGCTATTCTTTATGGCTCAAATGATAAAGTAGTTCAGCGACTTATTTTAGGAAAAGCCAAGGTAAATGTTATTGATGAAGTAGGCAATACGCCATTGCATTACATTGTAATGAAAAATTGCGGTAATAAAGAAATACGCGTTATAAATGTGCTCCTTCAAAATGGTGCTAATCTAAGGAGACAAAACAATCGTGGTGAAACCCCATATCAAATTGCTTCTAGAAATTTTGCAAATAATACTGGCGGAAGAGTAATGTGGACTATAAGGACGTACGATTAAGTCTGTTGCAACCCTCGGTATATAAATTTATACCGAGGATTTCTTTCTCAGTAATAAGTTGAAAGGAGCGTCTGTCTGAATGAAAACAATGTATGAAAAGGCTCTCGATGCCATTTATGAATGGAGTCGGATTTCTTTACTGCAGCTTCTTGACGATGGGCTTGATGTGAACGAATCTGATGATGACGGTACTACTCTTCTAATGGAAGCTGCACTTTGGGGCACACCGGAGATTCTTGATATTCTTTTTAAGGCTGGAGCTAAGGTTAATGCACAAGATAATGAAGGTAATGTTGCATTAATGTATACATTTAATATTTTTAATATTGAATGTTTGCTTAATATGGGAGCAGATTTTACCATTAAGAATAAAGATGGTGATGACGCTGTCATTAAAGCTTTTAATGAAAATCAAAAACGCATTTTTGATTTGTATGTTGAGAAAGGAGCACAGCCTGATATCAGTGTTGATGATTATGCGTCTGGCGTCATAAAGTGTAAAGATAAAATGTCTGATATGCTAGAACAGCTCTATCAAAAAGGATTTGATGTTGGAAACTTGAAAAGCAAAATTTCGCCGTGTGTTACTTTGCTTGAAAGTGCAGTGATAAATAACAGTTTTAGTATGGCTGATATTCTTTTGCAGAATGGTGCTAATCCAAATGATACTGATTCTCTTGGAAGAACAGCTTTGCATTATGTTGTGATGTGTTGTAGTTCACCACTAATTGCGTATGATTTGATTAAAAATGGTGCTGATGTGAATGCACTTGATAAACAAAGAAGTACGCCACTTCATTATACAGATGCTGTTAATATAATGAGTGGTTTTAATCAACATATTAAACAAGATAGAGTTCGTGTTTTGAATCTCTTATTGGAAAATGGAGCAAATATTATGCAGATGAATTCTACATTCAATGTGCCTTTTGACCGCATATACAATTCTAGAGATGTTGATTTGGTTCGTGCAATTTGTACGTTTATGGAAAAATACCCTAAATATGAAGAAAGATTGAGGAAATAAAAACTTTTGACTACTTAGACCAAGAGATGATTATTATTTTATTTTGAATCTAGAATATCGGATAGTGAAAATTAAACTACTAGCGAGGAATGTTTTCTGTATTAAACAGAAGACATTCCTTTTAGTTTGCCATTAATTCTTATACTCTTATGATACACTGGAAAGATATGTATGCAACTTGACATAAACATAAAAACATTATATAATTACTTTGCTAAAATTCGATTAGATTATAAATGAGAGGAGGTATAATTACACATTCTCTTAGTGGCGTAGTATGAAACTTTTAGTAACCTTTTTAAGGAGGAAAAAGAGATGCTTTTAAGAGTATTGGGAACAAGGTCACCTTATGCAACCAAAGGAAAGGCTGGAGTAGGCTTCCTTGCGACAATCAATAACAAGCATGTGTTACTCGATTGTGGTGCAGGAATTGATGCAAACATGTCATTGCCTAATGAACTTGAAAACTTATTTGTGTTTATTTCTCATCTACATGCTGATCATTATGCTGGAATTAGTTCTATTCAATATGCATCATATTGTTTTCACAATCTTGGACGTCTTAAGGACAAAGTGCAGATTTATCTGCCTATATTTCCCACAAGGGATAATGATTACATTTCTAGGCAAGAGATTTCATATTGTGAATGCCATGATATCATGCCAGGCTGTGTGCTAAAAAATGATGATTTTGGTATATATGCTGGCAGGGTGATTCATGGAAAAATTCCTGCATATATGTTCCGTTTGACTAGCAGTAGAACAAGTATTGTGTATACTGGTGATATGAGTTATGCTTCACATGATGATGTTGTTGAATTTGCTAAAAATTCTGATGTCTTGATTGCTGAAGCGAGTTTCCTTTCGAAGGATGTTCGAGAGGGAAACAAAGATAATCATCTTACAGCTAGCCAGGCGGCTACAATTGCTAAAGATGCTAACGTTCGTTTGCTACTGCTGTCTCATATTTGGCCGGAGTACAGTGAAGCTGATATACTTTCTGAAGCTAGAAGTGTTTTTAAGGAAACTTATATTCCTCATGATGGTTTAACTTATGTCCTTTAAGAATTAGTTATGTGACAGGAGGGGGAGTTGCGGAAATGAGTAACACTGCTCATTTTTATGAGGCCCGTCAAGCAATCAGAGAATGCAACAACCACATGCTGAAGGTATATCTTGAGCGTGGTCTTTCGCCAAACACAGAGAGAAATGGTGAGACTTTGCTTATGATAGCTGCCTCGTATGGTAACTATGAAACTCTGAGTATTCTTCTTGAAGCTGGTGCAAATATAGACTTTTGTAGAGAGTTTACTCATTGTACTGCACTTGATTATGCTGTATTAGAAGGCAATCTCGAAAATGTTATTTTCTTGATTACTTCTGGTGCGAATGTTGAGGCAATTAGTGAACTTGGAACTGATCCTTTGTACAAGGCAATCGAGTGTAGAAGGTTTGAAATTGCAGAGTGGCTTGTGAAAAATGGTGCTAGATATAAGATGGACGAATACGGCATTAAAATGATTATCCCATTTGATGATATTCCTTTTAGAACGCTAGAATTTTTCACTAAAGCGGGTCTTGATGTCAACTATCAAGAAGGTGCAGATAAGCTTACCTTACTTAATTGGGCGATAATTAAGAAAAAGGAAGATTTGGTTGAAGAACTTTTAAAACTTGGAGCAAATCCTAATTTGAAATGTGAAAATGGAATGAATTCATTACATTATGCAGTTCTAAACCATGCATCTGATAAGGTGGTAAGATTGCTTGCTAAAGCGGGAGTAGATGTTAATGCTGCTGACAACTTTGGAAACACGGCAATACACTATCTTTTAGAGACCTGTATTACAACTAATGAGATTCGTGTGTTGAATGTTTTGATTGAAAACAATGTGGATCTTAAGAAAAAGAATGCACATGCTGAAACTCCTTACCAGATAGCGACAAGAAGAGCTGCAAACAATACGGATTGCAGGGCTTTGTGGACTATTAGAAGTTACTACAACAATAAAAAGTAAAATTACACGGATGTAATCACAATAAAAGCAGAAAATCTTTGATTTTCTGCTTTTTTCTTACTATTTACTATTGACTTTTAATGCCAAATATAGGATAATAAATAAGATTTTGACGGCATGTGTTTTGAGTGTATAGTTAAAATCAAAAATTAGCAGAGAAAGTAAGAAAGGATTGATTTTATAATGTCAAATAATGAAGGACAAAATTTTGCAGAGTTATATGAAAACTCACTTAAAAAATTAGAGGAAGGAACAGTTGTTGAAGGTACTATCGTAGACATAGTTGGAGATGATATCTTCGTTGATTTAGGATACAAAGCAGATGGTATTATACCTAGAGATGAATTTACTTATGGCGATGAAAAACCAACAGATAAGTATAAAGTTGGTGACAAAATCACAGCATATATCTTAAGAATGAATAATGGACAAGGTAATATTCTTCTATCTACAAAGAGATTAGAAACAAAGAAATTAAGAGAAGAATTTGAAAACAATGTAAAAGAAGACAAACCAGTTAGCGCAAAAGTAACTGATGTTGTAAATGGTGGTGTTATAGCTGAATGTGGAAACATTAAAATATTCGTTCCACAAACACAACTTGCTAAAAAAGTTACAGATTTAGTAGAATATAGAGGTAAGACTCTTGCTCTTAAAGTTATTGAATATAACCCAGAAAAGAGAAAGATTGTTGGTTCAGAAAGAAAACTTGCTAACGAAGAAAGACAAAAGCAAATTGAAAAAACATGGAACGAAATAGAAGAAGGAAAAGTAATTAAAGGTACAGTTAAACAATTAACAGATTACGGTGCTTTCGTTGATATCGGTGGCGTAGACGGATTACTTCACATTTCAGAAATTTCATGGAAGCCAATAAAGAGTCCTTCAGAAGTATTAAGAGTTGGACAAGAGATTGAAGTAACAGTTCTTAAAGCTGATAAAGAAACAAAGAAGATTTCACTAGGATACAGAAAACCTGAAGATAATCCTTGGGCTAATGTTAAATACCAAGTAGGAGACATTGTTACAGGTAAAGTTGTAAGCATGAAACCATTTGGTGCATTTGTAGAATTAGAAGATGGTCTAGAGGCTTTGGTTCATATATCAAATATTACAACAAAGAGAATTTCTAAACCACAAGACGTATTAGAATTAGGACAAGAAGTTACAGCAAAAGTTGTTGAAATTGATTTAGACAAGAAGAGAATTGAGCTTTCAATTCGTGAACTTGAAGGTGCTTCTACAGAAGAAAACAAAGAAGAAGCTCCAGTAGAAGAATAGTTAAAGACATAAAGGGACGGTGGCAGCATCGTCCCATAAAAATTGTTATTGTAAGGGACGATAAATTGACTTTTTCTAAGCAATATGAAGCTAACTATCGTTACTTAGAATTATATATTATTTTGAGGGGAAGAATTAGAATGGAAATAAGAAACGTTGCTATAATAGCCCATGTTGACCATGGTAAAACAACGCTAGTTGATGCTTTATTAAAGCAAGCTGGTACATTCAGAGAAAATGAACATGTTGATGAAAGAGTCATGGATTCAAATGACTTGGAAAAAGAGAGAGGAATAACAATACTTTCTAAAAATACTGCCGTAACTTATGGCGATTACAAAATAAATATAATTGATACTCCAGGACATGCTGACTTTGGTGGAGAAGTTGAACGTGTACTTGAAATGGTAGATGGTGTATTGCTATTAGTAGATGCTTTTGAAGGAGTTATGCCACAAACAAGATTCGTTTTAAGAAAAGCACTTGCATTAAATTTAAAGCCAATTGTTGTATTAAATAAAATAGACAGACCAGGAGCTCGTCCTGAAGAAGTTGTTGATGAAGTAATTGATTTATTCTTTGATCTTGCAGCAAATGATGAACAACTTGGATTCCCAGTTATTTATGCATCTGGAAAACAAGGAACAGCATCACTTGATTTAAAGACACCTGGAAAAGATATGACTCCTATTTTTGAAACAATAATTAAATATATTGGTGCTCCAAAAGTAGATCCAAATAAGCCACTTCAAATGCTAGTTTCAAGCATAGATTATGATAACTATGTTGGAAGAATAGCAATAGGAAGAGTTGAGAGAGGTTCTATAACTCAAGGTCAAAATGTTGCTGTTTGTAGAAAAGATGGAAAGATACAAAACTTAAAGATTGGTAAGTTATACACATATCAAGGATTGAAGAAGTTTGAAATTGATTCTGCTCCTGCTGGTGATATTATAGCCGTTGTCGGAATACCAGATATTAATATCGGTGAGACAATTGCAGATGTAAATGATCCAGAACCAATACCATTCGTTGACATTGATGAGCCAACACTTACAATGACATTTAGCGTAAACAATGGACCTTTTGCTGGTAGAGAAGGAGAGTTCGTAACATCTAGACATTTAAGAGATAGATTAATGAAAGAACTTGAGTCAAATGTAAGCTTAAGAGTTGAAGAAACTGATAGTCCAGATAGTTTTAAAGTTTCAGGACGTGGAGAATTACACTTATCAGTTCTTATTGAAACAATGAGAAGAGAAGGATTTGAATTCATGGTATCAAGGCCTTCTGTTATTTATAAAGAAATAGATGGAGTAAAGTGTGAGCCAATAGAGGAGCTTGTAATAGATGTTCCAGATGAATATACAGGTTCTGTAATTGAAAAATTGGGAACAAGAAAAGCAGAAATGACTAATATGCTAGTTGGTGATAGAGGATATACAAGACTCGAATTTAAAATACCTGCTAGAGGATTAGTTGGATATAGAAGTGAGTTCTTAACAGATACAAAAGGTAATGGAATAATGAACCATATATTTATGGGATATGAACCATATAAAGGCGAAATATCACCAAGAACAAAAGGCGTTTTAATAGCTTTTGAAACAGGTAAATCAATAACTTATGGTTTATACAATGCACAAGAAAGAGGAACTTTGTTTATAGGACCAGGTGTTGATGTATATCAAGGTATGATAATAGGTGAAAATCCAAGACCTGAAGACATGGAAGTTAATGTATGTAAAGAAAAGCATCTAACAAATACAAGAGCTTCAGGAAGTGATGATGCATTAAGATTAGTTCCACCTAGACAAATGAGCTTGGAGCAAGCAATTGAATACATTGCTGAGGATGAACTTGTTGAGGTTACTCCAAAGAACATCAGATTAAGAAAGAAGATATTAGATCCAACAGCAAGAATTAGATGGATGAGAGCAAACGGATTATTAAAATAAAACAAAAAATGTAAAAATGCTTTCCATAAAGGAAAGCATTTTTGCTTGATAGAACAAAACAGGTCCTTATTTTTAAATGCTTGAAAATTAATGACACTTAAAAAGGAGTGATAAAAGTGAAATTATCTGATTTTAATTATTATTTACCAGAAGAGCTTATAGCTCAATCTCCAGCGGATAAAAGAGATGAGTCAAGGCTATTAGTTTTAGATAGAAAAACTGGTCGAATTGAACATAGGGTGTTTAAAGATATTATCGAATATATATCGCCTAAAGATTGCTTAGTAATAAATGAAACAAAGGTTATTCCTGCAAGAATATACGGAAGTAGAGAAGGCAAAGATGAAAAAATAGAAATGTTGCTTTTAAAGGACTATGGAAATAACGAGTGGGAAGTTTTAGTTAAACCGGGTAAAAAATGCAAGATAGGTACAAAGATATACTTTAGAGTTGAAGAACAGGTGGTTTTAACAGCAGAAGTAATTGACATATTTGAGGATGGAAATAGAAAAGTAAAATTAGAATTTAATGGAATATTAAATGAGATATTAGATAAAATCGGAGTTATGCCATTACCACCATACATACATGAAAAATTAAAAGAAAAGGATAGATATCAAACTGTATATGCTAAGGTTAGCGGTTCTAGTGCGGCACCTACAGCAGGTCTTCACTTCACTAAAGAATTATTGAAAAAAATTGAGGAAAAAGGTGTAAGAATTGCAAAAGTCACATTGCATGTTGGACTTGGAACATTTAGACCAGTAAAAGAAGAAAATATCGAAGACCATAAAATGCACTCAGAATACTATGAGATATCTGAAGAAGCATGTAATATAATAAATGAAACAAAAGCAAATGGTGGTAAAGTATTTTGCGTTGGAACAACATCTTGTAGAACTGTAGAAAGTGCAGCAGATGAAAACGGATTTTTAAAACCTCAAAAAGGAAATACAGAGATATTCATATATCCAGGATATAAGTTTAAAGTTTTAGATAATTTAATAACGAACTTCCATTTACCAGAAAGTACTTTATTAATGCTTATATCGGCACTTGCTACAAGAGAGATGATACTTGATACATATAAAGTTGCAGTAGAACAAAAATATAGATTTTTCAGCTTTGGCGATGCAATGCTTATAAAATAGATTAAAGGAGAGTTTTATGGAACAACCAATAAGATATGAATTAATTAAAAAAGATGCAAAAACAGGTGCAAGACGTGGTAGAATTCATACACCACATGGAATAATAGAAACACCAGTATTTATGCCAGTTGGAACTTGTGGAACAGTAAAGGCAATGACTCCAGAAGAATTGAAAAATGAAGTAAAGGCAAAAATAATACTTTCAAATACATATCACTTGTTTTTGAGACCAGGTGACGATTTGGTTGCAGAAGCCGGTGGACTTCACAAGTTTATGAATTGGGATGGAGCAATTTTAACAGACAGTGGTGGCTTCCAAGTATTTAGTTTAAGTGATTTAAGAAATATTACAGAAGAAGGAGTTGCTTTTAAGTCTCATTTAGATGGCTCAAAACTATTTATATCACCAGAAAAATCAATATCTATCCAAAACAACTTGGGCTCAGATATAATGATGGCTTTTGACGAATGTGTTCCATATCCAGCAGATTATGAGTATACAAGAAAATCAATGGAAAGAACTACAAGATGGGCTGAAAGATGTAAGGTGGCTAATAAAAATCCAGATATGCAAGGATTATTTGGAATTGTACAAGGCGGAATGTATAAAGATTTAAGAGAAATAAGTGCAAAGCAACTTGTAGATTTAGATTTTCCTGGATATGCAGTTGGTGGTCTAAGTGTGGGAGAACCTGCCGAACTAATGTATGATATTTTAAGTTATACAACACCTTTTTTGCCAGAAAATAAGCCAAGATACTTAATGGGTGTTGGAACTCCAGATTATTTAATAGAAGCTGTCGTAAGAGGAATAGATATGTGCGATTGTGTGCTACCAACAAGAATTGCAAGAAATGGAACAGCATTAACATCTCAAGGAAAGCTTGTTGTAAGAAATGCTACATATGAAAGAGATTTTACAACATTAGATCCAGAATGTGATTGCTATACTTGCAGAAATTATACTAGAGCATATATAAGACACTTAATAAAGTGTGGAGAGATATTAGGTGCAAGACTACTATCAATTCATAATTTAAGATTCTTAGTAAGGCTTATGGAAAATGTAAGAAAAGCAATTGAAGAAGATAGATTATTAGAATTCAGAGAAGAATTTTATAAGAAATACTACCCAGACGGAAAAAGACCAAGCTAACCTATTCGTAGCGGAGCATGGTGTGCTCCATGAACAAGAAACAAAATATTCGTAGTGGAGCACAGTGTGTTCCATGAAAAAGAAACAAAATATTCGTAGCGGAGCACAGTGTGCTCCATGAAAAAACCTTCGTAGAGGAACCAAACACTCATCTACGAAGGTTTTTTATATCTTTCTTAATTTCTGCTTGGCCTATAAGTTGTATTACTTAATGAGTCAGTATTACCATCCCAACTAATTACAATAATAGTAACACCAGAATTCATTTTGCCCAAATCAGAATCCTTTCTAAAGCTGTTATCTAAATCTAATATTTTTCTTGTAGTATCATTAAATACTGACCAATCTTCACCAGCAACAAAATCAGCAATTATTTTAGCACGTTTAAGCTGTGTAAGATAATCTCTAATTCCAGTTCTTAAAGCGCCACCTTTTCCAGTAGAGCCATATCCATGAATTATTTTAAATACTTTTACACCTTTTCTTCTATATGTTTCTAAATTATTCTTTACTAGTATTTCAGCTTGATAAACCGTAGGCATAAACTTTTCGATATTTGCAGTTTCCAAAAAAATCACTCCTTTTGAATACATTTTATCATTAAAATGTGAAATATAAAATACTTTTGTTTATAAGACAAAAAACGACTAAATTCTCGCAAAGTCGCACAGGACATGCTTTTTCAAACAAAAAAATAGTAGAAAATGAGTAACAAATGTTGAATGAATTTGTCAAAGGTTATATAATTTCATTTAGATTCGCATTATGTTAATAAGGAGGGGTGTAAGCTATATGAACTGCGATGATAAGATTTGTGAAAAAGATTCAGATAAAATAGTTGTATTATATGAAAATTATAAAATTTGTATGTATAAAGAAGCATATAGAATATTAAAAGATACTCAACTAGCTGAAGATGCTGTGCAACAAGCTTTTATTAAGATTATAAATAGCCTTAATAAGATAGAACTGGAAGAGGCAGTAAAGACAAGAAGTTTTTTAATTATTATTTGTAGAAATATAGCAATTAACATCTACAATAGAAGAGCACGTCTAATGGCAAACTCTGAATATATTGATTTATTCAGTGATGATGAAAATAATGAGATAGGGTCTTTCGATTGTCCATCAAGTGTGGTAATATCTAACGAAACACTTAAGGATGTGGTTGAGGCGATAGGGGAATTGCCAACAATCTACAAAGATGTTATTATTCTTGAACATTTTCATAATTATTCTAAAAAAGAGATTGCTAAATTGCTTAATGTGAATTATGATACTGTTAAGAAAAGGGCAGAAAGAGGCAGAAAATTACTAGTTGAAAAACTGGAAAAGAAAGGAGTGACACTAAAATGAAGGAACAGAATGTAGATAAAAAACTTGATGAATTATTAGATAAAGCCATTCCTATATATTTAAAAAGGAAAGATGTACCCAAAAATGAAGAAATAAGTTTTTCAGAAGAGCATGAGAAAAACATGCAAAAAATATTTGAGAGTGTAGATAAAAAAGAAAAGGTTCATGAAACAATTAAGATTATGTGTAAAGTTGCAGCTGTATTTATATGTGCAATTGTAATCTTAGGAATGACTGAGCCAAGTAACAGTGCTTGGAAGTTTAAAATTACAGAATTCTTTGTAAAAGAAGAAAAAGAATCGGAGTATTCATGGGTAGTGTATGGAGATTCCGGAGATAGCTATGAATTGAATTTTAATGTGCAAAAAGACAAAGACAAAACGTATAAAATAACCTTCTTAGATTACTTGCCTGAGGGATATACTTTATCGGTAAATGCTGATAACAAAAAATCAAAATATTTTGAATTGAGTAATGGAAAAAGTATGATATCTGTAAAAATATCAAAAGAAAGCAATATTAAGGCAATAGATACTGAAAATGTGTATAGTGAAAATATACTTTTTAATGGAATAACTATGAATCATTTTGCTAAAGATGAAACATGCTCATATACATGGTTTAAGGATGAGTACCTGTTTAGATTTTATGGAAAAAATATAGAGCATGAAGAAATGACAAAAATAATTGAAAATATAAATTATGACGAGATTGAAAAAGTTTTTTAAAAAATTTATTCAATCTTGTCCCTTTTTCCTCCTTATTATGGTTTTATAAATGTAATAATTAAAAAAACAAAATATAAGGAGGAATTTTTTTATGAAAGCAAACGTAGCAAAAAAAGTAGTAAGCTTGGTTCTATTATTTACAATGTTAATGATAGCAACTGTTTCCTTCTGCTCTGTACAATGGACATACATTTATGAGTGTGAAAATTCATTAGAGGATGTTTCTACATGGCTTACAAAAAAACTTGATTTCTATGCTGATATGACTACTTATGATGATGGATATTGTGGTATAGAGGCACAGCTTCAAAAACTTGGTGATGATGGTGAAACGTGGAGTAATGTAGACGATAAGTTTTATGAGGTATATGCTGAAGGACACTTTGGCAGTATTGACACAATAGTTAAAGTTGGCAAAGCTGGAACATACAGATTTGAAATTCTAAATACAGCATATGCTGATACTGGTGCTGCTTTAGAAAGCGAAGTTACATATACTCGAACGGTGACAATTTACTAATCTAACAGATAGTTTATATATACATATTTTTAATTTAATTACATTAACTTTACTTGATCGATTGTATTGAATTTTAAAAAATAAAAATTTTGATATGAGGAATATTATAAAAAGCCTGACAGCAATTACAATTTTTATTTTCTAAATGCCCTTACGATAGAAAGTAATTAATATTATAAAGTTAATAATAAGAGCAAGATTTATTACAAAGATGCTGTTCCTGTTGATTTCGTAACCCCTTACGTAAATTAATTTTATCTTTATATTAAATCTGATGACATTCATTGATATGTCTTTTAGCTTAAACAAAAACGAGGTGGCTATTGCATTCCTACATTCGTGACAATAGTCAAGTGCTACCAAACTTTTCCTTGTGGATGTATAAGTCTGATGATATATGAAAGGTGTCACACGCAATTACTATTACAATATGATAGTTGTAATTTTTATATTATTTTGAATAAAAATAAAATATAAATTCAAGACGTTGGTCAAGTAAGGTTTTTGTATATAGTTGCATATCTACTTATGGAAATTGGTGCAACTCTAATAGTGCTGTTTATTACATTTATGCTTGAAAATGTAATAGGCAGCACTATTTCTATATAATTAGAAATGAAGATAAATGCAGTTTTGTCATAAAAAATAAATGATATTGACGTTATAGAACAAATGTTCTATAATTGAATTGGTGATTCTATGGAGAGACAAATATTACATGTTGATGTTAATAATGCTTTTCTTAGTTGGACGGCTGTTGAAAGATTAAAGCATGGTGAAAAAATAGATATAAGGACTATTCCTGCTGCTATTTGTGGAGATGAAAATAAAAGAAGTGGAATAATTCTTGCAAAAAGTACGCTTGCAAAGTCTGTTGGTGTTGTTACTGGAGAGACTATTTATCAAGCAACGAGAAAATGTCCTAATCTAACATTATTTAAACCAGATTTTAACGCGTATAGAGAATATTCTAAAGCTTTATATAATTTACTATTAGAGTACACATATAAAATAGAACGCTTTAGCATAGATGAGTGTTTCTTAGACATGACTGGTTTTCTAATGAATGACACATTATTATCAAAGGCGATTGAAATAAATAGAAGAGTTAAAGAAGAATTGGGCTTTACTGTAAATGTTGGGGTTTCGGAAAATAAGCTTTTAGCCAAAATGGCATCTGATTTTACTAAACCGGATAAAATACATACATTGTATAGAAATGAAATTAGAACAAAAATGTGGCCACTTGATGTTTCTGAATTATTTATGATTGGTAGAAGAAGTGTTCCAAAATTAAATTCTATTGGGATTCATAAAATAGGCGATTTAGCCAATTTTGACAAGAATGTATTAATTAAGAAGATGGGCAAATTTGGTGCAATGGCTTGGGAATATGCAAATGGAATTGATAACTCGGAAGTTAATTATATTAGAGAAAAGCCAAAAAGCATAGGAAACTCTGTAACACTTCCGGTAGATATTTCTAATGCAGAAAAGATTGAAAGAGTGTTATTGTCATTAGTTGAGCAAGTTACATTTAGATTAAGAAAAGAAGAATTGCTTGCAATGGTCGCAAGTGTTCAACTTAGAACGCATGATTTTAAAGATATAGCCCATCAAAGCAAATTGGACATTGCCACCTCAAACACAAAAGATATTTATGCAAAAGCAAAAGAAATATTTAAAGAAATGTATAAGTATAATATTCCTATAAGGCTTGTTGGGTTTAGAGTAGAAAAGTTAATTGAAAAAGATGAACAAATATCTATGTTTAATACTGAATCTAATACCAAGAATTTAGACAAAACAATTGATGATTTAAGAAATAAATATGGATATAACTCAATTAAAAAAGCTGGAGAAGTAGATATATATATGTTGCACTAATTTTATTGACATATTATAATGTCCGTATGGGGGTATGAGAATGCTTGAAAAAATATTTAAATTAAAAGAAAAAAATACGACTGTATGGACTGAAATTATGGCTAGAATAACAACATTTATGGCTATGTCATATATAATTTTTGTTAACCCTGCGATACTTTCGAAGGCTGGAATGGACTATAATGCGGTATATGGAGCAACAATAATAGCTTCGATTTTAGGCACCTTGCTAATGGGCTTTTATGCTAATGTTCCTTATGCTGTTAGTTGTGGACTTGGGTTAAATGCTTTGTTTACTTACACAATTTGTGGAAGCCTAGGTTTTACATGGCAAGAAGCTTTAGCAATGGTTTTTATTTGTGGAATAATAAATTTGTTAGTTACTGTCACAAGTATAAGAAAAAAAGTAATTAAGGCAATGCCACTGTTTATGCAAGAAGCGATAACTGTTGGAATAGGTTTGTTTATTACATATATAGGTATAAAAAATGCAGGAATCATTGAGTTTTCTGTTTCGAGTGTAAGTAATGGAATAGCAAATGCTGCTGATGTTGTGCCAGGACTTGCCATTTTTAGAGAACCTTCTGTGATATTGGCATGTATAGGTCTTTTAATAACGACCATATTAGTTTCAAAGAAGGTAAAAGGTGCATATTTAATAGGTATTGTAGCAACAACACTTATAGGAATACCAATGGGTGTAACAAAATTATCTAATTTTTCTGATTATTCAATTATGCCATCTATAGCACCTACATTTTTAAAATTTGATTTTTCAGGTTTGCTTACTGCTAAAGCGGGAATAGTTTGTGTGCTTATGACGATATTTACACTTGTGATTTCGGATTTGTTTGATACTATTGGTACATTTATAGGAACTGGAAAAAAGTCTGGAATTTTTGAAATGAAAGAAAATGGTGATATGCCCAAAAATATGGAACGTGCAATGAATGTTGATTCGATTGCTACAATAATCGGATCACTTCTTGGAACAAGTAATCTAGGCACTTTTGTTGAAAGTAGTGCAGGTATAGGTGTTGGTGGTCGTTCGGGTTTGACTGCTGTTGTTGTCGCAATTCTTTTTGGATTGTCACTATTTTTAGCACCAGTTGTTGCGTGCGTACCAATGGCAGCTATTTCACCAGTATTGATTTTAATTGGAGTTTCGATGATAGGTGGAGTAGGAAAGATTGACTGGAATGATATATTAGTTGCAATACCAGCGTTTTTTATAATAGTAATGATGCCACTTTCATATTCAATTACAACAGGAATACAATTTGGATTTATATTCTATATGCTAGTTAACCTAGTAAATGGAAAAGGTAAAAATATATCTCCTATGGTGTATATTTTTACAATTCTATTTATAATTGATTTTGTATACAAAGCGTTGGCATAATATTTTTGAATTGCTGAATAAGTTTATCTACGTAACGTAATTTCTTTACATTTTAATGAATTTGTTATATAATTGCTTGAAAATAGGCAGTAGAAGGAGTGTTTATATGGGAAAAAATTTATTATCAGTTCAACCTTATAAAGGAACGAGGGATTTTTATCCAGAAGATATGGATTTACGAAACTGGTTTTTTGGAATAATAAAAGAAACCTTGAAAAAATTTAATTATAGAGAATATGGCGGACCAATGCTTGAATCTTATGATTTGTATGTAGCAAAAAGTGGAGAGGAAATTGTAAATGAACAAACTTACCACTTTGAAGATAATGGTGGAAGAATGCTTGCAATTCGCCCAGAGATGACTCCTACTGTTGCAAGAATGGTTGCTGCAAAATTAGGAGCACTTAATATGCCACTTAGATGGTTTAGCATACCTAACCTATATAGATATGAAAAACCACAGAGGGGAAGACTTAGAGAGCACTGGCAAGTGAATGTTGATATGTTTGGATCTGAAGCGATAGAAACAGATTTAGAATTATTGATGGTTGCTTCAGAATTATTGAAATCTTTTGGCGCAGATGAGTCTATGTTCACTATTAAAATAAATAATAGAAGATTTTATAATGACTTATTTGAAATATATCTAGGATTAGATAAAGAGGGCGCTAGAAAGGTATCAAAAGCAATTGATAAAAAGCATAAAATGTCAGATGAGAGTTTTCAAGAGTATCTTGCAGAACTTGGATTGGATGAGGAAAAGATTAGAAAATTAAACTCGTTCTTTACATTAAGTTTGGATGAAATGATAGAACTTTGCCCAGAATCTCAAGGTGCAAAAGAACTTAGAGATTTATTTGCTTTGATTAATGAAGCAGGCATGGGTGATTTTTGTGAGTTTGATTTCTCAATTATAAGAGGATTAGACTACTATACAGGTACTGTATTTGAAGTGTATGATAATGATATCAATAATAACAGAGCAATGTTTGGCGGTGGCAGATATGATAATCTTGTAAATCTTTTTGTTGAGAATTCAAATGTATCTGGAATAGGCTTTGGCTTTGGTGATGTTACACTAGAAAATTTCTTGGTATCACACAATCTAGTGCCAGAATTAAAAGCTAGCATGCCAAGAGTACTTATTACAAGATTTCCTGAAATACCTTATACAGAATATTTGAAGGTATCTAAACTATTAAGAGATAATGATATAGCTGCTACAATTTACACAGATGAGAAGAAACTTTCAAAACAGATGAAATATGCTGCAGATGAAAAATATGATTATGCAATAATACTCGGCGAAGATGAGGTTAAAGCAGGAACTGTGGTTTTAAAAGACTTATCAATTGGAGAAAATAAGACAGTTACAAGAGAAAAATTATTAGAAGAAATTTTGAGCAAGTAAAAGCTAATAATTTCAAATTGGATATAAAAAAATGCCTTGTATACTAGGAAATAGAAGTGTACGAGATACAAATTTAATAAAATAATAGAAATGCATACTAATTATGGGGAAGATAGGTTTATTAAGATCAGATTTTTAACTGAATCTGATTATAAAAAATATTTTGTATTCATAACAGTGTGCATTTTGCATATAACTTACTGTTGATAGAAAATTTAAATTATAGGTTGATATAATTGCTATATTATGGTATACTTTAAGTGGAGTTAGAGAACGTTTATAAAGAAGGGTTTGGTGTCAATTTGACTGAAACAAGGAGGTATTAGTATGTCAGGAAGGTTTGTTAAGATTACAAATGGTGGTAGGTTGATTAACTTGACTCAGGCGGGCGAAGAGGAAGCTATTTTCGATGAAAGCCTGAAAGTCGGCGACTGGGATGTCAGACGTACTCACGAAGGCAGTGTTCTCTGCAAGTTGCTGGAGAACGATCTGCTTACCATCTATGAGTTCTTTGCTGGTGGCTACTACTACCATTGGCGAGTGCCGAGTGGCAAGTCAAAGGGAATGCCTGAAATAAGGTATTTCACCCATCCTAACGGCAAGTTTGAGGGGTACCTTTTCCTCTCCGATGAGCCTGAGGACAGATATGTGCGTTTTAAAAACACATATGTCGCAAGTTAAATAAGATTAACGAAAAAGAGGTTTTTAGCGAGATTGCTAAAAGCCTCTTTTTTGTGGAAAAAACTGGTTTTATAGGGATTATACAGTAAAATTGTAACAAGTTAAAAATCCAATTAATTTTAAAAATGAATTATAATTTATTATTGACATTTTTGAAAAATGGTAGTAATATATTCAATAGTGAATGAATATTTATTATTGAATTAAGAAACAAGCTATGATAAGCCAAATGTATGAATTCAAAAGTAGATATAGCAAAATGAAAAAACAAATAATTCATAATAAAGTAGCTTTTGTTTTAGATTTTTATTTTATATTAGAAAGAGGCGAAAAAATGCAGATTTTAAAAGAAGATATAAAGCAAAAAATCATTGAAGCTGGCAAGAAAAAGTTTAAGAAAGATGGATATGCAAACACATCTATGAAAGATATTGCGGCGGATGTTGGCATTAGCACGGGTAATATATATAGATATTTCTTGACAAAGAGTCATCTATACAATGAAATTGTGAAGGAACTTGAGACCGAAATTGAAAACTTTTTTAATAAAGTGCCAACAAAACTTGAAGATGTAAAGCCTAATGAACTTTTTGATATGCTTATTGATATGACTGTAAATATTGCAGAAACTAAGAAAGACACTTTGAAAGTTATGCTTACTTGCGATAACGAAAAACAGTATCTTGAGTTTAAAAATAAGGTTTTAAATATGTTTGTTGATAAGATTGAATCAATTGCAAGAAGTTTTACATCAAAAGATGTTGATCATTCGCTTTGTGAAGCGATTTCAAAAGCACATTTTGAAGGATTTACTTGCATTGTTAAAAGTAATATAGACAACATAGAACAGATGAAAAAGAATTTAAAAATATATGAGAAACTAATGATAGAAAATTTGGACGTTAGATTTATGGAAGTGGTTAAAAAATGTTAGATAATATAGCAAGATTTATCGTAAAGAATAGAAATAAAATAGGAATAGGATTTATTGTGGCAGTAATTATAAGTTTGATGCTTATGCCTTTAGTTAAAATTAATTATGACTTGTCAGAGTATGTTCCAGATGATGAAGATGCAAAGCGAGGCCTTAATATAGTTGAAGAAGAATTTTCAATGCAATGCTTTGCAAGAGCTATGGTCAATAATGTAAGTCTTGTTGAGGCTAAGGAATACAAGGAACAGATAGAAAAAGTAGATGGTGTAGATTTAGTAATGTGGCTGGATGATGACGTTGATATATATAGACCGCTAGATTTTGTATCTCAAGACTTATTAGACGAATACTATAAAGATGGTTCTGCAATATTTGAAATAATGTTTGATGAAGATGAGTATTCATCAAAAACAAATGCAGCTGTTGAAAAAATTCAAAAAATACTTCCGGCGGATAGCAATATAATAGGTTCAGCAGTAGATACAAAATCTGCACAAGATACAGTACAAACTGAAATTAGTAAAATAATGATAATATTGGTACCTGTTGTAATTGTTATTTTGATATTAACTACTGATTCTTATTTATCACCATTATTGTTTATGACAGTAATTGGTACATCAATATTCCTTAATATGGGTACTAACGTTATTTTTAAACATGTTTCATTTTTAACATATAGTATTGTTGCAGCTTTACAATTGGCTGTTTCAATGGACTATTCGGTATTTATGCTTCATAGATTTGAAGCTGAAGATAAGACAGATATTGAAGAAGCTATGGTAAGAACAATAAAGGCATCATGTACTTCAATTACTTCAAGTGCTCTTACAACTGCTGCTGGCTTCTTAGCATTGGTATTTATGGGATTTACTATTGGTAAAGATATGGGACTTGTATTCGCAAAAGGTATTGTATTTAGTCTATTATCAGTAATTTTGTTTATGCCTTGTCTTATTATAAAGTTCTATCCGTGGATAGAAAAGACTCGTCATAAATCTTTTATGCCAAGCTTTGGAAAGTTTTCCGAAGTTATGAATAAGTTTTCTTATTTGATGATTGCTATTGTGATTATAGTTACTATTCCGTCATATGTAGCTCAGAAGCAAAACGTATTCCTTTATGGTTCTTCATCATTTGGTGGAGGCGAAGGCACAAAAGTTTATGAAGATGATAAGGCAATTGTAAGTAAATTTGGAAGAAGTAATCCGATAATTATATTAGTTCCAGTTGGCGATTATATAAGTGAGAAAGAATTAGTAGCAGAAATAGAGAAATTAGAAGTTGTAAAGAAAGTACAATCACTTGCCAATTTGGTAGATGAAGGAATTCCTGATAGTTTTGTACCATCAGATACATATCAAAAGTTTAGAAGTAAGAATTATTCAAGAATACTTGTATATTTAAAGACATCTTCAGAAAGTGATTTGGCATTTAATTCAATAACAACAATTCGTGAAATAGTAAGTAAATATTATGGTGATTCTTATGAAATGACAGGTGTTATTCCAATAACAATGAACATAAGAGATGTTGTTAATAAGGATTATAATGTTGTAAATTTACTATCAATAGGAATGGTGTTGTTGATATTACTATTTACATTCAGATCTAGAGTGTTGCCTTTTGTGCTTATTGTAGTAATTGAAAGCGGAATATTTATAAATATGGCCATACCATATTTCTCGGGTCAATCTATGATGTTCTTAGGATATTTGATAGTTAGTTCAATACAATTAGGAGCAACAATAGATTACGCAATATTGTTTACTAACAACTACATGGAGGAAAGAAAAACTAATGACAAAGTTACATCATCACAATTAGCAGTAAAACGTAGTATACCTTCAATACTAACATCTGGTGGTATATTGACATGTGCAGCTTATTTAATAAAGTTTAATTCAAGTATAAATGCTATATCGGAAATTGGTGAATTAATTGGTAGAGGAACACTTCTTAGTATGTTTTTGGTAATATTCTTCTTGCCACATGTATTAGTATTATTTGATAGCTTGATTTATAGATCAACTATAAAAGCAGATAGGATAAAGAAGCTTAGAAAGAAAATACAAGAAAGAAGAGAAAAGAAATTAAAGAAAGAATCAAATAAACACGAAGCAAAGGTAACTGATGCAAAATCAAATGAAAGTAATTCTGATAAGAATGTGCAAAATGTTAAAATACAGGACGTTGATGTATCAAAGAATGACCAAAACAAAAAAACACATGGTGTTAATGAGTCAAAAAATAGTTCGAATAAGAAACAGAAAAAGGATTATAAAACATCAAAAAATGATTCGAAGAAGAAAGGAAGTAATAAGTAATGAAAAGATGTATTGCTAGCATATTAGCTATAACAATTTTATTTAGCAGTTTCTGCTATGCTATGCCTATACAAAAGAAGAATGAGACTGTATATATAAATTTAGGCGACTATGGTGACGTCGAAAAAATAAATGTGTATAATAAATGCATTATAAATGGTTCAACAGAAATTATAGATTACACAAATTATGATGAAGTAAGCAATCTTTCAAATAGAAACACATACACTCAAAGTGGTGATGAGATAATATGGGATGTTAGTGGTGAAAAAGAGTTTTCATACACAGGTACTGTTGGAAGCGAATATTATGACTTGATTCCTTGGAATTTTAAGATTTCATATAAACTTAATGGAGTTGAAGTAAAACCAGAAGACCTTTTAGGAAAAAGTGGCTTAGTTAAGATCACGATTGATTTTACAGCAAATGAAAAATGTAAGTCATATTATAGAAATAATTACATATTAGAAGTCACATCATCTTATGATATGAGCAAATACTTAAGTGTAGAGTCTTCTGAAGCTATGATTACAGATACAGGAAACAAAAAGACTTTGATGTTTATTGTTTTACCAGGGCAAACTACAACATTGAATATTGAACTTGGAAGTGAAGATTTCGAGATGGACGGTATAACTATGGCAATGGTAGCATTAAATGGAGATATATTAAATAAAGTTTCTGATTTAGTAGATGATAGAAAGGATATCCATGATGCTTTAGATTCTATAAACGCAAGCACTGATATTATCTTAGCATCATTAAATGGAATGAACACAGGATTAAATGGAATATCAAGTGGCGTTACTCAAATAAAGAATGGAACAGCTAATTTACATGGATTAAGTGGCGCAAGGAACGAAGATATAGAAGCATTAAAAAATATCTTGAATAAATTATTACCTTTAACAGAAAATATTCAAAAAGATATAGAAAACTTAGAAAAGAATTATGATATTCTTGTTGACATGAGTACTGAATTAAATGATAACATGAAATCTTTACAAGACGATTTAAGTGACCTAAATGAATCACTAGATTATTTAGCTGAGAAAGCTGATGATCTTCCTTCAGATGTGAGAGACATCAAAAGTTTGATAAGTGATTTATCTGACTTAACAAAAGACATGGCTACACTTATTACAAACACTTCTAAGATAGACACTAGTAGTATAAAAGCAAATTTAGAAAACATAATTAAAGCTTCATCTGTATTGGTTCAGAGAGTTGAAGATGATGAAACAAAAATGTATTTGGGATCAATCGTAAAATCATCTGCTAATATTTTGGAAACACTAGATAAAATATCAACTTCAGAAACAATTCAAAAAAATGTAACACTTTTAGTAAAAGACTTAAATAATGTTTCAAATGAATTAAGCGAAGTAAGAAAAATAATTAGTGAACAAGATGCTAAAGCTTTAAAAGAATTTATGAAGGATTTAAGCGATACATCTTACTCTCTTGAAAAAATAATAGACACGTCTGTAGATTATTGTGATAAAATATTAGAAAACAAAGATGACTTCAAAATGATGACTGAAAATACTAAATCTATTGTTAGTCAACTAACCGACATGACAAAATTAAGCTTAAATATGGTTAATAATATAAATAGTGGCTTAAAGATATTAAGCTCAGATATATATGAAGGTAGTGATAAAACTGCTGATGCAATGCTTTCATTAACAAAGCAATTGCAAGCTATTACTTCTCAAACAAATCAATTTAAAACTTCAAAAGATAAAATAAAAAATGTTGTTGATAATGGTTGGGATAAAATAGATGATGAAACTACTTTATTTGATGCTGAAAAAGATGCAAAAGTTGTTTCATTTGGTGATGAAAGAAATGAAAATGTAGAACAGGTACAGTTTATAGTAAAAACACCTGATATTAAACAATTAAAAGAGCTTGGCGAAGATTTGGAAGCAAATCAAAATAAAACAACTTTTTGGGATAGAGTTTTAGCTGTACTTGATAAAATGTTTGGATGGATTAAAAAGCTATTTTGATTTTAACTTGTCATAATAATACAATAAATATGGCAAGATAAAATATATAGAAATTTTAAGAGGAGGAATTATTATGGAAGAAACAGATGTAACAAAATACTTGAAAAAGTATTTAAAGAAAGACGCGATGGAATCAATACTAGCAGCAGTAATCTTTTTAATTATTGGAGTACTTTTTGTGCGTAATCCAGAAGCAATAAAGATAACATTTTCATATGTCATAGGTGGAATATTTGCATTACTTGGTATTTTAAAAATAATTAATTATTTTGTTGAAAAAGGAAATGAAGATTTCTTTAATTATGATTTAGTATTTGGAATTATAGCATTAATCATAGGCATTATTTTAATAACACAATATTCATTTATAAATACATTATTTAGAATATCAATAGCTATATGGCTTATATATAGTGGTTTGATAAGAGGAACTACAGCTATGAAATTAAAAAGCTTTGAACTAAAGAATTGGTGGGTAGTTTTAGTTTCTGCAATATTAATGGTATTAGCAGGCATATATATAATGTCATTTGCAGGAATTATAGAAGTAACACTTGGTGTAATAATGATTTGTTATGCTGTTGTTGATATAATAAATGGAATATTATTCATGGTAGATATTAATAAATATTAATAAAATGCGACTGTAAAATGGGGTGATTAGGTTTGTTATCTAATTGCTCCATTTTGTTATAAATAATGCCCTAACACTTGATAGGCGTTAGGGCATTACTTATTTTGATATAGATAAAGCTTCGTAAAATTCTGTTGATGGTTTTGACATTTTTTCTCTTACATCTTTTGGTAGGTAAGATCTTATATCGGCAATTACATTACAAACATCAACGAAATCTTTATATTCACCTTCTATAATTTTGTTTATTAAAACTTCTAATGATTTTTGACAAGCTGGTACTTTTAATTCTGGACTCAATTTATAAAACCACCTCATGTTTGAAATTACTTCGATTTTTTCCTCATAATTCATACTTTTTGAGTCAATGAACTTATATAACATGTATGTTAAATTTTTAGCATAAAAGAATCTGTAATAGTCTAGTCTGTTATTATCTTTGAATAGTTCATATAAACTTTTATAAGCACTATTAATTTTATCAAAGTAGCTTTTTGAACAATTCCAAGAAACAGAAAGTGTGCTTGCTGTGTTTCTTACTCTATAATAGTATATTACTTTTTGATTGTAATAAATGTTATTTGTTTTCATTAATGATGAGTATGTAAAATATGCGTCTTCTGCAGGAACACCTTCAAGAAATTTTAATGAATATTTTTTTATAAAATCATTTCTAAAGATTTTGTTACATACTGAGGAATTTAAAATAAAAAATGATTTTATAAAGTCGCCTGTATTTAAATTAAAAGTAGGGTATTTGTCATAATCAAATATTGGATTGTTCCAAGGTGTACTGTTCTCGTCGGCATACTTGTAGTTTGCAGTCACAAAATCAGCCTTTTTTTCTTTAATAAAGTTATACATATTTTCACATGCAGATAAATCATAAAAATCATCAGCATCAGTAAACATTACATATTCGCCTTCGGCATATTTAAGACCAACATTTCTTGCGTGTCCAGCAACACCTGTATTTTTTTCGGTTGAGAATAAAGAAATGTTTTCATATTTCTTTTCATATTCTTCTGCAATTATTTTACTGTTATCAGTTGAGCAGTCATCAACTAAAATTAATTGGATATTTTCAAATCCAATTGTTTGATTAATTACACTTTCTATGCATTCTCTAAAATATTTTTCAGCATTATAAATTGGAACAATAACGGTTATTTTATACATTATATTATCCTTTCTAAATAAAACAAAATATAACCAAATAATGTTTTATTTATATTCAAAAAAGTTTGATGAAATGATGCAGAGTTATAATAAAAAGAAATTAATAAATTTAAGTCTAAAAATAAATATATTTTGAAAATTAAATATGAGAT
>ENA-ORSL01000369-ORSL01000369.1-human-gut-metagenome-genome-assembly--contig:-NODE-369-length-50574-cov-3.071973_pt1 | contig 50574 bp, 46 predicted proteins | sample MGYA00242190_ERZ509157 | MGnify/ENA primary metagenome ERZ509157 (study PRJEB26280, sample SAMEA2338664) | human gut metagenome | biome: human gut; feature: human-associated habitat; material: faeces... | reverse complement strand
CCCGCCGCCGATAACCAATGCCCGCTTGGTTACAGGGGACTGCCCTGCCGACAGCGGCGCATTGAGCGTTACTTTGGCAATAGCGGCACGCGCCAGTATTATGGCCTTTTCCGTGCCGGACAGCTTATCCTTATGGATCCACGAGCACTGCTCACGTATATTGGCAACCTCCACCATGTAAGGATTGAGGCCGGCTGAGGCCGCCGCTTTGCGGAATGTCGCCTCGTGCATACGCGGCGAACATGAGCAGATCACCACTCCGGTGAGCTGATATTTTTTTATTGAGTCAATGACCAGTCGCTGGCCTGACTGAGAACACATATACTGATAATCCGCGGAGAAAACCACGCCCGGCTCATTTTTTGCCGCTTCGGCAACAGCCTTCACATCAACAGTGGCCGCGATGTTGCTTCCGCACCAGCATACGAACACGCCTATTCTTTGCATTGCTTTTCTCCTTTACTTAGAATACTTTCTGTAAGCACTGACCACGGCCTGCTGAGGCAGCTCGGGGTCAAGCCGTCCGGGAAGATCATCAGCTGTCAGATGGTTTTCACCCTGCTTGCGTATGCACGCCAAGCGCACAGCCTCAATCAGCTTGGCAGGCTCTACCTGACGGGGACAACGCTCAACGCAGGCAAAGCAGGTAAGACAGCGGTAAACCGAGCTGTCCTCCATGAGCTTGTCAATCTCTCCACGCTCAACCATATAAACGAACTGATGCGGATGATAGCTCATCTCGTCGTATGCGGGGCATGTGGCCGAGCACTTGCCGCAACGCATGCATTTGAGCGGATTTACGCCGCTGATGCGGAGTATTTCCTCTTTTGTGACCTTTTCACTCATCATTCATTCTCCTTTAATCCGAGTGCCTCGGCCAACAGCTCGGTGAAATATACCACCGGCAGCTCGCCTCCGCAGGCGTTGAGGTTATAACGACACAGCGGGCAGGCTGTCACAAGCAGTTCGGCTCCCTGCGCCACGGCATTATCAAGCACCGCCCCTGCGTTTTTGTGAGCCTGTGCCTTGTCCTCAAGCGTCAGATACCCGCCGCAGCACTCGTTGCGCTTGGCATACACCACCGGATCGGCACCGATGGCTCTGATAAAGTCTTCAAGTATTTTGGGGTTCTCAGGATTGTCCATCTGCATTACCTTTGACGGACGAAGCAATAAGCAGCCGTAATAAGCACCTATCTTTTTCCCGGTCAGCGGATTTGACACCAGACTGTGCAGCTTGTCAAAACCAACCTCGTCACGGAGTAGCTCAAGATAGTGTACGACACGGGTCTCGCCGTGATAGTCTGAGCCGAGATAGTTGTTAACGCGGGTTGCTATATAATCATCCTGCGCCATATCCCGGTTGACTTGCTTGATGACGTTGTGGCAGGCGGAACACAGCGTGACCAGCACCCCGTCCTGCTCACCGGCCGCCATAAGCGCTCTGACTGATGACAGCTTGGTCGCTATCTCGTCATGAGCCAACGGATATACTCCGCCACAACACTGCCACTCGGGCAGCTCGCAAAGGTTGATCCCCAACTTTTCCGCCGACAGGCGGGCGTAGCGATCAAGCTCTTTGGCTTTGGTTTTCAGAGTACATCCCGGATAATAACTGTATGTCATTTGAATGACCCTTCCCTTTTATTTATGCCATCTGCTCGGGATGGAACACCTCGTCGAATTTCTCGGCGGTGAGGAAGCCCAGCTTTACGCAGGCGTCCTTGAGCGAAATATTTTCCTTAAAAGCCAGCTTAACCGTTTTGGCGGCGTTTTCGTAGCCTATGTAAGGATTGAGTGCAGTAACCAGCATAAGTGAATTATGCAGGTTGTTATACATCTTATCCTTGTTGGCGGTTATACCGACGGCACAGTTGATGTCAAAGGATATGATGGACTCGGCCAGAAGGCGTGCAGACTGCAAAAAGTTGTATATGCAAACGGGCATGAATACGTTCAGCTCGAAGTTACCTTGAGAAGCTGCCATGCCGACAGCCACATCGTTGCCCATGACCTGAACGGCTACCATAGTAACAGCCTCGCACTGCGTGGGGTTAACTTTACCGGGCATAATGGAAGAACCGGGCTCATTCTCGGGAATGTGGATCTCACCGAGACCGAGACGCGGACCGCTTGCCAGCCAGCGGATATCGTTTGCGATCTTCATCATATCGGCAGCCAGTGCTTTGAGCGCACCGTGAGCAAACACCAGCTCGTCTTTGGAGGTAAGCGCATGGAACTTGTTTTCTGCAGTAACGAACGGCTTACCGGTCAACTGGGCGACAGCATCGGCCACGGCTGTGTCAAAGCCCTTGGGAGCATTAAGTCCTGTTCCGACAGCGGTTCCGCCCAGCGCCAGCTGGTACAGAGGTGTGACAGCCAGCTTAATGAGCGCCACATCCTTTTCAAGCGAAGATCTCCATCCGCTGATCTCCTGCGAGAACTTAATGGGAGTTGCATCCTGAAGATGTGTACGTCCGCTCTTGACAATGCCTTCGTTTTCCTTCTCAAGGCGCTTGAAGGTCGCGATAAGCTGCTCAACGGCAGGAATTACCTTATCCTCGAGAACCAGTACCGCACTGATGTGCATTGCAGTCGGGAAGGTATCGTTGGAGGACTGACTCATATTGATATCGTCGTTCGGGTGACACAGCTTGGCACCGGCGATTTCGTTGGCACGGTTGGCAATGACCTCGTTGGCATTCATGTTGGACTGGGTGCCGGAGCCGGTCTGCCAGACAACCAGCGGAAAATGCTCATTGAGCTGGCCGGAAATAACCTCGTCGCAAGCGGACGTAATGGCGGAAAGCTTGGCATCGGTCATTTTTTCGGGCTTCAGCGCATGGTTGGCAATCGCGGCGGCCTTTTTGAGTATGCCGAAGGCATGGATGATTTCGCGCGGCATTGTCTCAATGCCCACACCGATCTTAAAGTTTTCATGGCTACGCTCGGTCTGTGCGGCCCAATACTTGTCAGCGGGTACCTTTACCTCGCCCATGGAGTCGTGTTCGATGCGATATTCCATATCGTCAATCTCTCTTTCATATTTATTTTTTTATTTTCACACGATAGCGGCATCTGCTTCCGCGGTCATGATCACACAACCGCACAATATACAGAACACCACCTTTAATGATATCACATTTTTACCCAAATTGCAAGCAAATCCGATAATTTTTTAACAATCATTTTGTATCAATTTGACGTTTTTACAGTACTGTTTTTGTTTGTTTTGATGAAGCATTCCAATATATCCCGGGCGTGAAGTAAGATGTTTACAAAAGTGTGTTAAATAATCAGTAAAATCATTCCATTATCAGATGGGTTTTTAAATATTGTGTTTATAGTTGTTGACTTTACCGCTGTGATATGGCATAATATTTATGAATATGTTTTCACAAGGAGGATACACTTTTGAGCTTCAGATACAACTACCACCGGGAGCTTGACTGCCTGCATGTCGGGTGCGAACCGCCACGCTCATATTTTATTCCTTTTGACAGCGACGCCGCAGCTGCAGACGGACGTCGCGGCACATCCCCGCGCTTTATTAACCTCTGCGGTGACTGGTCATTCCGCTATTATAAATCCGTCAACGACGTCGGCGATCTCACCTCCACTGATTTCTCATATGATGGCATGGAGAGCATCGAGGTCCCGCGTTCATGGCAGACGTTGCTCGACCGCGGCTACGATACCCCCAATTATACCAATGTAAACTATCCCTACCCCGTCGACCCTCCCTACCTGCCGGATGACATTCCCTGCGGCCTGTATGTACGCCGTTTTGACATTGATGCCGAAACGTTGGACACGCGCCGCATCTATATAAATTTTGAAGGTGTTGACAGCTGTTTTTATCTGTTTGTAAATAATAAACTGGCAGCATACAGTCAGGTCAGTCACATGACCAGCGAAATCGATATCACCGATAAGCTGACGGCAGGTAGCAATGAGCTTAAGGTCCTGGTGCTGAAGTGGTGTCACGGCTCGTATCTCGAGGACCAGGACAAATACCGATTTTCTGGCATATTTCGCGATGTCTATCTGCTTTTACGTTCTCCCGTGCACATACAAGACATTTTTGTCCGTGCCGAACTGAACGGTAACTACACGCAAGGCGTCGTCTCGGCAGACGTGACGCTGACCGGCTCCTCAGAGCTGAAATACCGTTTGCTCACTCCTGCCGGTGACGAGATCTCAGGTGGCAGTATCCGTCTTGCTGACAGCGGCAGTTTTGAATTGCTTGTTCCGAAGCCGGCACTTTGGTCGGACGAAACACCTCAGCTATACAAGCTGTTGGTAACCTGCGGTGACGAGCACATATGTATTCCGTGCGGCTTCCGACATATCGTCATACGCGATAAGGTCGTTTACATAAACGGTCGGCCCGTCAAGGCGCGCGGTGTCAACCGCCATGACAGCCACCCTATCCTCGGCTCTGCAACGCCATACGACCACATGCTGCGTGACCTGTATATCATGAAAGCACACAATGTCAACATGATACGAACAAGTCATTATCCCAATGATCCCCGGCTTTACGAACTGTGTGACGCTCTCGGCCTGTATGTCTGTGACGAAGCCGATCTTGAGACCCATGGCATGCAGCGCATTGGCAATTGGGACGCACTTACCGACAGTCCGGACTGGACCGAAGCCTACCTCGATCGCGCCCGCCTCATGATGGAGCGCGACAAAAACCATCCCTGCGTCATTATGTGGTCCGTCGGAAACGAATCGGGTGTCGGCCGCAATCATCGTGCCATGGCTGATTATTTTCACGCGCGCATGGAGGGCTGCATAGTCCACAGTGAGGACATTTCAAGACGGCTTCACCCCAATCTGAAAAGCGAGGACCCCGCCCTGCGCGGCAAGGTAGAATGTGACTATATCGACATTGAAAGCCGTATGTATCCGTCCACTGCCGAATGTCTTGACGACTACCTCACAGGAAAGGCTTACTCCAAACCACTGTTTCTCTGCGAATACTCGCACGCCATGGGCAACGGCCCGGGAGACCTTGACGAATACTGGGATCTGATCTGGTCTAAAAAGAGCTTTTTCGGCGGCTGTGTCTGGGAATTCATTGACCACTCGGTGGCTGTCGGAGATAATATATACGCCGACCCGCACTACACCTACGGTGGCGACTTTGACGATAAGCCCAACGACGGTAATTTCTGCGTTGACGGCCTGGTCTATCCCGACCGCCGTCCGCACACTGGCCTTTTGGAATATAAACAAGCGATCAAACCCTTCCGTGTTGAAAAATACGATCCTATGACGGGTGCTCTGCGGTTGCGTAATCTGCGCTTCTTCACCGACCTGTCCGACCTCGATATGTTCTGGTCGATCGAGAAGAACGGCAAGGTGGTTTCGCAGGGACGCATCGCTGCACTCACAGTAAAGCCGTGCCAGGCAAGGCAGTATAAAATCGGCACCGTCACTCCGTCAGAGGACACTGTGCTCAACATATCACTCAGGCAGAACATCTCGCATCCGTGGGCGGACGTCGGTTATGAGGTCGGTTCCTGCCAGCTGACACTGTCCGAAAGTCACGCAGTACACGCGCTTGCCGAACTGCCGGCCACCGCTCCCAAGCTGATCGTCACCGATGAGGACTATATTATCTCGGCTGCTGACGCACAGTACACGGTAAGCCGACATCACGGACTTATTACCGGCGTAATGTACCACGGTAAACAGCTGCTGACCACTCCCATAACCCCCACGCTTTGGCGTGCGCCCACCGACAATGACCGCCGCATCAAGCTCAAATGGAGCGATGCCGGTTATGACCGCACATGCGTCAAATGCTATGACTGCACCGCAAAAACCTCAGATAATTCCGTGGTCATAACGGCCCACCTGTCGCTTGGAAGCCACAGCACCGCTCCTGTAGCGCATATAGAAGCTGTTTATACCTTCTACAGGACCGAGGGCGTACGGACCGACATGCACCTGAAAGTACGTGACGGCCTGCCTGAGTTGCCGCGCTTCGGCGTTCAGCTCAACATGCCTGACGGAACCGAAAATCTGCGTTATTTCGGTCGCGGCCCTGTTGAAAGCTATATTGACAAGCGTCTTGCATCACGCCTCGGCGAGTTTTCTGACACGGTAAGCCGGCACTTCGAGCACTATATACGTCCACAGGAAAACATGGCTCATGCAGATACACGCTGGTGCGAGATTACATCGCTCACGGGACACGGGCTGCTGTTTTTAAGGACCGAGACTCCGTTCAGCTTCAACTGCAGTCACTTCACGCCTGCCCAGCTGACTGCCACACGTCACGACTTTGAGTTGGCTCCGCTGACAGAAACAGTTGTGAATATTGACATGCGTCATGCGGGAATAGGCTCCAACTCGTGCGGACCGTCTCTGAGAAAAGATTACCGCCTTGATGCAGGCGAATACGATCTGTCCTTCCGTATGCTGCCCGTGCTGGCTGCTGATACCAATGCTTATGACGAGCTTAATTTAAAATAAAAGCCACCGTGCATTACAGGTCGGCGCGAAGGCTCGGAAACTTCATCACATAAAAATTGTCCCGGCTGATTTCGGCCGGGACAATTTTTATAATGTGACATTGATCAAAGCTCGTAGCGCGATACACTACGTAAATTATCGTTATGCTACGATTCACATATCACGAGATTTGAACTCCACTATATTTCTGAACATTTCAATACACCTGGAATAGTGTTCTTCTCTGCTGCTCTTGCCTATGACATACGGCTGCATAAGGCACACTACCGTATCCTCGGGAAGTACGCGCATAGCATCGTAATATTTGTACAGCCCTGTACTTCCAAGACTCACACCGTAATCGCCGACTGCACCGTCCGGTACGGCAGTAAGTACTTCAGACAGTTTTTTTAGCCGTCCTGCGGACGCCAGCTTTTCATACAGCCACGGGTCAAGCATACAAACGGAATACTCACCTGTCACCAGCATATTGGAATAGTTTTCGTATTCCTTTGCATAAAAATTGCGATCGACGTATACCGGCATACTGTCTTCATGAGTTTCGGAGGCCATTTGACGCATCTGCTCCTCAGACATAACATGATATTTTGCAAGCTCCACAGTCTTCTTTCCATCGCCATTGTAGTCTTCACTCAACGCAAGCCTCAACACACCGGACAACTCACTTGCCTCGTTTTGTGTCAGTCCGCACCGTCCTGAATACAGTACCGACATATCGTAGCTCTCCGAGTGTGTACAGGTTTGCAGCACACACACAATAATTACAAACAGTGCTACAAGCACTACAATTGTCTGCATCTTATAATGATACCAGTAATTATCCAGCCACTGCAGAAACGGACTCTTTTCCTTTATATCGCCCTCAGGAATCTTATCCATAAAACTACCTCAAATTCAGCAAAAACAGCCGTTAATATAGCGGCTGTTTTGCTTATATGTGATATTAATTACCGTCTTAGCCGTTGTTGTGCGATCTTGTAACATCAAGTATTTTCAGCTTTGCAACGCCACCGGGAGTTTCAAAAGTTACTTCTTCGCCAGCCTTTTTCCCCACTAATGCCTTGCCGATAGGGGACATATCCGATATCTTGCCCAACAGAGGATCTGCTTCATTTGAGCCAACGATCTGATATTCAACGTCCTCATTGAAATCCTCATCAAACACCTTAACCGTAGAACCCATGCTGATGACGCTCGCATCCATGTTGGTTTCATCGGCTATGACAGCGTTGACTATCATTTCTTCAAGCTCTTTAATACGTGCTTCGGTTTTTGCCTGCTCGTTTCTCGCCTCGTCATACTCGGCGTTCTCGGACAAATCGCCGAAGGAACGTGCCACGGCTATATCCTCTTTTATTTCCTCACGCCTTACATTTTTCAGATAATTAAGCTCTTCTACCAGCTTATCGTATCCCTCTTGAGTATAGAGTACAGCTTTTTTGCTCATTTTAGGTCTCCCTTATATAAATGTTATTTTAATTCCTGAATAGCGCGCTGAAGCTGATTGTCATCAGCATCGGACAACTTATAAATATTGATATTTGACGCTTCTTCGCTAAGCTCTATCTCGATATCGGGGGTTATTCCAATTCCGTCATAGCTCTCACCGCAGGGCGGGAAGTAGCGTCGGGTCGTCAGTTTGACGCCTCCGGAATAGCCGTAATAGCTCAGCGAGAAAATTGACTGCATGGTTCCTTTTCCGTATGTCGTTGTTCCTACGATCTTGGCCAGCTTATAATCCCTGAAATTTGAAGTGAACAGCTCCGCCGCGCTGGCGGTGCTTCCGTTGGCGAGCACAACAAACTTAAGGTCACGGTATTTTCCGATATCCTCTTTTGAAACACTGCAGCCGGCATAGGCACCAACCTGTTTGCTGACCGCAACCGTCATTTCTTCTTTTGTACCATTGTTATCCTCGGTACTTATAACAACATCGCCCTCATTGAGGAAATAGCTGAGCACTGCCAATATTGACTGAAGATCTCCGCCGGGATTGTACCTGACATCGAATACAAATTTTTCAATTCCTTTTTGCTTCAGTTCATCAACTGCCGCACAGAACTGAGTCGGCGTTGTAAGATCAAACTGGATCAGCTTGACAATTCCTATGCTGGGATCGGTTGTACAGACATGGTACATAACCGACAGATTTGTGTACGAGCCGCGCTCAATGGAAAATTCCTTTTCCTCGGAATAATCCTTACCGCGGCGAACCACAAACTCTGCCACGGTCCCGGCCTTTCCCTGCAGCTTTTTTACCGCGTTGGTATATCCAAGCGTCGCAACGCTTTCACGGGCATCGCCTATACCGACATACACGATCAGATCCCCCGGCTCCACACCGGCCTTAAGCGCGGGCGAATCAGGCATGACATTGATTACCTCAATGCAATTGTATTCGGTGTTCTGAATGATATTCACGCCGATTCCCTGCATATCCCCTGCATTCTCGGCATTGAGTGCTGCATATTCTTCTGCAGTATAGTATTCTGCGTATTTATCGCCCGTTGCGTGGGCATATGCCTTTAGCACAGCCTCGCAAAGAGCATCATCATCAAGATCGTATATGGAATACGTTTTGAACAATTTGTCAAGCATTTTAAGCTCGGCAATAAATCCGGAGTCGTCATTGTTGTTTATCGACGGCAACTTATTAGACTCGTACGCCGCCTTAAGCTCGGCGTCATAAACCTGTGACACCACGACAAATGCACTGAGAAAGCTCAGCAGAATTGCCGCCAGCAGTACGAAAATAAATACAGATAATGAAATTTTCTTTGACATTTTTGCACCTTTTTTCTTATTTGTGACATTGTCAGTGCTGAATAATCAAGTTAAGCGAAACGCCCGCAGAAATATAGCCACGGAGCATTTCGCTTACGCTGTCACCGGAGCGTACCGGTAAAAATCAGAATTTTGTAGGCTTGGAGTTAAGATATTTTTTAACCATGAGAGCCACCTTAAAGGTTATGGCGTGCTCAAATTCACGAAGATCAAGTCCTGTGATCTTGCGGATCTTTTCAAGCCGGTACACCAGCGTGTTGCGGTGCACAAACAGCTTTCTCGAGGTTTCCGAAACATTGAGATTGTTTTCAAAGAAGCACTGTATAGTCATGAGTGTTTCGCGATCAAGTGATTCAAGGCTACCCTTCTTGAAAACTTCCTGGAGGAACATTTCGCACAGCGTGGTCGGCAGCTGATATATCAGACGACCGATGCCGAGATTTTCATAGCTTATAATATTTTTCTCTGTTTCGAATACCTTGCCGACTTCAAGTGCGACCTGAGCTTCCTTGTAAGCACGGGCTAAATCCTTTATGTTGTCAACAAATGTGGAAATACCTATAGAAACACGGGTATAAAACTCAGAGGAAAGAGTATCGGCTATATTGGTAGCCAGTTTTTCTATTTCCTTGGTGTCGGTACCGGGCTTGACATCCTTCACAAGCACTATGTCATGTTCGCCTACGCTGATAACATAGTCCTTTGACTTGTCCGGGAACATATTCTGCAGCATCTCAAACGGCATCATATCCGTCTTTCCGAAGAACTTTATCAGAAGAACTATCCGTGTTTCCTCGGTGTTGAAATGCAGCTCCTTGCTCTTGATATAAATGTCGCTGGGCAGAATGTTGTCAAGAATGATATTTTTGATGAACGAGCCCTTGTCATATTTTTCGTCGTACAAATTCTTGATATTGCCAAGAGAGATTGAAAGCAGCTTTGACATTCTCTCCGCCATTTTGTCATCACCCTCGACAAAGACAATGTATTCGGTTTTATTTCCTGTGCTGATAGGACGATAGGTATAACCTCCGGACACAACTATATCCGAAGCATATGCCAGCTCATCCCGTATTCCCTGGCGAATTTCACCGATCTTTACCAGCTCTGAGCAGGAAATAATAACGCCATTCTCATCAATGACGCCTATAACGCGATCCACCGCGTCCTTCATTTGGTGAATCACACTTTGAAACAATCTGTTAGACATATAAGCTTACTTTCCTCTCATAAAAGGTTTTTGTATATACTAAACTATATTTTACACCAAAATTTGTGATTTTTCAATAGGGTTTTTAAGATTTTTTATAAGAAATCACAATTTTTTTTGTTATATATTATCAAAAACCACAACTCACAGGAAAAAATCAGCTATTCTACAACATTATATCACATTTCGAACTCATAAACGAAGCAACCAAGCGCAAATGCCGCGGCGGTTTCGGTGCGCAATATGCGCGGCCCCAAACCGACAGTATGCGCTCCAGCGGCTGTTGCACGCTGAATCTCATCGGGAGAAAAGCCCCCCTCCGGTCCGACCGCAAGGCATATCTCTCGGCGTATGTTGTCCTCACAGTGCATCTGGCTCAGCAATTGCCGCAGGCTGACCGACGTTTCGCACTCATAGCAAATGATAAGCCCGCCGTGCCCGCGCGCAAAATCCAGCATTTCATCAAAGCCAACCGTGGGCATTACTTTCGGCACGGTTCCCCGCCCGCTTTGCTTTGCGGCCTCAAGTGCAATGCGGCATCTCCTTACTGTTCTCTCATTCTCGGCCTCGGGCTTCACACGAACCACACACCGGCAACTCTCAAACGGGGTAATATCCGCCGCCCCGCACTCCACCGCCTTTTGTATAACGGTATCCAGCTTGTCACCTTTAACTAACGCCTGAAAAAGATGAATTTGCACCGGTGACTCGCATCTGGCGTCAATCTCTCCGACAATGCTTGCCGTCACAACATCACAAAAACCCGACAGCACGCAGTCAAACTGCCGCCCCCGGGGATCACAAATAGTAATATGCTCTCCCGCTGCCATTCTCAGCGAACGGGAAATATGATGAGCGTCGTCACCCCGCAGAGTGACGATGCCATCAACTATATCATTTTCCTGCACAAAAAAGCGGGGCATATCAGCTCCTCCTGCCAAAAGCGAAGGCGCACCAATCGTTGTCGTCACGGCGCTCGATGACTCTAAGTCCACCCGCCTCAAGCGCCCGTACAACATCGTCGCTGCGCGAGGTGATTATACCGGATGCAAGCAATACTCCGCCCGGACGCATATAAGACGCCACCTGCGGCGCCATTCTGATGATTATATCCGCAACAATGTTAGCGCAGATAACATCATAGCCGCCGTCATTTTCAACCTGTGCCAGCAAGTCAGACTGATCGCAGCTGACACGATCCTCGACTTTATTCATAACAATATTGTCACGCGCGACCTTTACGGCAGTGAGATCTATATCGTAAGCACGGCACTGTCCGGCACTAAGCTTTGCCGCACATATCGCCAGAATACCGCTGCCGCACCCCACATCAAGCACTTTACAGCCCGGCAACGTGTATTTTTCAAGCAATTCCATTACAAGCCGTGTGGTTTCGTGCGTGCCGGTTCCAAAGGCCATACCGGGGTCCATGCTGACGATGATATCGTCTTCGGAAAAGTCATAATGCTCCCATTGCGGTACAACGACCACCCGTTTGCCTATTTTTATCGGCTTATAATACTGTTTCCACGAGTCGGCCCAGTCCTCCTCGTTGACTCCTGTAATCTCGATTTTACCGTCAATTCCCGCCGCTGCAAGTCGGTCACGGATATACTCAAGCTGTTCAGCGCAGTTGTCCTCAGCCGACAGGTATACCGAAACCGACGCATGTGACGTATCGGCATTCAGTATACTTTCATCTATCAGCTCTCCGTAGCAGGTATTGAGGTCAATGTCACTCATATCCTCAATCATCAGATTGTTGCTGACCATGCTCATAACTGCCGTCAAAGTATTCAGCTGCGGTGTGGGCACAGTTACTTTTATACATGTCCACTCACGCACTTCTCCGCGGTCTGCGCAGACATAATCCTTATCGATCATTTTCTGTCAAATATCCTTTTGAAAAATCCGGTTTTCTTGGTGTAGTTATTGTCGCCGCAGCTCTCGGCAAAGGCGCGGACGTGCTCCTTTTGCTTTTCGTTCAGGCCTCTCGGTATCTCCACGTTGACGGTAAACACCAGATCACCACGGCGTCCCGGATTGTTTACATACGGAATACCTTTGTTTTTAATTGTGAAACTGGTTCCGTTCTGCGTGCCCTCGGGAACAGTGAACTTTTCCTGCCCCTCGAGCGATGGAACCTGAATTTCCGCACCGAGTATAGCCTCTGTAACAGAAAGAGGCACATCGCAATATATGTTGTTGGCCTCACGGCGGAACAGGCTGTGCTTCTTCACAGAGACCTCAATGATCAGATCTCCTGACGGGCCGCCTGCGCGACCGGCATTGCCCTGTCCCTGCTGAACAATACGGTTACCGTCATCAATACCTGCGGGGATGGAAACGGTAAGCTTTTTAGTAACCTTGATATATCCGGTACCGCGGCAATTCTGGCACGGGTTTTTGATTACTTTTCCGGTGCCGCGGCAATTATCGCAGGGTGTGGTCGATTGAAACGCCATACCCATCATACGCTGAGTTACCTTTCGCTGGCCGGTGCCATGACAAACAGGACATGTTTCGGGCGTTGTCCCCTTGGCTGCACCTGAGCCGCCGCAATCAGGGCATTTCTCTACGCGGTTGTATGAAATATCCTTTTTGACTCCGAAGGCTGCTTCCTCAAACGAAATGGTAATGCGCACACCGAGATCGTCTCCGCGCGTCGGGCCACGCCTGGTCTGCTGCTGGCCGCCGAATCCACCGCCGAAAAAGCTGCCGAAAATATCTCCTATATCGCCGAAGCCTTCAAAGCCTCCAAAGCCCGCACCGCCACCTGCACCTGCCGCAGGGTCAAAAGCGGCGTGACCGAATTGATCGTATTTAGCCCGCTTTTCGGGATCGGAAAGCACCTCGTATGCCTCGTTTACTTCCTTGAACTTTTCCTCAGCCTGCTTATCCCCCGGGTTTACGTCGGGGTGATATTTTTTGGCCAGCACACGGTATGCTTTTTTCAATTCGTCCTCGGAAGCGCCCTTCTGTACTCCGAGAACCTCATAATAATCTCTTTTTTCTGCCATATATGATACCACGCTTTTCTCAGCGACCCATTTGCGGGCCGTGCGTGAAAAAAGTGTATTTGAAGCCGTGCGGCCTCATTTTTCACGCTGATGTCCCCTGATACGGACAGTTTTTGTGCCCGTCCTCAATACGGGTTTGCGGGAAAGGGCATTTTTGCCCTTCCCCGCTCATATGTCCGATGTTAAATCGATTACTTGTTGGTTTTGTCCTCATAGTCGGCATTATAATAGGTGCCGTCACTTCCCTGTGCACCGCCGTTGCCGTTATTGGCGGCGTTCGGATCAAAGCCCTGAGCACCGGCCTGGCCGTTCTGTGCATACAATTTCTCCGAAATGGCGTAGAACGCCTTTTCAAGAGCATCTATATTAGCCTTGAGAGTTTCGGTATCGGCGTTTGCGTTGACCGAGGATTTGAGCGTCTCAAGCGCCGCATTGACGGGAGCCTTGTCATCCTCGGTGACCTTGTCGCCAAGCTCATTCAGCGTCTTTTCGGTCTGGAAGATAAGGTTCTCGGCATGGTTTCTGGTGTCGACGGCTTCCTTGGCCTTATTATCCTCGTCGGCAAACTTTTCCGCATCCTTAACGGCGCGGTCGATATCCTCCTTGGACATATTGGAGGACGATGTGATTGTAATCTTCTGCTCCTTACCTGTACCGAGATCCTTTGCGGTAACACTGACAATACCGTTAGCGTCGATATCAAATGTCACCTCAATCTGAGGCACTCCGCGGGGAGCGGCAGGAATACCGTCAAGGTTAAAGCGTCCCAGCGTCTTGTTGTAAGCCGCCATCTGACGCTCGCCCTGAAGCACATGGATTTCAACCGATGTCTGGCCGTCAGCCGCGGTTGAGAACACCTGCTTTGCCTGGCAAGGAATGGTCTTGTTACGTTCGATTATTTTGGTGAACACGCCACCCAGAGTTTCGATACCAAGTGACAGAGGAGTTACATCAAGCAGAAGCAGATCCTTTACCTCGTTGCTCAGCACGCCGCCCTGAATAGCGGCACCGATAGCCACACACTCGTCGGGGTTGATGCCCTTGAACGGTTCTTTGCCGATAAAGTTCTTGACGGCTTCCTGCACTGCGGGAATACGCGTCGAACCACCGACAAGCAGTACCTTGTCTATCTGAGAGGGCTTGAGTCCGGCATCTGACAGGACCTGCTTTGTCGGCCCCATGGTAGCGTCAACCAGATCAGCTGTGATTTTGTTGAACTCGGCACGTGTCAGCGTAGCTTCGAAATGAAGCGGGCCATTAGCGGTAGCAGTGAGGAAGGGCAGATTGATATTGCTGGAGGTCATGCCGGACAGCTCTATCTTTGCCTTTTCGGCAGCTTCCTTAAGTCTCTGCATAACCATTTTGTCGCCGGACAGATCAAGGCCGTTTTCGGCTTTGAACTTAGCCAGTATCCAGTTGATTATACGAGCATCAAAATCATCGCCGCCGAGTCTGTTGTTACCGGCTGTGGCAAGCACCTCGAACACACCGTCCGAAATATCGAGCAGTGACACATCGAATGTACCGCCACCCAGGTCGAACACCATGATTTTCTGATTGATCTCCTTATCCATACCGTACGCAAGTGCTGCGGCGGTAGGCTCGTTAATTATACGCTTTACATCAAGTCCGGCCATCTTACCGGCGTCCTTGGTAGCCTGACGCTGTGCATCGGTGAAGTATGCGGGGACGGTAATGACCGCCTCGGTAACCTTGGTTCCAAGGTATGCCTCTGCGTCGGATTTGAGCTTCTGCAGTATCATAGCGGAGATTTCCTGAGGAGTATACTTTTTGCCGTCTATCTCCTTGGTATAACTTGTACCCATTTCACGCTTTATACTGATCACAGTGCGGTCGGGGTTTGTGATAGCCTGACGCTTTGCAACCTGACCGACCATTCTTTCACCTGTTTTGGAGAATGCCACGACGGAAGGTGTGGTTCTCGCGCCCTCGGGATTGGGGATAACGACAGGCTCGGAGCCTTCGTAAACAGCAACACAAGAGTTAGTTGTACCAAGATCTATACCAATAATTTTTCCCATAATAAAATTCCTCCAAAAATATATTTTAGTTTTTATTTTCTGTTTGATTTAATTTGCGACCTTGACCATAGCGTACCTTATGACCTTATCGCCTTTGATATATCCCTTCTGAAGCACTTCGATGATTTCATTCTCACCGTATTGATCGTCTTCAACGTGCATTACAGCATTGTGGAGCTGTGGGTCGAAGGGTTTGCCCACCGCCTCAATTTCGTGAATACCAAGCTTGTTGAAGGTCTCCTCAAAGCTCTTGAGCGTTAATGCAAGTCCTTTGGATACTGCTTCGGCATCCGAATACTGCGCAGCTCGCTCAAGATTGTCGAGCACCGGAAGGACTGCCGTCATCGCATCGGAATAGGCATCAGTGTAGCAACTCTCACGCTCTTTCGCAGAGCGCTTACGGAAGTTATCGTATTCGGCCAGCATGCGTAGATACTTGTCGTTTGCCTCCGACGCTGTTTTTTCAGCGCGTTCAAGCTGACGGTGAAGTCCCTCTATCTCGCTCTCGAGCTTTTTGATTTTTTTCTTTTCGCCTTTCGTGTCTTTATCCTCCGGCAATTTATCCTCCGGCTCGGTCTCAACGACCTCACCGCTTGTTAATTCGGTTTCGGGCTCCGGTGGGCTGTTTTTCTGAGCCTCGGGAGCTGAATCCTGCTTGTTCTTATCTTCCATTTGATAACGCGCTTCCTTTCTGTTGGTGTTTATCGGAATGATGGCTAATCATCTGTCTTGCCTCCGTCGGTCAGCTGAGGTTTATCACCGCCGTCAAGAAGATTGGCAATGTTGCCGCCAAGACTGTCGATAGTAGCAAGCACCTTTGCATAATCCATTCGCAACGGTCCGATAATTCCGATCGCTCCGACTGTCCTGCCGTCCTTTTTGATTTGTTTATAAACTATGGCCGACTGATTCATCACCTTGACCGAGCTTTCCGAGCCCAACACTACTTTAACTCTGTCTTCGTCGCCGCTCTTTTTCTCCGACTCACCCACAAGGTTAAGTATCTCGTCCTTGCTCTCCAGTGCGCCGATAAGTTCTCCCAGCTGTTCCTGATCGGAATACTCAGGATACTGAAGCAGACGGTTAAGTCCGCTCAATTTAAGTTCTCCGCCATCCAGCTCGCCCGCGACCTTGTATATAGTCTTGAGCGCTGTGTTCAAGGGCTCCTGGCGGTTACCCATATCGGCCTCCATCTTCATCATCATGGAGAGCGTTACGTCGCCGGCAGTGCACCCCGACATGTTTTCATTTAATGTGCGCCCCAGTGCCGCCACCGTTTCAGGGTCAACAGGCTCGTCACAGCGTATGTTTTTGGTTTTAACAAGCGCCGTACCGTTCATCATTATAAGCAACAGATTATGCGGATCGATGTAAACCGTTTCATACCGCTCAAAGCTAACGGACGTAGCCTTCGGCCGTATTGCAATGCCGGTGTAATTTGTAAGGCTACTGGCCAGCTTGGAGGCAGTATCAAGTATCTGATCGAGCTCTTCCATTTTGATCTTCAGCAAATTGTTGATTTGCACAACCTCACGGGCAGTCATAGCGTAATGGTCTATAAGGCTGTCAACGTAGAAGCGGTAGCCAAGCTCACTCGGAACTCGACCTGACGAAGTATGGGGCTGCTCAAGATATCCCATTTCCTCAAGCTCTGCCATTTCGTTGCGTATTGTCGCCGATGAGCATGCCAAGCGGTGGCTTTCCAAAATGTATTTTGAACCTACCGGCTCACCGCCCTCGATATGCGCGTCTACTATTGCTTTAAGTATCAGCTTTTTTCTCTCGCTTAATTCATGCGGATCGTTTTTCATGACGCGCCCTCCTTCCTATTAAAAAACAGTTCAATCAGCGGTGAATTCTGCTTCGTTTTAGCACTCGTGAGCACCAAGTGCTAAACTATGCTATAAATTTACCACTAATCGAACCGTTTGTCAAGGGGTTTTTCAAAAATTTTTTAATTTTTTTTGCGATTTTTGTTTTTCAGTGCTAATTTTCAGCTTGCGGCGGCTGTATCCGTATATCTGTACTGAACAGACGTCACACACCCATCACGTATGAGGAAAACCAGCTCGGTATTTCCCGCCGCATAAACCAGTGACGTACCGTTGTCAACACCTTCTCCATATGCCACCGTCACCTGCTCCTTTGCACTTCCGACGCAAATACCCTCGGGGGTTGCAACCGCATCATCAAGCAGTGTCACCATGAAAACGGTGTCAACACCTGCCAGCGAAGATACGCTGACCTGGACATTACCTCCATAGGTGTATATTTTATCGTTGCCGTCGAAAGCGCAGGAAGCCGCCTCATAATAGCTTGTCGGATTTCCCAGCCGCGACTGTATCTCAGCGAAGGAGTCACCGGGAGCTATATTTACTCCGTTATATGAAAAGCTGTAAATATGATCATCTCCGTTCGGCGGATTCTCTCCGCCGTCCTTACATGCGACAAGCACCGCAAACATAACAAGCACAACGGCAAGCAATAGCGCAATACGCTTTTTCATTTTATCTGTTTTCCTTTTCATTATAATAAGCCCGGCAGATTTCCGACCATGCGTCGATGGACTTTGTTTCCCCGCGGCGGTCAACAACACCGCAGTCCGCGAGCAGCACGCGGCCGAAATATTCTGACAGCTTTTCTGCACCGGTCACATTTAGGTGAAGCCCCATGTCATATGTGTCGCACGACCAGTCTATGCCGATATCCTGATATATTGCCAAAAGATTATAATATTTAAGGCCGTATCGCGAGGCATAATCGGCGACCTGACTGTCCCACTCGGCATACCAATGCGGATAAAGGCTCGGCGCCTTTATCAACACCAGCTGACAGCCGTGCTGTTCGCATAGGTCACGCATACGGTCAAGATAGTCCCAACAGACCCGGGGCAACTCATAGCTCTCAAGCGGCGGCGCCGCCGGGATCGACGCAGGATCAATGCCGCGCACTCCCGTCTGCATAAGATATCCCGCATGACTGACACTGTCGCGGCGGAACATGTACGTCACATCGTTCGCACCGAGTTCGCTCCAACGCGAATGATAGCGCAGAAGCGGAAAAACATAGCTTAGAAACGACTCACCGTCCGTCATCGACGCACGTACTGCTTTTATTTTGTATGATGACATGCGCATGCCGTCGAGATTGAGCCGGTTGTATGCCTCCGACTGCGGAGTACCGTATTTCATTGCAAGAACATTGTACACTACGACTTGCGGCGTTTCGTATTCCAGCATCTCCGCAAGCATATAATATGACTGCCATATCAGCTGCTGCGCACTGCCGCGAATATACGATGATATGCCGTACTTTTCCCACAGTGTGACCGGAGAAAAGTTCTCATATACCTCGCAGTCACCGACAAACAATACGTCGTGTCCACCTGCACTTTGATAGTATTCGGATATCAGCGCACCTTCGGGTATGTCATCAGACGTATATTTGGGGACAAGCAGACATTGTGCCAACCACAGCAAAACAAATAACAGCATTACAACGGCACAGCATGAAATAATAACTCTTGACTTTATCTTCATTGTAAATTCAGGTGCATGACATCAGTCAAACAACGCGTTGACGAATTCTCCTGCGTCAAACGGCTGCATATCATCAATTTTTTCACCTACACCGATGAACTTGACAGGTATGTCAAGCTCCTTTTTTATTGATAGTACGATGCCGCCTTTGGCTGTACCGTCCAGCTTATTGAGTATCAGTCCCGTTACCTGAGCAGCGTGACCGAACTCCTTGGCCTGCATTACCGCGTTCTGACCGGTCGTTGCGTCCAGCACGAGCAGATTCTCACGCGATGCACCGGGTAGCTCCCTGTCTATAACGCGATTTATTTTTGCCAGCTCGTCCATTAGATTTTTTTTGTTGTGCAGTCTTCCCGCCGTGTCAATGATCAACACATCGGCGCCGTGCTTTTTGGCATATCCCGCCGCATCATACACTACGGCCGCCGGGTCTGAGCCTTCCTGCTGACGCACAAGCTCTGCCCCCGAACGCTCGCACCAAACCGCAAGCTGGTCGATGGCTGCGGCTCTGAAGGTATCGGATGCCGCGACAACAACGCTTTTTCCGCTTTCGATAAGGCGCTTTGATATCTTGCCTATCGAGGTGGTTTTGCCCGCACCGTTGACCCCTATTACCAATATAACTGACGGCTTGGTATCAAGTCTCAGCGGCTCACCCTCGCCAATCATATCGGTAAGTATTTCACGCAATACCTGCATGACCTGATCCTTTTCCTTGAGGCGCCCCTCTTTTATCTGATCACGAAGCCGTTCGGTAATCTCCTCTGTTGCCGCAACGCCTACATCGGCACAGATCAGAAGCTCCTCAAGCTCGTCTATAAGGTCTTCGTCAACCTTTACAAAGCTCTTGAGCAGGTTGTCTACCTGCTTGAAAAGTGCGTCCTTTGTCTTGGCAAGTCCTGATTTGAGTTTATCCAAAAATGCCATTCCAGTCATCTCCTCTTGTTTTTGAAATATCGTCCACATTAAGCGTCAGCACCTTGGAAATACCATGCTCGGGCATGGTGACGCCGTACAGCCGGTTTGCCGCCTCCATGGTGCCGCGGCGGTGTGTGATAAGCACAAACTGCGTGCCGTCCGAATATTTCTTTATGTATTCCGCAAATCTGCCCACATTGACCTCATCAAGTGCCGCCTCAATCTCATCGAGAATGCAGAACGGTGTGGGGTTGACCTGCAATATAGCAAAGAACAGCGCAATCGCCACAAACGCCTGTTCACCGCCTGACAGCTGCATAAGGTTTTTAATGATTTTTCCGGGAGGCGCTGCGCTGATCTCAATACCGCTCTCAAGCACATTGGCAGGATCGGTCAGCGACAGCTTGGCAGAGCCTCCTCCGAACAGCTCGGAGAAAACACGATTGAAATTTTCGTTTATGCGGTTGAAAGAGTCAAGAAAGGTGCTCTCCATATTGGTTTCCAACTCACTGATAACCGACAAAAGCTCTTTTTTGGCTTTTTCCAGATCTTTGATCTGAGCCTCCATTTCATCGTGCTTTTTCTTGATTTCGTTGTATTTGTTGACGGCGTCAAGGTCGACATTGCCAAGCACGCGGAGGCGGTTTCGGCAGGAAGTCTGTTCTGTGACAGCCGCCGGGCGTGTCTTTGCGTCAAGCGCAGGATAGCCGAGCGCAACCGCTTCGGCGCGCGTCATCTGGTAGTCGTCCCAAAGTCTTGTGGACAACTCGTCCTGCTCCTGGCGCAGCTGATTTAGCTTATTCTCATTGAAAGTGTGATCGCGGAGAATTGTCTCCTTTTGCGATTGTTTTTCTTTTGTTTTGACATTAAGCTCGTTAAGCAGTCGCTCATATTCAAGCCCTCCCTGCTCAGCCTCCGCCCGCTTGGCGTTGAGCTTTTTCAACTCATCATCGCCTTGAACGGCCACAGCCCGGTTGTCGGTCTGCTCTGCTACAAGCTGCTCGACATTTTGACGAAGCTCATTAATTCGTAAGCGGCGGGCGTTTATGTCGTTACGGCAGTTCTCGCTGCGCTCGGCGGCTGACTGCTGTAATGTCTGCTCGGTCTCAATGTCCTTCTGAACCTCGCTTATGGCGATGAATAATTGTACACCCTGATTGTCACTTGCTGATTTTTTATCAAGTACATCATTGCGCTCAATATCCTTTGCACTGCGGAACTCGGTAATTTCTGCTATCTGTCCTGTGATCTCGGCACTGCGACGACGTAGCTCGTCCATATCCTCTGCCTGACGCTGCTGCTGTTCGGCAATGCCGTCGATATCGCTTTTGAGCTTGGACATCAGCGTATTGTTGGCATCCAGCTTGGCCTTGACCTGCTCAAGCCCTGCCTGCTCGCCCGAACGCAGAACATCAGTCAGCTTAATTCGTTCCTCAAGCGACGAACGAGCATCACGCAGTCCGGCCAGCTTGTTATCAAGCTCGTCCCGGGATTTTTCCGCCTCATTCAGTCGCATATCAAGCTCTGAGGCCTCTGTCTCAAGCCGTTTTATCTCACCGGCACGGCCTAAGATACTACCGTTTGTCCTGGTCGAGCCGCCCGTAAACGAACCGCCGAAATTGATCTGCTGACCGTCAAGCGTCACAACGCGAACGCGGTATTTCTGCGCCTTGGCCATAACGGTTGCATTATCGATATTGTCAAACACCAGCGTACGCCCGACAAGACTGGAAAGTATCTCCCGGAACTTTGGCTCACACCGTACCAGCTCGTCCGCCACGCCGATATAACCTGCAAAGCCGGCAGCTTCTCTTATTTCGTTTGACGGAGCCTGGCCGCGCATGGAAGTCAGCGGGAAAAATGTTGCGCGCCCTGCGTTCTCGCGTTTCAGCGCCGCCATGGCGGACTTTGCAACCCCCTCGTCCTCGACGACTATGTGCTGTAAATTCGCTCCAAGCGCCGTTTCGACCGCACTTACATACTTATCCTCAACACTAATCAGTTTGGACAGCGGGCCGTAAATACGGCCGCACGGCATACCCATCTGGTTTTTGATGCGCCCTTCCGCATAGCTCTTCATAACGAACCGCACGCTGGACGAATAGCCTTCAAACTGCTCCTCCATTGCACGGAATGTTTCAATGCGCTGACGCCGTGTATCGCGCTCAAGCGTCAGCCGTGCGATCTCGCTCTCACAAGCGGCGCGGTCAGAGGCAGCTTTGTCAGCTTTGCGGACTGTAGCATCCAGCTCAGTCTGAAAACCGGCTATCTGAACGTTGTATCCATCCACCTGCGCCTGCTTTTGCTCACAGCTATGTGTAAGTTCATCCGAAATTTCAGTATACTTTTCAAGCTCTACGGCAATGGAGCTGTTTTTATCGGTATTTGTCAGCTGGGCATTCTCGATAACAGACAGCTGAACCTTGGCATCAATAGCCTCTTTTTCAAGATTGCGTATGTCAGCCAACGCTCTGTCGATCGCATCGGACAGCTTGGCTGCCTGCGCCTCGTAGTCTGCCGACTCGCGCCGGCAATGCTCCTGCTGTTCTCTCAGCTGTACCAGCTTAGCGTTCAACTCTGTCAGCCTGGCATTGCGACCGATGTAATCCTTCTCTTCAGCTTCAAGCGTGCGCCGCAGGCTGACCACCTCGCCTTCGGCAGAGGCTATAAGCTCACGGCAATGGGAGATCTGATTTTCATTGACCTTGAACTGACTGTCTATTTCAAAATTCAGCTTTGTGCGCTCCTGTATACGCTCGAGCAGCTCAGCCGAAATACGGCGGTTATCCTGTGAGGCCTGATTCAAACGCTCATACTGCTGCTCGTAAGCCTGAAGCGCCTCGTTGGCGTTTTGCAGGTCGAACGAAGAATACTTGAACCTCTCCTCTGCCTGCTCTACCTCATGGTGAAGACGATCGGTATCGAACAGCCACAGCTGGACATCAACCTTCTTTTTGGCCTCCATAAGCTCAATAGCACGGCGTGCCTTTTCGGCATCCTTTTCGAGCGGCCCCAACTGCTCGCAGATAACCGTGAAAATATCGTTTGCACGGTTCATGTTATCCTCGGTAGCTGCCAGCTTACGCTCGGAATCGTTCTTTTTGAAACGATACTTGGCAATGCCCGACGCATCCTCGAAAATACTTCGCCGCTCGTCGCTTTTGCGCGACAGTATCTCAGCTATTTTGCCCTGACCTATAATAGAATATCCGTCACGCCCTATGCCTGTATTCATAAACAGTTCATATATGTCTTTAAGACGAACCGGGCGGCGGTTTATCAGATATTCACTTTCACCGGCACGGTAATATCTACGGGTAACCGTAACCTCGTCAAACGGGCTTTCAAGCCGGTGCTCCTTGTCGGTATTGTCGAATGTCACCGAAACCTCGGCAAAGCTCATAGGTTTGCGACCGTCAGCACCGCCGAAAATGATGTCCTCCATTTTGGCGCTTCGGATGGACTTGGTCGATATCTCTCCCAACACCCAACGCATTGCGTCGGAAATATTTGATTTGCCGCTTCCGTTAGGACCTACGATAACGGTAGTACCGTTCTCAAATATCAGCTTGGTCTTATCCGGAAAGGACTTGAAGCCCTGCATTTCAAGCGATTTCAGGTACAATTGTCTGTCCTCCTCTGGGGATTATGGCTTTTTATCTTGACTTGATACGCACTAAGCGTTGCATCTTCAATGAACTTTACATCACAAACCGAAAATAATTGCTTTATTCTGGCCGTATTTTTCTTGTTTTGTCCTACGGCTTTGGACACTTCTCCGACGGGCACCGCCAGCGTCAGATACCCGCCCGTCACACCCGCATCTACGAGCACTCGGGCGATTATATCCATATACAGCTCGCCCATAACTATCTCGCCTATCGCCGCATGGTTTGCCCCACCGTACACCTGAGTATCGTCTGTCAGGCTTTCGGAAGCACACAGTCCAACCCTGAGCACCTGCACTCCCTCCGAAACAAACACAGCCAATACATCCTTTGTACGGCTGACAATATCTTCCTGCGATAAAATACGGTAGTCTCCGCTTTGCGCCATGTCGCAAAGTTCGGTTCCCCGGAACACCACGGTGGGGTATATCCGCGCGCCGTCTGCCCCGAGCCGGCATATGGCACGCGCCGTCTGCAGCTCCGACTGTGCGTCGGCCCCCGGAAGTCCGGTCATCATCTGCCCTACAAGGCGAAATCCGCGGGATTTGACTGCGCGGCAGGCATACTCCGACTGTGCCGCAGTGTGTCCGCGCCGGCATGCGGCAAGCACGCGGTCATCCATACTCTGAATACCAAGCTCTATGTCGTGCACAGCATAACGCCCGAGAATATCAAGTATTTCATCGCTGATGTAGTCCGGCCGCGTTGACAGCCTTATCCCTCCGACCCGACCGGCACGTACATACTCCTCGGCTGTATCAAGAAGATATATCATAAGATCACGGTCGATTCCCGTGAACGAACCGCCGAAAAACGCTATTTCAGTGTCGGTGCCGTCCGGAATTGTGGACAGTGCATTATCAATTATCGTTTTGACCGACTCGCGGTGAAACTCCTGTGTTCCGGAGATCGTGCGCTGATTACAGAAAACACACATATTCGGGCAGCCGAGATGTGGAATAAACACCGGAATATTTATATGTCTGACATTTGTTTTCATACAAGCCGCCACACTTCTGCATCTTTCAACATTTTGACATTAATATATATTATTATACCATATCTTGTGCAAAATTTCAACAGTGATTTGCCATAATGCGCATATTTTTCAGCCGACAAAAAACGCCCGCGAAAAGCCGTGCCAACCCCTTTAATCATTGGACGCACACAGCTATTCGCGAAGCGTGTTTTTATTTCAGTTCTCCGAACAACTCCAGCGCCTGGCGTGCTGCGTTTTGCTCTGCCTCGCGCTTTGAGTGTCCCGAACCGCGGCCTATCACATTGGAATTAAGCCGTGCCTCAACCTCGAATACTTTTTCATGATCAGGCCCCGACTCACCCACCGTTATATACTCAGGCTGTTCGTTGTCAGACTGCTGGATGAACTGCTGCAGATGCGTTTTATAGTCCTGAGCGACCTCTCTGCCGTTGTCATTTCCGACAAAGCGCTCAAGCTCCTCAAGCACAAAAGGCATAAGATAGTCCGACACCACCTGCTTGCCCCGCTCACCGGCATCCAGATACATTGCCGCCAGTGTTGCTTCAAAGGCATCTGCTATAATGGATTTCCGCTCACGTCCGTGGTTTTTGTCCTCTCCTCTGCCGAGACGCAGATACTTTCCAAGCTCGACCTTGCGTGCATAACGAGCCAATGCATTTTCGCACACGACATCGGCACGCATACGGGTAAGATCCCCTTCGGCATGGCGGTCGGCATAATGAGTATACAGATACTCGCTGACAACGATAGACAGCACCGAGTCACCCAAAAACTCAAGCCGCTCGTTGTATTCACAGTCAATATGCCGTGCCTTCAGCTCATGTGAGTAAGAGGAATGGGTAAGTGCCGTTTCAATGAGCGATTTATTTTTGAATGTATATCCTATACGGGCCTCAAACCCGGAAATATCCATAGGTAAATTCATTTGTCTTCCTCCGGGGCAGTACCGGTCGGACGGGGCTGAGCACTTATACGCTTTATTTCGTCGGTGATCTCGTCAATTATTCCGTTGCCGGAATATCCGATAGCCTGACGTACGGCATTTTTGAGTGCTTTGGCTTTTGAAGACCCATGCGCCTTAATGACGGGACGGCGCAATCCGAGAAGCGGTGCTCCCCCATACTCCGATGAATCAAAATCCTTTTTGATACCATTAATTTTGTCCTTGACCAGTCCCGCAGCGATTTTCGTTCGCAGATTCGCGGTGAAGCAGTCACGCAAGGTCGTCAGCATGAGCCTTCCCATACCTTCAATGGATTTAAGCAGTATGTTTCCGGTAAAGCCATCTGTCACCAGCACATCACATGCATCAAGCGGAATGTGATTAGCCTCCACGTTACCAATAAAATTAATGTCGGGATTGACGGACAGCCGTTTGTATGTATCCATCTGCAGCTGCGTTCCCTTACACTCCTCGGTACCGTTATTCAGCAGTCCGACACGCGGACACGGTATCCCGTAAATACTTTTCATGTAAACACTGCCCATAACGGCAAACTGTTCGAGGTACTCGTCATTTACCGTTACGTTGGCTCCTGAGTCAAGCAGCAGCACCGGCGGCTTCATAGGAATTATGCTCGCTATCGCGGCGCGCTGCAGTCCCGGTACTTTGCGAACTATCAGGCTTGCCGCAGTGAACAGTGCCCCGGTATTTCCTGCGCTGACAAATGCATCTCCCTCGCCAGCCGCAAGCAAACGCAGTCCAACACACATGGACGACTCTTTTTTTGAGTGAAGCACCACCATCGGGTCGTCCTCCATACTGACCGCAATGTCTGAGTGAACTATGCGATGTTTATCCAACGGCCAACCGTTCCGGGTTGCCAGATCACGTATCCTGCCTTCATCACCGCACAGCACCAGCTCACAGCCGTACTCGTCCGCGGCCTCAAATGCACCTCTGACAATTTCTTCGGGTGCATGATCGCCGCCCATAGCATCAACAATTATTTTCACTTTTTTCCCTTCCATAAAAATCAGATAAGATTCTTGATCCTGTCTATCTCCTCAAGAGAGCGCCCGGCAAGTGCTTCGTTTTTTGCCAGCTTACCGCCCTTGACCCTTTTATCTAAGGATTGAATAATGCCGAAATTTGCGTTCATGGGCACGAATTTACCCACACCGCCGCGGCTGACATATGCCGCCATAGCTCCAAGCATAGTAGTTTCGGGAAATACAAGCGGTGCCTTGCCTGCAAACTGTGCCGCAGCCGACACGCCTGCCACAAATCCGCTTCCCGCAGACTCAACATAACCCTCAACTCCGGTCATCTGCCCCGCAAAATAGATCTCAGGACGCGCTATCAACCCGTAATAGCAGTTGAGCAGACCGGGCGAATTGAGATAAGTGTTCCTATGCATTATACCGTAGCGCAGGAACTCTGCATTCTCAAGCCCGGGTATCATGCCAAAGACACGCTTTTGTTCGGGAAACGCAAGGTGCGTCTGAAAGCCGACAAGATTGTACATTGTCCCCTCGACGTTCTCCTTTCGCAGCTGAACCACCGCATATGCCTCACGCCCCGTGCGCTTATCGACAAGCCCGACCGGCTTAAGCGGGCCGAAGCGAAGTGTGTCGTAGCCGCGCCGTGCCATAACCTCAACCGGCATACAGCCCTCAAACACCTCGAGCTCTTTTTGCGTTTCGCGGTCAAAGTCCTTGAGTTCAGCCTCGCGTGCATTGATCAGTGCGTTATAAAATGCGTCATACTGCTCACGCGTCATGGGGCAGTTGATATAATCGGCATCTCCCTTGTCATAGCGCGACCCGAAATAGGCTACATTCATGTCTATCCCGGAGGCATCGACTATAGGGGCAGCAGCATCAAAAAAGTGAAGTCCGCCGCAACCAAGCGTATTTTGTATATAGTCCGCCATAGGGTCAGATGTAAGCGGTCCGGTAGCGATAATTGTGATGCCCTCGTCGTCAACCGATGTCACTTCTCCGCAAACAACCTGTATATTAGGATGGCTTTTTACTTTATTTGTGATGTATTCCGAGAACTGATGCCGGTCTACTGCAAGTGCAGAACCTGCCGGTACCCGGCTGGCATAAGCCGCCTCCATAATAAGCGAGCCCAGCCGCCGCAGCTCCTCCTTGAGCAGTCCTACTGCATTTGACACACGGTCGGAGCGCAGTGAGTTGGAGCAAACAAGCTCGGAAAAACGCGCGTCATGATGAGCCGGAGTATATTTCTCCGGCTTCATTTCAATAAGCCTTACCGGTACTCCGCGCTGTGCGGCCTGCCATGCCGCCTCACAGCCGGCAAGGCCTGCACCGCATATTGTCAGTTTGTCTTTCATTCACCAAACCTCATTTTTCGGACTCGTAGCCGCATCCCTCGGTACGGCAATACAGTGTATCCTTGCCTTTGCGGCGGAACAGCATGCCCCCGCACTTGGGACATTTTTCAAGCGTCGGCGCGTCCCATGACGAAAAATCGCATTCCGGATAACGTTCACAGCTATAAAACACAGTCTTGTTACGCCCGTGCTTTATTATGATCTTGGCCCCGCATTTGGGGCACGGCACGTCTGTTTCCTTGACTTTTTGTTTGGTAAAGCGGCACTTCGGGTAATTGACGCAGGCATAAAAGCTGCCGAACTTACCGGTTCTCAGCACCATGTCTCCTCCGCACCTTTCGCACTTGAAGTCGGCAATCTCCAACGGCTTTTGCGCTTTTTGATCCTCGCCTTTGTCAGATACAGGCTCCAGCGGCTTGGTGTTGCGGCACTGAGGATAATTGGGGCAGGCGGCAAATTTGCCGTAACGTCCCATCTTGACCACCATGCGGCTGCCGCACTTTTCGCAGATCATATCCGTTTCTTCGGGCGGCGGCAGCAATCCGCCGTCAACCGTGCTTTTGTCCGCTGCCTCAAGCTCTTTGCTGAAATCCGACCAGAAATCCGAGAGCACCTTGTTCATATCTACCTTACCGCGTTCGATCTCATCCAGATTGGTCTCCATTTCAGCGGTGAAGCGGTAATTGACAACATCAGCGAAGTTTTCCTTCATCAGCTTTGTCGTTACTTCCCCAAGCTGCGTAGGTACCAGGGATTTGCCGTCCCGGCTGACGTAATTGCGGCCGATAATTGTTGTAATAATAGGGGTATAAGTGCTGGGGCGTCCTATTCCCTTTTCTTCGAGAAATTTGATAAGCGATGCTTCGGTATACCGCGGAGGTGCCTCAGTAAAATGCTGGTCTGCATCAATGGCAGTACAGTCGAGCAACTGCCCCTGCTTGATATCGGGTATCAGCATGTCCTTGACATCATAATTGTCATCATCGGCAGTACTGCGATGCTCATCTTCGGTTTCCTCATACACAGCCATATATCCCGGGAATGCCACGGTATAACCGCTTGCGCGGAAAATATATCCCTGACTGTTGAAATCGGCCACTACTGTGTTAAGCTCGGCTGACTGCATCTGGCTTGCCACAAAGCGTTCCCAAATCAGCTTATACAGCCTGTACTGATCTATAGTCAGATGCTTACGGATAGCAAGCGGCTCCAATGCCATCACGGACGGCCGGATTGCTTCATGTGCGTCCTGCGCCCCTGCCCGTGTCTTGTAATTGCGTGAGGAGGCAGGATAATACTTTTCACCGTACTTGGCAACAATGTATTGCTTGGCGGCCTGCTGTGCCTCGGAAGATATACGGAGTGAATCGGTTCTCATGTATGTGATAAGACCCTGTACACCGCCGTTTTCCACACCCAAGTTAATACCCTCATAAAGCTCCTGTGCCACCCGCATGGTACGCGCCGACTGAAATCCCAGCTTGCGCGACGCTTCCTGCTGCATTGTTGAGGTAGTAAATGGAGGCGCCGGTGTCTTATGGCGCACACCGCGCTTTACCGAGCTTACAGTAAACGGCTTGCCGTCTACTGCCGATTTTATTTTTTCAGCCTCAGCATGATTGGCAATACGAATTCTCCCACTCTCATCACCGTAGAAATGCGCTATGAGATTCGAGCCGGAACAATCTAGGTGAGCATCTATGGTCCAGTATTCCTCCGGGACAAACGCTCGTATCTCCTCCTCACGGTCGACAATAATTCTGGTAGCTACGGACTGCACTCGCCCTGCCGAAAGACCGCTTTTTACTGTCTTCCAGAGATACGGAGACAGTTTATAGCCGACGATGCGGTCAAGGATCCTGCGCGCCTGTTGCGCATTGACCAAATTCATGTCGATCTGACGCGGAGCCTTAATGGACGATTTAACCGCCGTTTTGGTGATCTCGTTAAAGGTTACACGCAGGGTTTTATCAACGGGTATACCCAACGTCATGGCGAGATGCCACGAGATCGCCTCTCCTTCACGGTCAGGGTCGGTTGCAAGGAACACCTTGCCTGCAGCCTTTGCTTCCTTTTTGATCTCCTTTATCAGATCCCCCTTGCCTCGAATGTTAATGTAATGGGGGGCAAAATTATTATCAATATCAACACCCATGGTACTTTTGGGCAGGTCACGGACATGCCCCTTGGAAGCCACCACCTTATAATTTGAGCCAAGATAGCCCTTTATTGTAGCAGCTTTAGAAGGTGACTCCACTATTACAAGATTTGCCATAATATTTAATCCTTAAAATAATTATCTTTTGATGTACAATCCGCCGGGAAGCGAGCTGACAAGACCCATTATCTCAAGCTTTGTCATTATGCTCATGACTTCTCCTACGGTAAAGCCGAGCCGCGAAAGCGCGTCTGTATTTATCGCGCGGTCATCCGGCATTTCGGCAAAGAGCGCCCTGTGACGCTCGTCAAGTGACGCCAATGCTTCGGCTGATTTATCCGATATCCGTCGTTCGGCCCGATAAACAGTCGTCACAGGCTTATTTTGACCGGCGCCTGTATCATGAAACGAAATCTGTGCCGCCGCACGGGAACCTGAAGCCTGCAAAACATAATCCGCCGAACTCAGCCGATCATCGCTGTTATCATTGAATTGTATGCCGGCATCTGCCGACGGGTTTGTTCCGCGTCGCCCTGTCCTGACAAAAGCCTCACGCGGTGCCGAAGGGGCATTGTTTGTATGAGGTTGCCTGTCCTTCGGAACACGGGCACATATCCCCATACGGTCAAGAATCTCTTCCGAAAAATCATACTGCCGCCGGGCAGCCATCATGCGCGGAATATCAATGAATTTGTCGTAGTAATCCTTATATTCAGCCAGTATGTCATCCGGTTCAACCGCAATAAGGCCACCATCACGTATAAGCACATTAGGCCCTTCGGAATTCTGTTCTCCCAGGTTTCCCGGGATAGCAAAAACCTGACGCCCCTGCATATCGGCGCGTTTTGCCGTAATAAGCGCACCGCTGTGCTCGTCAGCCTCTACCACCAGTGTTCCCTGACACATGCCGCTGATTATACGGTTGCGTATAGGAAAGTTGGAACCGACAGGCGGTGTTCCGGGGGCAAACTCGGTAACGATCGCGCCGTTTTCAACCACAAGGCCGGCAAGCCTGGTGTGCTGCACCGGATACATACGGTCAATACCGCAGCCCAGCACCGCTACTGTTTTTCCTCCGCCGCTGATAGCGCCTCCCGCCGCAACACCGTCTATACCGAGTGCCAGCCCGCTGACAACAACAACACTTGCCGCGCCGAGATCGTAAGCGAAGCGGAAAGCGTTATCACGTCCGTACTTACTCATACGCCTTGTTCCGACTACCGCGATACACACACGGCTGTTCATATCCGGCAGAGTACCTTTTACATAAAGCAGCGCCGGCGGATCCTGAAGCATGCGCAACAGACGTGGAAACTCATTATCATTGTAAGGCAAAATACGCACTCCCGTTTTGGCGCAGAAATCCACAATATTAGCCGCGCTCTCCAGCGATTTGTCAGACAGTCGGTGCGCTGCTTCCGGTGTAAGATTGTGTATCTCGGCCAGTTCCTCCGGGGGCGCGGCATAAATATCGTATGGAGACCTGTATTCCGTCATAAGCCGCGGAAGATCAGGACTCGCCACACCCAGTTTTTCAGACAGCCAAACCCAATACAGATTTTCAGAACGCATATCGGTACCCAATCCTTTCGATGATGTAGTCAAAGACGGAAAGCTGGTATATGAGTTACAAATCAATCAACCACAATTTGACGGTTGCCAATATCATATCCGGTTATTCTGCGCAGCCGCATATCTCCCACATGAATATTGCCGCAGCAGTTGCCGCATTTAGCGACTCGCTTCCGGCTCTCATTGGGATAATAACGCTGCCGTCACACAAATCAATCACCTCACGGCCAAGGCCATGTCCCTCATTGCCGATGGCTATACAGTCTGATGCGCGAAGTCCCGCCTGTTTAACAGGGCGGGCGTTGTCTGCCAGCGCTGCTGCAAGCACACGTCGCCCCGCCGTCTGAATTCCGCGTACTGCCGCGGCAGAGTCCCAGCACAGGCTCAGCTTGAGACGGAACAGTGCACCCATGCTTCCACGCACGGTTTTGGAGCTGTAAATGTCGGCGCAATCTCCGCACAGTATCAGCTCGTCCATACCCAGCGCCGCAGCACTGCGCATAATTGTACCCAGGTTACCCGGATCTCTGATATCCTCAAGCAGCATTATCCGGGAGCCCAAGCCATCAAAAAACGCTGAGTTACTATCTATTGTAGCAACTTTATGAAATTTGTCAATATATTTTGCAACAGTTATCACACCTTCGGGAGATTTTTCTTCCGACACGGCGTCGAAAAGACTGTTTTCAAGCACTATTACACGCGCACCGGTGTCACGCGGACTCTTGCCGCAAATATCACGTATACGTTGAGATACCGGCTCACAGTCACCGCGGCGCAGCAGGATATATACCGGCTCCACACAGGCAAGTATGGCCTCGGCACACAGCTTTATACCGTCAAAGCGGAAAAGACGCGCAGCCTCTCGGTTTTTTCGGTCTGAGAGCTTGCATATACTGACTATCGTCTGATTGTGACGTGACGAAATTAATTCTTCCATATACTACACCGTTCTGCGCATATTATTACGAAATTTCATGAATATCAATGAATATGAGAAAACCCGGCGTTATTTACCGGGTTTTCACTGTTTTGTTGCCTCAGAGAGCAGCCTTGGCCTTCTCTGCCAGCACTGCAAATGCAGCGGGATCGGAAATAGCGATCTCGGACAGCATCTTACGGTTGAGGTCGATACCAGCCTTTTTGAGTCCGTGCATAAATGTGGAATAATTCATACCGTTCAGCTTGGACTGAGCGGAAATACGGGTGATCCACAGCTGACGGAAATCTCTCTTTTTCAGCTTGCGGCCTGCAAAAGCATAGTTACCGCTCTTCATGACGGCCTGCTTGGCCATCTTGAAATGCTTTGATTTCGCACCCCAGTAGCCCTTAGCGGCCTTCAGTACTTTATTTCTTCTCTTGCGGGTTGTAACCGCGCCCTTAATTCTTGCCATTGTTCTATTCCTCCCAATTTCCGGTTATTTCTGAATCAGATTTCTCATGTTAGCGGCCATAGCACCCTGTACATAGGACGCAGTGCGAAGATGTCTCTTGCGCTTCTGGTCCTTCAGGCCCAGCTTATGGCGGGGGGGGGGGTGATTCATTTTAACCTTACCGGTGCCGGTAACAGAAAATCTCTTGGCAGAGGCTCTGTGTGTTTTAATCTTTCCCATTGTGTAATATCTCCTTTTTGCTTTGAAACAAAATATATCAATCAAGCCCGCCGGGCGGGTCAATATGAACTTATTTAGCCTTTATCGGGCTGAGCACCATACTCATAAAACGTCCGTCAAGCACCGGCCGCTTATCAGTCGTACCTGCCTCGGAACATGCCTGCTCGAACTTCTCAATGATCTCACGGCCAAGCGCAATATGTGCCATTTCACGCCCCTTGAAGCGCATGACTACCCTAACCTTATTTCCATCTCCGAGAAAGCGTAGCGCATGTCTCACCTTGGTTTCAAAATCGTGAGTGTCAATGCGGCAGGACAGCTGAATCTCCTTGAGCTCAACGGTCTGCTGTTTTTTCTTGGCTTCCTTTTCACGCTTGTCGCGTTCAAAACGGAATTTACCGAAATCCATGATCTTGCATACCGGCGGAGTCGCCGTAGGGGCGATCATAACCAAGTCAAGACCCGCTTCCGCGGCAGCATGCTTTGCTGCGTCGCCACTCATAATTCCCAATTGTTCTCCATCCTCACCGATTACCCGAACCTCTTTTGCGCGGATATCGTCATTGATGAGCATATCTTTTGTTGCGATGTTAACACCCCCAAAAAAATAAAATCGCTCGGAAAGCAGTTCTCCGCGCGACAAAATCCCGTACGGGATACGTGTTATCAACCCAGCGCACTGCTGTGGCAGGGTGAGAGCGGAGGCTCTGCTTCTTTTTGCTCCATTATTATAGCACCGGTTAAGATGCTTGTCAAGCCTTTTTTTAAAAAATCCGCAAACAAATAGTTCTCTTTTTATGTCAAGTAGGCATTTTGGCCAAATTCGACATAATAATGCTCTCTTTTTTCTCTGCTGTATCTTTTTTAACGAATTTTTCACCGAAAAATCGTCATTTTTGATAATTTACAAAGGTCGGCATTAGTAGTATAATAGAGCCATGCGAGGAAGGCAAGACTCGCACCCCCTATGCACAACCAGTCACCGGATTTTGCGGAATATCAATCTCATGGTATCAACGCGCATCAACGGTCGCTCGTTGTGCTTTTGTTTTTTGCCGTGGCTGTGACGGATATGTGTCAGCAGCACGATTATTTAGTAAAATTTCAAAAAAGATATGGAAAAAGAACATAGTGTGTGATATAATATTAAATTGATGATTTAGTATCTGTTCAATTTACCCTGAAAGGAAATATTCATGTCCAGTTATTTAGAAAAAATTTCGGAAGCAACTCTTCCGGTAGTCATACTCCGGGATACAGTGGCGTTTCCGTCCATATCCACCAGCGTTGAAATAACCGACCGTGTCAGCATGGCTGCCGCAGATGCGGCCGTGTCATCCGGCCATAAAATATTTTTAGTCACACTCAAGCGTCCATGCGAGGGTGAACCGCAGACTGACTGCCTGTGCTACGTCGGCACTACTGCAAAAATCAAAAACGCGCTGCGCACGCCAGATGGCAATATGCAACTGACATTCGTCGGCATCAGCCGCGCCAGCGTAGTCAGTTATAATGCAGACGGAGATTATATTTCCGCCGATCTTATCTGCAAAAGCCTGTATCTTGACGATACCGATATAAAAACCGAGGCATATATGCGCGAAGTCCTGTCTGTGCTCGACGGTATTCAGCCGTTTCTACCGCACATCTCAAAGGAGCTGTTCACGGCAGCAAAGGCGATCAAAAACCCGTCAATGCTTGCCGACTACGTCGCGTCCGGCTTTCTTGTCAAGACAGAGGACAAACAGGCGGTACTCGAGCAGTTCGGCCCTATTGAGCGGCTGTCGCTGGTGGCACGGCTGCTTGAGGAAGAACGTCAGCTGCTGTCGTACGAGTATGACATTCACGCCAAAGTCCAGGAGCATCTTAACCGTGAACGCCGAGACTACTATCTGCGAGAGCAGATGCGAGTGATTGAAGATGAACTAGGCGAGGGCGACAACGAAAATGAAGAATTCTACAACCGGATAATCGCCGCTCACCTGCCGCATGAGGTTGAAGAAAAGCTGCTCAAAGAAAACGACCGTCTTTCCAAGGTCCCGTTCGGTTCAGCCGAGGCCAGCGTTATACGCACATATCTTGAAACCTGCCTCGAGCTTCCGTGGCACAAGGTGACACGTGAGCGTGCCAATGTCCAGGCGGCGCGCAAAATTCTTGATGCGGATCACGACGGACTCGAAAAGGTCAAGGAGCGCATACTTGAATTCATAGCGGTAAAGCAGCTCACACCTGAGCTTAAAAGTCAGATAATCTGCCTCGTTGGCCCTCCCGGGACCGGCAAGACCTCTGTAGCAGCATCAATAGCCAAGGCTACCGGACGCAAGTATGTACGTGTTTCGTTGGGCGGTGTACGCGACGAGGCCGATATACGCGGCCACCGCAAGACCTATATCGGAGCCATGCCCGGACGCGTTATGACTGCCATGGCACAGGTCAAGGTCCGCAATCCACTTATACTGCTGGACGAAGTCGATAAACTGACGCGCGACGCGCACGGTGATCCTTCTTCGGCGCTTCTTGAGGTGCTCGATCCGGAACAGAACAAGACCTTCCGTGACCACTTCATAGAACTGCCGTTTGACCTTTCCGAATGTCTGTTCATCACAACGGCAAACACGCTTGACACTATTCCGCGCCCGCTTCTCGACCGTATGGAGGTTATAGAGCTACATACCTATACTCCGGCCGAAAAGCTGAGCATCGCCAAGCATCACCTGCTCGGAAAGCAGCTGAGCCGACACGGTCTTAACCGCCGCATGGTTCGCATTACAGATGCCGCACTGGAAGATATAATCGCCTCTTATACCCGCGAGGCGGGCGTACGCAACCTTGAGCGAGATATAGCAGCGCTGTGCCGTAAAGCGGCAAAGCGAATCGTAACGGACGGTGTGTCACGCGTCGTAATCGACCGCGACGACCTGCCGGCTTATCTCGGTGTCCGCAAATTCACCGGCGATCGCATAGAAGCCGACGATCAGGTGGGTGTTGTAAACGGACTGGCGTGGACTGAGGTCGGCGGCGATATGCTTAAGATCGAAGTTGCAATACTTGACGGAACCGGTAAAATTGAGCTTACCGGCTCTCTCGGTGAAGTCATGAAGGAGTCAGCTCAGATAGCGGTCAGTTATGTTCGCTATGTGGCTGACAGGTACGGTATCCCCCATGACTTTTACAAAACCAAAGACATACACATTCACGCTCCCGAGGGTGCAGTGCCCAAAGACGGCCCGTCAGCCGGCGTAACAATGGTAACGGGACTTGTCAGTGCGCTGACCGGACGCCCGGTGCACCGCGATGTGGCGATGACCGGCGAGGTAACTTTGCTCGGCAAAGTACTGCCCATAGGCGGTCTTAAGGAGAAAACTCTTGCGGCATTCAACGCCGGTGTAAAAACGGTACTGATACCCGAGCAGAACGTCCCGGACCTTGAAGAGATCGATCCCACCGTAAGACAGAGTATAAAGTTCATACCGGTCAAAAATGTATCCGAAGTGCTACAGGCGGCTCTCACCGAGGCTCCGATGTCGATCCCCGGCATTTCCGTACCGCACGGCGCGGAAAATGTCGACGCAATATCCGACCTGTCGCCGCATATCCACAATAACAACACCGTAAACGGAGATCATTATGGCGCTCAACCTTAACAACATAGCTCTGCGCATCAGTGCCGGGTTCATACGTCAGTTCCCGGCAGATCCCATGCCTCAGATAGCTTTTTCCGGTCGTTCCAACGTGGGCAAAAGCTCGCTTATAAATACCCTGCTCGGCCGCAAAAGCCTGGCACGTGTCAGTTCATCTCCCGGTAAGACAATCACCATAAACTTCTACGATGTTGACAAAAAACTGTTTTTAGTCGACCTGCCGGGCTACGGCTTTGCCCGCCGCCCGCATTGCGACAAGCAAAAATGGTCTGCACTGACAGACGGATACTTCACAAAAAATCCTAACATCGACCTTCTGCGGCTGGTCGTACAGCTGATTGACTGCCGCGTGGGAATTACGCAGGATGACGCCATGATGCTGGATTATCTTCGTCACTCGAATCTGCCGTATGTCATAGTCATAACAAAAACAGACAAGCTTAACAAAAGCGAGCGGACAGCGGCTCTGCCTGCGATCGAAGGCCACAAGTTGGCCGCGGGTGTCCGCACAATTCCCTTTTCGTCTCATAACGGCGAAGGGCGCGACGAACTGTGGCGCGCAATACTTGACGCCGCACATATCTCTGAAAGGAACTGAATAATGCTGCTTGATATAATAAGAAGCTACCAAAGCGGCGGAGACCTTACTATGACGATAGTAAGCGTGCTGTTCAGCATTATCATAATACTCTTCTCACTGTCATTGCACGAAACGGCGCACGGTTATATAGCTTATAGGCTCGGCGACCCCACCGCAAAAAACATGGGGCGTCTGACGCTTAATCCAATAAAACATCTTGACCCCATAGGCTTTCTCTGTATGCTTATTGCCGGATTTGGTTGGGCAAATCCGGTTCCGATCAACACCCGCAACTTCAAAAACCCACGCCGAGATATGGCACTGTCCGCTGCTGCAGGACCGATATCCAACCTGCTTCTGGCATTTGTCAATGTGCTGTTTATACGCCTTATCTTCATTTTCTGGCACGGCGAAAACATTTACTTTGAGCTGTTGTCCATTTTCTGCTATTACGCAGCTTACATGAATATAACGCTGGCGGTGTTCAACCTGTTGCCCGTACCTCCGCTTGACGGCTCACGGCTGTTCTATGTTTTCCTACCGCCCAAGTGGTACTTCGGCATAATGAAATATGAGCGCATCATCAATATCGTGGTAATGGTACTGCTCATCACCGGCGTGCTTTCGCCGGTCATCAGCTTTGTCACAAGAGGCATTTTCAAAGGCATGATGTATATTGTCGGCCTCGGCAACTAGATCTTTTTATGACTCCGGAGATCTTATAATATTATGGAAGCCATTCAATATAAGCTCGACAGCTTCGAGGGGCCGCTCGACCTGCTCTTAGCGCTGATATCAAAGAACAAGGTAAATATAGAAGACATACCCATATCGCTCATCTGCGAGCAGTACATTGAGTATATAAAAGCCGCGCAGGCAATGGACATGGAGCTTGCCTCGGAATTCATTGTAATGGCAAGCGAGCTTATGCTCATCAAAAGCCGCATGCTGCTGCCGCGTCCTTCCGAGGATACTGAGGACCCGCGCAAGGTGATCACTGACGCACTGCTGCGGTATCAGCAAGCTAAGGCGGCTGCAGTTCGTATGGCCGAGCAGTATGTTATTTACAGCGGTCGTATGGTCAAGGACACCGACGAGATCTCGGTTGACCGTAGCTTTGTAGCCGATCAGAGCGTAGAGTCGCTCCGGCTGGCAATGCGCCGCGTCCGCAGTTATATGGACGCCATGGAGGACGCAAAGGCACACGCATTCACGCCCATGATAAGCAAAAGGGTGGTTTCAGTCGAGGTCAAAATTGCAGGTATGCTAAACCGCATACGTAAAACAGGACACGCCTCTCTCAATGAGCTTATCGGTGACGAGCAGACACTGCCCGACCTTATCGCTGCATTTGTCGGCGTGCTCGAGCTGGTCAAGATACGCCGCCTGCTAATAGATGAAAGCGATGATACTTATATTCCCGACTCACTCCACGGACTGGATACCAAGTTTATTCTGAACACCGACGACTCAACGGTTCTGACGGATGAGGAACATGTCGGCGACGCTTATTGATGCGAAAGGACCTCAAATAAATGAATGACTCTATGCCCGTAATTACAAACGTGGAAGCCGCGATCGAAGCGATACTGTTTGCCGCCGGATATCCCGTAAAATATGAAAAGCTGTCCGAAGTGCTGGGACTGCCGCCCAAGGACATACGACTGCTGGTCGAAAACATGGCAGTATCCATCAACGCCGAGGACTCGCCGCGCGGACTTAATCTGCTGACCTTTGACGACGCCTGCCAGTTGTGCACCAAGGAACGCTTTGCTCCATATATACGCGAGGCACTGGGCATACGCCGCGGCGGCAACCTTTCGGCATCGTCCATGGAGGTGCTGGCGGTAGTCGCATATAATCAGCCGACTACGCGCGCGTTTATCGACGCCGTACGGGGCGTCGACAGCTCTTATGCAGTCGGTTCCCTGATAGACAAAGGGTTGATCGAGGGAGTGGGACGGCTTGACGCGCCCGGGCGTCCGATGCTATACGGCACGACAGACAAGTTTCTGAGAGTATTCGGCATCAATTCACTGTCAGAGCTGCCGGCAGCCGAAGCGCTGGTTCCGCCGGAAAAAGCACAATCCGACCCTGCGGTAGCTTCCGGTGCGACACCGATATCAGATGAGCAAAAGCCGGACAATGCCGATGACGCTGCATTAGAACACTGAGCAGGGGAAATAATTACATAAGAAACAATTGGAGGTGAGCGCAATTAAGCTGTTGTGGATACTGCCGGCAATACCGGTGGCTCTTTTGTTGCTGATAGCGCTGATAGTGCTCACCGCCGGAGTCAAAATACTGATAATAGGCAACAACGACGACATTGTCAGCCTTAAATTCTATGTTTACGGCATACGTGTGTTCAGCTTCGGCGTCAATGACGAACACAAGACCCGGCGCGTTCGAGTATCGGATTATACGCTGAAAAAAGTGGAACGCAGGCGCCGCCGTGAACAGAAAAAGCTCCGTGCGCGGGCGGCAAAGCGCCTGAAAAAAGCCGCAGAACCGCAGGATGAACAATATAAAACAGTCCCGGATGTCATGTACATCATCAAGTTTGTATTGAATGTGATCAAGGTGTTCTGCACACAGTTCGCCGGGCGACTGAAAATTCGCCTGCTTCACCTTAATGTGATGGTTGCTACCGGTGACCCTGCCTCTACGGCAATTCTTTACGGAGGGGTGGTTCAGGGCGTAGGATATCTTATGGAATTTCTGCGCAACACTACCGATTTTGATATGCCACGCCGTGCCACGCTTCATGTGGCTCCGGATTTCTGCGCCGAAAAAAACAAGCTGGACATCCGCATTACGGTCACCGTGCGTCTTCGCCGCTTGCTCAGCCTGCTGTACCGATCGGGTATTCATTCCCCGGACGACATACGCAAATTTATGAAGGTCAAAAAAATTAAAAATAAAAACGGATCGGAGGGCGCGGCATAACAGCCCGACTTCGGAGAAAGGTTTACAAAATGGCAAACGAAAACAAGATTGAAGAGATCATACGCACATCACTTGAAAACATGCGCTCCATGGTGGATGCCAACACTGTCATAGGCACGCCCTACATCACTCCGGGAGGTGTAACCATCATTCCCGTATCCAAGGTTTCGGTGGGCTTCGCTTCAGGCGGCGTGGACTATTTCGGAAAGCAGGCGCCGAGTAAGCCGTCCGATACCCAGAACTTTGGCGGTGGCGGCGGCTCGGGACTGTCGGTATCCCCGGTGGGATTTTTGGTTGTAGGCGCCGACGGGAACGTCGAAATGATCAACATCGGTACACCTGCACAGTCCGATCCCGTCGAGCAAATCGCCGGAATCATTGAACGTAGCCCCGAAATACTCAACGGTATCAAAAAGGTATTCAAAAAGAAATCCGACGCCGAAAAAGCCGCAGAAGAATGACATACACCATTCCCCGGAGCAATATAATAGATTGAAATATTATGTTGTCCGGGGGTGCTTATGTCATACTCAACAAAATACATTGCACTGTTATTGTGCGTTGCGGTGCTGCTCTGCTCAGCTGTACTTCCCGTTTCGTCATTGTCGTACGGGACTGCTGACCGGCAGCGCAGCACAACGGGCTCGGGACGCAATGCAAACAATCCGCTTCTCAGGGCAGATACCCCGGAAATATCCGACGTTAATCGCGATGTGCTGTCACTGTCTGCGCAGGCGTCGGTACTCATGGACGGTAACACCGGGGAGGCGCTGTATTCGGAAAATGCGTCCTCAAAGCTACCAATGGCCAGCACAACAAAGATCATGACCGCTCTCATTGCGCTTGAGCACGGCAATATCGATGCCGAATATACTGTTCCCGCCGCCGCGGTGGGAATTGAAGGCTCGTCGGTATATCTGGTGGACGGCGAAAAGCTTACTATGAAAGAGCTGGTGTACGCACTGATGCTGGAATCTGCCAACGACGCGGCAGAGGCAATTGCCATTTTGATTGCAGGCAGTGTCCCTGCCTTTGCCGATATGATGAACCGCCGAGCCGCCGAGCTCGGACTGTCCGGAACGCATTTTACCAACCCACACGGCCTTGACGATCCCGAGCACTACACAACAGCCTATGATCTTGCAAAGCTGTCCTGCTATGCGCTGAACAACGAGGACTTTCTGGCTGTGGTCTCGACCCGCAAGCGAAACATCAGCTTCAACAGCGGCGAAGGTATACGGTTGCTGGTCAACCACAACCGCATGCTGCGCAGCTATGACGGGGCTATCGGTGTAAAAACGGGATACACCAAAAAGTGCGGCCGCTGTCTTGTATCAGCAGCCGAACGCGACGGCATGCGCCTTGTCGCCGTGACGTTGAATGCACCGGACGACTGGCGCGACCACACCTCTATGCTCGACTGGGGCTTTGCCTCGTATGTCAGACTTGAGCTTGCCGCTAAGGGAAGCTACAAAGTATCCCTTGCGGTTTGCGGCGGCAGTCAGGACAGCGTGATATGCTCAAATATCACACAGGTCGCATTGACCCTGCCGGCATCTCACGGCGATATCAGCTGTACTGTTGAAGCTCCCCGCTTTTTAATTGCGCCTTTTTCGGCAGGACAGCAGGTAGGCAGGCTTATATATCGCTGCGACGGTGAAATAATCGCCTGTGTGCCGCTGTGTGCCGAAACCGGGGCAGCAGTAAAACAAAAGCACAATTTCTTTATACGCTGGCTCATGGCTCTGTTCGGCCGTGAGTATCAATAACTTATATGTTTGTTTAAAATGGTCAGAATTCAAAAATTTTTTTCGGATAACGCCATCATGTCACGCAGAGCGGCAGAGGCGGCAGTAGCGGCAGGACGGGTATCTGTAAACGGAATTACCGCGGCTATCGGTCAGTTGATAGACCCGGAGCATGACGCTGTTACGCTTGACGGAAATCCGGTCGTATTTGCTCCGCCGCCAAAAACGTACATCATGCTCAACAAACCTCGCGGATATGTCACAACTCTGTCCGATGAACGCGGAAGGCATACGGTGTCAGAGCTTGTCTCTGACTGCGGCGTGCGCGTCTATCCCGTCGGAAGGCTTGACATGGACTCAGAGGGACTGTTGTTGCTGACCAACGACGGCGAGCTTACCCTGCGCCTCACTCACCCGCGTCACGAAATCCCGAAAATATATCACGTCACAGTGCACGGCAGCGTTACTGATGCCGATATTTCGCGGCTGTGCGCCATACGGGAGCTGGACGGCTATGTACTTGCTCCCGTTACAATCCGGCTGCTAAGTCGAAATGCCGGCTATACCATACTTGAATTCACGCTGCACGAGGGCCGAAACCGTCAGATCCGAAGAATGTGCGAGCTGTGCGGAATGAAAATCACACAGCTGCGCCGCGTCGCCATAGGCTCCCTGCCTGTCGGGCTCTGGAGGCCACTGACACAATCCCAGATAGACTATTTATATGGAAAGGATAAATAAAATGCTCGAGATTCTCCCCATACAATCCAAGACCGAACAAGAGGCACTCTGTGCACGCTGCAATATAACATATGATCCGGAGCTTATGGCATACGGTGCTTCAGTAGACGGCGAATCAGTCGGTATATGCCAATTTACAATAAGTGACAAAGGCGGCAGCTTGATCGACATTGCACAGGTTCCCGGCCGTAATGAATTTGAAACGGCTTTTCTTCTCGGACGCGCGGCACTAAACTTTATCGATCTGTGCGGAGTACATTGCGCTACCTATGACGGCAATATCAGCGACGAATCACTTATCCGTGCTATAGGATTTACCAAAACTTCCGACGGCAAATACGTTGTCGATCTGACTGATTTCTTCACAAATCCCTGCCAACATCACAAAAACCGGGCTTGAAAAGCTCTGCAAATCAAAAAACATACGGCGTTTGTCAAATATTTACAATTTTGACGCCGTATTTTTGTTTACATTTATTTCCAAATATATATTGATTTATTTTCCATTTTATGGTATTATAATGTTGTCAAAAATAATCACATGGAGGATAAATTCAATGGAATACAACACAAAATTACTCATCGCGGACGAAAATCATAATCAACGCACTGCTCTGCGCGACGGACTCATGCGAGCCGGATACCGATACATTGAGGAAGCCGTAAACGGAGAGGACGCGCTGAACAAGCTGGCAAGATTTCACCCCGACGTGGCGCTGATCGACATCTGGCTGTCAAAAATGGACGGTATCGGCGTCATTCGCAACAGTCATAATATTGATTATTCCCCGGACAAGCCGCCGGCATTTATAGTGGTATCAATGGTATCAAATCAGGGACTGTTCATCGAAGCTACCAACGCCGGCGCACAGCGATGTCTGCTCAAGCCTTACGATATCGGCAATCTGTGCGATCACATTCAGAATATATGTCAGGAACGCGGCCAAAACCGGCTCCCCGGCTCGGTCGGCGATGACCGTTCGGTCGATATTGAGGCTCAGGTCACAAAAATCATACATCAGATAGGCGTTCCGGCACACATAAAGGGCTATCAGTATCTTCGTACCGCCATACTGCTGACAATCAAGGACAGCGACATAATTAACTCGGTAACCAAAGTGCTTTATCCTTCCGTAGCAAAGAAGTATTCTACCACGACCTCGCGCGTCGAGCGTGCCATACGCCACGCAATCGAAGTGGCGTGGGACAGAGGCGACGTCGACACGCTGAACTCATATTTCGGTTATACTATACAGAACAGTCGCGGCAAGCCTACCAACAGTGAGTTTATCGCCATGATCGCCGATAATCTGCGGCTTAAATACAAACTGTACTGATATCACCATACAGCAAAATATGCACCTCTTCGACGGGGTGCATTTTTGTTTTCAAAAAATGTATAAAAAACATGCAAACAGGGCGGATATATGTTATAATATGTATGTTTGAAATCACAGATCAGGGGGGCCCCATGAGCATAGTATCCTTAGTTCCCTGCCGCGACTACAGTCATGATGAGATCAGTCGGGCACTCGACAACCTTCTTGAACCGCTCGGTGGACTTGACTTTGTAACACCCGGCATGAAAATATCCATAAAGGCCAATCTCGTAACTTTTATGAGCCCGGACAAGGCCGCTACCACTCACCCGGCATTGCTGTGTGAGCTCACACGCCGGCTTGTCGGCCGAGGAGCACAGGTGGTCGTCGGAGACAGCCCGGGTGGGCTGTACAATGCGGCATTTGTCGGGCGGGTATACAATGCCACCGGCATGAACGAGATTGAGGAATGCGGCGGCAGCCTTAACCGGGATTTTTCACAGCGTGACGTCATATTTCCGGATGCCCGCGCCGCACACAGCTTTACATATACTTCATATCTCGATAATGCAGATGTCATTATTAATTTTTCAAAGCTCAAGTCTCACGGCATGATGGGGCTGTCATGCGCCGTAAAAAACATGTTCGGCGTGATACCCGGAACAATGAAACCGGAATATCACTACCGCTATCCCGACCACGCAGTATTTGCCGACATGATTATTGACCTGAATGAATATTTTCTCCCTAAAACAGTGCTGTGCATTTGTGACGCTGTCGTAGGCATGGAAGGCAACGGACCGACCGCCGGTGAGCCTCGGCAAATAGGTGCACTGCTGGCATCGGCTTCTCCGTATTGCCTTGATATTGTTGCCGCGGAAATTGTTGGTCTTACGCGGCAAAATATCCCTACGCTTGAGTCGGCATACCTTCGCGGCCTTGCACCGGCTGATGCAGACGGAGTAGAGATAGTTGGTAACATAGACGCAATACGTGTACCCGATTACAAAAAAGTACTGTCACATTCGAGCCTTGAGTTCAAAAGCTTTTTGGGAGGTCGTGCCGGAGCGCTGGTAGGCTCGGCAATAGGCGGGCTGTTACGTGCACGCCCCAAGGCTGTACGCCGTGAATGTGTCGGCTGCGGCGTGTGTGCAAACATATGCCCGGCACATGCCATTACGATCAGCGACGGATACGCTGTCGTCGACAGAAATACATGCATACGTTGTTTTTGCTGTCAGGAGTTCTGCCCTAAAGGAGCAATGAAGGTACATCGTACACCTGTTGCCCGGCTGTTGGTTCACAACACAAAAAGCCAAAAGTAAACCATTGGTTTAATATGGACAAGCCGGGGATTATGTCGAAAAAAAACTCTTGATTTTGCGGGCAATATGGTGTATAATAAACTGTCCTTAAGAAAGGAGGTTCCGGCATGTCCGAAAAGAAAAAAAGTAGCGGTAAAATCATCGCGCAAAACAAAAAAGCATGGCATGACTACTTTGTCGACGAAAAATATGAAGCCGGAATCGCACTGTTCGGCACCGAGGTAAAAAGTATACGGGCCGGCGGAGTAAATCTCAAGGACTCGTATTGCTCGATTAAAAAAGGCGAGCTTTGGGCTATCGGTGTGCACATCAGCCCGTATGAAAAAGGCAATATATTCAATCGTGAGCCTTTGCGTGAGAAAAAATTGCTGATGCACAAAAAAGAAATTCTAAAGCTCTCGGGGCTTGTCGAGCAGAAAGGATACACACTGGTTCCACTGTCGCTGTACTTCTCCGGCTCCAATGTGAAAATGGAAATCGGTCTGTGCCGCGGTAAAAAGCTGTATGACAAGCGTGATGCCGAAGCGGCCAAAGAAACGGCACGCGAGATCGATCGTCGTATGCGCGACCGCCACCGTGATTATTGAGTGCAGGAATCTGGCGTGAAAGTTGCATTCATCAAAAGTGTAATGTACTTTTTCACGCACGAATTTTGACGAGGCAAATTTTTCTGATTACTATTTGTGCTGCCGCAAAGCGGCAGAATGGGGATTGATATGGAGTTTGAAAAACTAATATACCGGCGCCGTTCAACGCGCGGCTTCACCGGAAAACCTCTGACAGATGATCAAATTCAAAAACTGCTGCACGCAGCGGTAAATGCCCCCAATGCATGCAACCTACAGTCGTGGCATTTCTATTGCGTCTGCGACCGGGTAAAAATTGAAGGGTTGGTTCCTGAGGTTTACGGCGGAGCCTGGATAAAAAACGCCGGGGCTATATTCGTTATATGTACTGATGCTCAAAAGCTGGCAGAACGCTTCGGAGAGCGGGGAGATAAGCTGTTCTGCATACAGGACACAGCCTGCGCCGCAGACCATATGTTGCTTATGGCAGCTGAGTTGGGTCTTGACGGTTGCTTTGTAGGCGCGTTTGACGAAGACAACTGCCGTAAATATCTGAACATTCCGGCAAATCAAAGGCCTGTTATAATACTTCCGATAGGCTTTGCGTCAGCAGAGTTTCCGAAAAAGCCACGAAAAAACATTGACGGTGTAGTAACGTTTGTCGGTAAAAACAAACCGGTATTTGATGAACAGAACGGTACTCCCTTCCGGCTGTATGACCGGAATTTACCCGGTGCGGTATTTGAAAAGCTGAATCTTTCGGGAGCGGTCATAAAAAACTGCAATTTACAGGATGTTCAGATTGAAGACTGCGACGTCAGCAATATGACCTTAAACGGAGCACCGATAAATAAATGAGCTGAATCTATCCTCTTTTCATGAACAAATAATACAAACCACATGGGGGCGTAAAGGTTTCGACGGGGATTTTGATATACAGTAAGCGGGTAGAGCCGGGCAATCTCTGAAACGGCCCAACTTAAAATTAAACGCTAACGAAAAAGTAGCACTGGCCGCGTAAGCGGTGCCGCAGTCTATAAGACTGCCCGTTCCTCCGGAGAGTATCGCGGCTCCGGACTGAGCGTCATGTAGCGGTGAACGTGCATCTGCCTTTCGCCATTGAACAGATCACGCATAAAATGGCTACCCAAAGTCAAAGCCTGTGTGCCGGCGTTGACCGAGGGGAAATTTAAATGACACAATGCACCCGGAGAAAGCTGTATTGAAGGATTTTCGGACAGGGGTTCGACTCCCCTCGCCTCCACCAGCCCGGAAGGCCGGGCAGCCAAATCTATCGGTTTCGATAAAACCGTTACAGGACGGTGAAGTTCGGTGTTTAGCCCTCGCATCCGTCAAAACTCAGAAGTGAGGCACATTTGTGCCTCACTTCTGAGTTTTGATAGACAGTCCGGATAAAACGAATAAAGAGGTCAATACAAGTGAAAATGATATTCAAGACCGAGCGTCTGATACTTCGCCCATGGCAAGATGATGATGCTGAAAGCCTGTATGAATATGCTAAAGACCCTGCCGTAGGACCGATTGCAGGCTGGTCTGTACATACGAGCGTTGAAAACAGCCGAGAAATCATACGGACGGTGCTGTCCGCCCCTGGAACATACGCTGTATGTCTGAAGCAGGATAACCGCGCAATCGGAAGTATAGGATTGTTCTCACATTTTGAAGGGAACCGTGAAGAGCTTGAAGTCGGGTATTGGATCGGAGTACCCTTCTGGGGACACGGTTATATTCCCGAAGCCATAATGGAGCTTCAAAGGCATGCATTCAAAGAACTTGGCTGTACTGCTATGTGGTGCGGTTATTTCGACGGAAATGAAAAATCAAAGCGTTGCCAGGAAAAATGCGGTTTTCACTATCATCACACCGAGCAAAACATTCCTTGCCTCGGAGAAACCCGAACGGAACACTTTACAAGGCTGACACGCGATGATTGGGAACGCACACATATGAAACTCTCTCAAGGTAATACATAGGTTCTATGGGCCGTATCATCCTACCGGAATAAGCATGGCAAGCGTTCCGACAACAATGAGCACAAGCCCAATAACAGCTTTGAACGATAGTTTTTCCTTGAACACAAAGTACGAAAACGCAATAGTGACAATAATACTGAGCTTATCGATCGGTACAACTACACTTGCAAGTCCGTCACGGAGCGCCTTGTAGTAGCAAAGCCAAGAAGCGCCGGTCGCAGCACCGGAAAGGCAAATGAATACCAGCTCTTTCGGATGGATTTTACGCACTTCCCCGCCCTTTTTTGTAACGGCCACCATAAACCATGACATGACCAGCACCACTGCAGTCCGTATCATTGTACCGAGATTGGACTCAACACCTGAAATACCTATTTTTCCGAGAATTGAAGTCAGCGCGGCGAAAACGGCAGAAAGGCAGGCATAAATCAACCATGTTCCGTTAGTCTTTTTGCTGTCGCCGTCGGATTTCTTTTTCTCAATCATCAAAAATGTTCCTGCGGCAATAAGTACAACACAAATACCCTTCAGCCATGAGATAGGTTCCCCCAACACGATGAATGCAAGCAGGATCGTCAGCACCGTGCTTGATTTGTCAATAGGTACGACCTTATTAATATCGCCTACCTGCAACGCACGGAAGTAGCATAGCCACGAGGCACCTGTAGCAAGCCCCGACAGTATCAGAAATATCCAGGTTTTTGCTGTTATGTCGCCTATTCCGCCGAGCGAACCGGAAACTAAAGTCATTAAAAACGCCATTACAAGCACAACGACTGTCCGAATCGCCGTTGCTACGGTCGAATCGGTCTTTTTTATGCCGCATTTGGCAAGAATTGATGTAACACCCGCAAAAAATGCAGAGCCAAGAGCCAAAAAAACCCACATGATGCGCCCCTACAAATAAGTATTATGTACAAATCATTATAGCACGAAAAATCCGTATGTCAATCGGTTTGATAACGTTGACAAAAAAAATTTGCGAAATATAATATCAGTTAATATATTAACGTAATAAACAACCGGGAGGTAAAATTGAAAACCAATACAATATTATACATTCACGGTAAGGGCGGAGATCCGGCCGAAGCTGAGCGCTGGCGGGAAATCTGTGACGGTTACGATATGATCGGGGTGGACTATGCCGGATATCTCCCGTGGATCGCAAAAAATCAGATCAAGGCCGCTTACGACACCGCGCATGAGAAATATTCGGGTATCACAGTTATCGCCAACAGCATAGGAGCCTATCTGACGATGCACTCACTTCATAACTGCAAAATCGAAAAGGCGCTTTTTATATCACCTATACTTGATATGGAGCAATTGATTTGCGACATGATGTTATGGGCAGGTGTATCCGAAAAGCAGCTTCAGCTGCGCGGAGAAATCCCGACTGACTTTGGGGAAACACTGTCGTGGAAATACCTGTGCTATGTCCGTGATAACCCGGTAAGATGGACTGTTCCTACAGAGATCCTCTATGCAGGTCATGACGATCTCACCTCATTACAAACGGTCAATGAGTGGATACGCCGGCACAACGCCAAACTCACAGTCATGGAGAACGGTGAGCACTGGTTCCATACCGATGAACAGCTGGCCTTTGTCGATAATTGGATAAAGAATGTCATTTAGTTTATATGGCTTGCGGTTTAGGCTATTTTTAAAAGATTTTCAAAGTTCCACCGCAAGCTTGCAGAACTGCATTTTTATGTATTAGCAGAAGTAATATCAAATGCTTAGTAAGAAAAATATATTAATCACTCAAATAGGATTGACAAAGCTATGCGAGTGTGCTATCATTATCCGAAAGGCGAGGAAAAAGTTACCGCAAATCTTTGGTTTCAAGTGTTCTTAATCTGTAACCCGAATCAAATCGGAAAGGAATTTACCAATATGTACGCCTCTCAGAGTCAACCGATGAATACGATAATTTCATGGTTTTTTCTCGGATATTTTATCATTTTGTTTGCCGAACGTGCCCAGAGCCTTGTGCGCATCTGTCGCGGCTCCTGTGCAGATCTATATCGCAGCAGATTTGACGGTTACGTAGACACTCTGACAATTTTGTCTTTGATTGCCACCATAGCCATGCTAATATTCTCCTGCAAAGGATTTTGGCAGTCTCTCGTGAATACGTCTGTACTGCCGGATTATTCCATGTTGACCATAACTGCCGGTGTACTGCTTGTGTCAGGTATGGTACATACAGAATATACTGTAGCTCCGATCCAATTTGCTTCATACGGCATGCTGATCGTTGCTATGGTACTGCGTTCAGTGCAACTTTCGGGCGGTTCCGGAAACCGCTTCATGCTTTGGTATTCACTCGTCTTTCTGACAGTATTTTCGATGGCCATTCCCGTGATGTACCGCTCCGAGATTTCCCAT
>ENA-ORSL01000366-ORSL01000366.1-human-gut-metagenome-genome-assembly--contig:-NODE-366-length-50692-cov-7.294863_pt1 | contig 50692 bp, 69 predicted proteins | sample MGYA00242190_ERZ509157 | MGnify/ENA primary metagenome ERZ509157 (study PRJEB26280, sample SAMEA2338664) | human gut metagenome | biome: human gut; feature: human-associated habitat; material: faeces... | reverse complement strand
CGTTGAGACGGAGATCAAGTCAGCAGATGCGCTTACAGAGAGTTCGGGCAGGTGGGAGCCGGATAGAGATGCAGGCTGATAAATGGACCGTTGAGGGTGCTGTCAAATCGCGCAGGCGAGAGTATTCGGCAACGTTACACCGGCGTTAAGGGTGAGGAATGTGTCAGCATTCTGCGAGAGAGCGCCGATGTACGGCGAAGCAAGGTGGTACCGCAGGTATAAGTATTTAGAGCCTGTCCTTGATATTGCTCAAAGCGAGCAGTACGAGGGCAGGCTTTTTTTGTTGACACGGGTGAAAATAAGCAGATGAGGTGACAAAATGTTGAATTTATCTTTGGAGCAGGTCATGCAGTATGCAAAGGACTACAAGGCTGTGCCTGTAGCTAAGGAATGCCTGGCGGATATGCTGACGCCGCTGGCGTTTTTGGACAATGTAAGACGCAGCAGCCGCAACTACTTCCTTTTGGAAAGCATTGAGGGCGGTGAGCATTGGGCGCGTTATTCCTTTGTAGGCTATGATCCTGTGCTGCGTTTGAAAATAACCGACGTTAATGCGGAAATCATCAGCGGTGCTGCCGTGAAGTATCAGGAGAACGATCCCTTGGGCTGCATCCGCCATATTCTGGAGGAATACAAGGCGCCGCAGATTGAAGGCCTGCCTAATTTTACCGGCGGTCTTGTTGGCACCTTTGGCTTTGATTTTATGCGCTACTGCGAGCCGGATATGCGGGTAAATAAAGAGCGCAAGGCGGAATTTGCCGATGTCGATTTGATGCTGTTCGATAAGCTGATTGCCTTTGACCATCTCAAGCAGAAGATTTTCCTGATTGTGAATGTCAAAACGGATAATGCTGCCATCAATTACGCTAAAGCAGAGCGTGAAATTGCGGCGATGGAGGAAATGCTGCTGCAGCCTGTGCAGCCGAAGAAGCCTGTGAAGGCTAAGCTGGGCGAGTTCACCAGTAACCAGAGCCGTGAGCAGTATAATAAGAATGTGCTGCGCTGTAAGGAATATATCAAAAACGGCGATGCCTTTCAGATTGTTTACGCGCAAAAATTCAGCGCAACCTATGACCAAAGCCTTTTCAGCGCTTACCGCTATTTGAGAACAACGAATCCTTCGCAGTACATGGTGTTTTTACATAATGACGATATGGAAATCGCCGGCAGCTCGCCGGAAACGTTGGTGAAGGTTGTAGGAAAAAAGGTCATCAGCATGCCTATTGCCGGCACACGCCGTCGCGGACGTACGAGCGAGGAGGACTTGGCGTTGGAGCAGGAGCTTTTGGCAGACGCTAAGGAGATTGCTGAGCATAATATGCTGGTGGATTTGGGGCGCAACGATGTGGGCCGTGTCTGCGACTTTGGCAGCGTTAAGGTGAGCGATTACAAGGCGATTAAGCGTTTTTCGCACGTTATGCATATCACGAGCAAGGTTACAGGCCAGCTGAGCGCCGATAAGGACGCACTGGACGCGCTACGGGCAGTGTTCCCGGCAGGAACGCTGAGCGGAGCGCCGAAGATTCGCGCCTGCGAGATTATTGACGAGCTGGAGCCGGAGCGCCGCGGTATTTACGGCGGTGGCATGGGTTATCTCGATTTTGGCGGCAACATGGATATCTGTATTACCATCCGCACTATGGTTAAAAAGAATGACAGAGTTTATATTCAGGCTGGCGGCGGTATCGTTGCGGATTCCGTGTTGGATAATGAATTTCAGGAAACCGTGAATAAGGCGGGTGCCTGCATGACAGCGCTGCGCATGACGGCAGAGGAGGAGTAAGGAATGATTTTGATTATAGATAACTACGACAGCTTTACTTTTAATCTGTATCAGCTGATTGGCGAAATCAATCCTGATATCAAGGTTGTGCGCAATGATAAGCTGACGATTGAGGATATCAGAGCTATGCAACCGGATCATATTATTATTTCGCCGGGGCCGGGCAATCCCAAGCAGGCAGGTATTTGTCTGGAGGTTATCCGTCAGCTTGCCGGTGAGTTCCCGATTTTGGGTGTCTGCCTGGGGCATCAGGCGATTGGTGAAGCATTTGGCGGCAACGTGGTGCATGCGCCGGAGATTGTACACGGTAAGGCGGATAAGGTGTATCTGGAGGCTGCAAGTCCCATCTTTAAGGATATGCCGGATGGCTTTGAAGCGGCGCGCTATCATTCGCTGATTGTGGAGCCGGAAAGCTTGCCGGAATGCATGGAGGTTACGGCGAAAACAGCGAAGAATGAAATCATGGCGCTGCAGCATAAAACTCTGCCGGTGTATGGTGTGCAGTTCCATCCGGAGTCGATTATGACGCCGCAGGGACGGACAATCTTGAAAAACTTTTTGAGTTTGTAAAGCAAAACGCAGAATGTACTGAGAAGATGAGTACATTCTGCGTTGTTTACACACAAAAATACCCCGCAACCTGCATGGTTGCGGGGTTTCCTTCATGGTGATCCAGGAGGGATTCGAACCCCCGACCCACGGCTTAGAAGGCCTGACATCAATAGCCTCAAAAAGCCTTATTTCATTGGGTTTGCGAGATTCAAAAACCCTTTTGGGGCCAACGCTGGGGCCAACGCGGTCAGAGTGCATATGCCTTGCTGATGATATCCGGAATGCCTTCGTCATAATTAGGTACGGCGTGGCTGTAAAGGTTGAGCGTGTGGCTGATTTTGCTGTGTCCCAAGCGCTTGGCAACTTCGGCGATGGATACACCGTTGGCAAGCAGCTGCGTGGCCATGGTGTGGCGCAGAACGTGGAAGTTCTTGTATTCAACGTCGGCTTCCTGCAGCAGTGCCTTCCAAATGCGTTCCATATTCCTTGGTGCTATCGGCGTGCCGTTGCGGGTGTGGAAAACGTACCTGTTAAACGAAAGCACCGGACCGGAAGAGGCGCTGGCAAGCTTGAGGGCTTTGCTGACTTCGGGCGCAATAGTTATCTTGCGTACACCGGCAGCAGTCTTGGGCGGCATATCTGTGAGCTTTCCGTGCACTGCCTGCAGGCTGTTGTCGATGTAGATATAACCGGGCTTCACGTTTGGCGCTTTAAGGCCTAACAGCTCTCCGAGGCGCGCGCCGGTAGTCGCTGCCAGAAGGAAGAAGGGGTAATATTTGCTGTAATAACGGCTGGTCTTGGCCGTCTGCAGAATCTTACCGATTTCTTCCGTAGTGAATACCTGAACTTCAACCTTGGGAACCGGTGGAGCTTCTACCGCCTGCATGAAGTTTTTTGCAACCAGGTCAATGGCGCAGGCTTTGGTGATAGCAGCCTTCAGGAGCTTATGCACTTTATTCTTGCTGCTGGCGCTCATCGGCGGCAGCTCATTGTAGAATTGCTGCACTGTATGGGCAGTCAGCTTCTGCAGCTCCACTTCTGCGATGGGTGCAATGTGTTTTGCTGTCTGGATGTAGCGATCCAGTGTTTTGGGGCGAACCTTGGGTGCTTTGTAGGTAATAAGGTATTCGGAGAGCCATTCGCCTAAGCGCAGGCTGTTGGGCGCTACATAGACGTTCTTGCAGATATCTGCCTGGATAACAGCAATCCATTCCATTGCTTCCTTTTTCGTGTGGAAGCGTTTAGAGATGCGCTTTCCATTTGGTGCGATTAGCCTTGCCCGGTACATTTTGCGGTCGCTTTCGTAGCTGATGGTTCCTTCGCCGTTAGATTTTTTTGTTTTAGCCATAAAAAATCAGCTCCTTTCATTTTTCAAGCAGAGCTGATATAATAAAAAAGTAATCAGCTCTTGGTGGAACATGGGTTGATGACGTTGAGCGTGCTGGTAACACGTTCTTGCAGGTCCCTCGGTGCTGGTAACACCGGGGGATTTTCTTATTTATAAAAGTATTGATATTGGCAAAAAATACGTAAATTACTTACTCTTTACTTTACATTACGTAAATTACGTAGTATAATATAGACGTGGAAAACGAATAGAGGTGATTTAATGAAAAGACGCGATTTAGTAAAATTGCTGTCGTAAGCTGGCTTTAAGCTTGAACGTGATGATGGAGACCATTCCATCTACAAAAAACCGGGCAGCCGCTCCGTTCAGGTTCCAAGGCACCGGGAACTGAACGAGCTGACAGCGAAAGCAATCCTCAAAGCTGCGGGCGTAAAATAAAGATTACTTTTTACCCCGCCCGCTTTGCGGGCTTCTTACTGTAATCGCAATCATAAATTCAATAGCATTTAAAAATTAAAAGGAGGAAGAAGGGAACATGAAAGAAAAGAAATTGTTGCAAGAATACGTTTATCCTGCTGTTTTTCATGCGAACGATGATAACACGTATACTATTATTTTCCCGGATTTACCCGGCTGTATCAGCGAGGGCAAATCTTTAGGTAACGCTATGAAGATGGCAGAAGCTGCGCTCACACAATGGATTGAATATTTAAAGGACAGCAAGGAAGAAATTCCTGCACCAAGCAAATTACGAGATGTTGAATTGGAAAATAACGAGTTTGTTAATTTTATTCGAGCAGATATCAAAGATACTCGTGCAGTAAAACGTACGATTAGCCTTCCGCGCTGGATGGATGAACAGGCCGCCGAAGAAGGTCTGAGCTTATCCAAAATATTACAAGAAGCATTGTCTAAACGCTTTATCGCAGCAAACTAATATATTTATCGTTGCGCCCCCATATCGGGGGCGTTTTTTCTTCCGCCTACAGGTTTGTCTGAATTTGCAATATGCAAAAAATGCATATTACTTTTCATTTGCCGGCAATTTGCTGGTCATTTGCTGGCGGTCTTTTAAAACTGACTATATTGTTATAAGGTAAAACACATGATATAATATAGTCAGAAGGTAAGAAAAATCATTTCTGTTTTGGCGGTAATGGCGCTGGTTTAGCAGGTGGCAGAGGCATGGTAAATTGATCGCTTCTGCTTTCACTGCTGGACGGCGCAGGGTTCGGTTTATTCATTGTTTCACCTTCTTTCGGGATGGAGGGATATTGTGGAATTAAATTTATTTCAAAATATTGCACAGGCAGCTCCGGGGTTTGTAGGCGTAGCAGCCTGCAAGCTGATGAACGGCAATGTACAAAAGGAAAAGTTAAATAATGAGGTTCTTGCTTACTTTCTTTTTGCTGCAGCAGCTTGGTTGCTGGCATTGGTGCTGAGCAATATTTGTCTGCTGTTAGGTATCCAGCTCAGCGAAATGATGCGAGTAGCTTGCGCTATTATCTTTGCCGGAGCGTTAGGAATGCTGTGGCCTGTATGGCTGCGTGATAAGGCTGTAATGTTAGCCAACATTATCAACCGGCGCTTCGGGAAGAACCCGATATTCGTTGAAGAAACGATTCTGGAAAAAGTTGGCTGCGACAACAGGCCTCATTACTATGAAGTCTATAAAGCAGGTAATCTTATTGCTTCCGGTTGGGGCGAGCACTTCCTGAATAACGAAAAATCATTTTCCTTGCGAAGCATTGAAGGTTATACCATGGAAGACCTGCAAGAATTCCGCGCTATTGTTTGGCGTGGAGAGGACATGGTATTGAAAGAGTATATTTTGAAAGAATACTGATCCTGAAGGCGCTCTCTTACGAGGGCGTCTTTTTTATTTTTTAGGTTTATCGAGCTGCTTAATACTTTCGCTTGGCGTAGGCAATTTCTCTGGCATTGTGCCGCCGAGTTCTTCAATAGTTTTGCGAACGGTACGACCGACTTCGTAATGCACTTTGTTGGCAGCTTCTTTGCTACTGATATTCTCACGGCGCAGTTTGTCTTCTGCCTGCGTGATGCGGAACAGGTTCGCACCGAGTTCCACACTGCCCATGTGGTCTAAAATCTCTTGATTAGGTTTAAGCTTCTTGCGACGTTTTATATCGCCAGCGGTTTCACCGCCATAAAGTCCCATGTAACCGCTATTTTGAAATTTGGCGAAGTCAAGGTTCGTTTTTACGCCTGCGGCAAAGGCTGCATCAGCGAGAGCAACATTATGCTGTTTGATATTATTTCGTGCTTCAATGCGAGCGTCTATTTCTTTGTTGAAAGCTTCTGCTGCTTCGAGGTCGTGGATATGGTCCGCACCGAGTTGCGCGAGCCACTGCTTGAATGGTTCGGCTTTAGGTGAGGGGATAGATTGGATAATACGCAGAATACCTTCTGTATTTGCGGTGTCAGTGAGACGCATTTTCCCGTCTTCTGCAAGCAATTTCAACCTGTGACAATTTGTCACGGTTTCATTACCTTCTGCTTTCATTCTTTGCTTTAGTTTGCGCCAATAAGCTGATTTATCTGCACTGTCGGTCAATGCACCGACAACATCGACAACAGAAAAGAACCATTCTCCGGCTTCATCGTTCCAAATGGAGCGAATCTGCGCACTCTGAAATAATTTTACATCTTTCATGTCTTCATTCCTCGCTTTCAAAATCTATTATCCTAAACTCTCCACGTCTTCTTCTGCCTTGCGCTGGAGCTTGGCCAGCTTAACATCAATAATATCGTCAATTTCTTCCTTGCCGTCAGCATCCAGCTGGCGGTATTTTTTTATGTGTGTTTCTTCCTGCTGGGTGAGGGAGAGAGAAGGGGACGCTGGAGCATCAAAAAGCATAGCTGGCGATATTTTGAGAGCTTTGGCCAATAGCATGATTTTAGTATGCTTCATTGTTGCAAGATTTCCAGATTCCCATCTAGAAACAGTTGCTTCACTTACTCCGACTTTTTCAGCTAATTCTTTCATTGTATAACCGCATTCTAAGCGTTTTTGTTTTATGATATCTTTTATATTCATGGAAACACCTCTTTCTGCTTATAGTATACAGTCAATCTTGCAAAAATGCAATAAAAACTTGCAAAAAGTGTTGACATAAGCTTCCGAAAATGTTATTATGAACTTGCAGAAATGCAAGAAAGGGGTGATAGAAATGGCTACAAATATTCCCGAGTTAAAAGCAGAGTGCACCCGTCATGGAGTGACTTTAGAAGAACTTGCGTCGAGAATTGGCGTTAATAATGCAACTCTCTACAGAAAAATGACTGGTAAAAGCGAATTTTATCGCAACGAATTGCAGGTCATTAGAGATGTATTGTGTCTGAATGATGAGAAATTCTTGCTTATTTTTTTTGACAATAAACTTGCAAAAATGCAAGAAAAACAGTCGGCTTACTAAGCGGCGCTGGCGGTAGGGAGGTAATGAAATGAAACTAGAGCTTACCCTTGATGAAGTTTCGGCCTGCGCTATGGCCTTGTTATCCAAAGCGCAGGAAGCCGAAGAGGAAGCGCTAGGGTGCGAAAAGCTGCGCTGTGCTTCTGCCGCTGAGTTTTGGCAAAAGAGAGCCAACCTTTACAGAAAGACTTTTGAGGCGGTAAAGGCTCAGCGCATGCAGATGCTTGAGGAATATGAGCAGGCAGATGCTGAGGTAAAGGAAGAATGACAGCACCAAAGCTTACGCCAGATGCACCGGCAACACGCCGCGCGTTTAATCGCTTGGCGCGGGAAAAATTAAAACTGCGCCTGCTGGCAGACATACGCATGGACCTCATGGTCTGCGAGATGGAAGGCTGGGACAAGCTGGAGTATCTGGATGAGCTGCTGGCGCTGGTACAGGAGCTGAGGAAGGGAGGGTGAAAAGTGATAACGATAAAAGCAAAAATGCCTTCAGCGAGCATGGAAGAAATAAAAAGCATCGCTAATGGTATAGAAAAAATAGGAACAAGGTCACGCGAACGCATAAACCTGCTCCTAGAGGTGGGCTGCTTAGTCGATAGTAACAAGCAGAACGTCGTTACTGCTGCAGCAGACGGTGATATCGCCGACAAAAGTCAAGGCAGTATTGGGAAGTAAAAGATTGTCGTATGGCTTAGAAACGCGTATGGCGCCAGCATAGACTTCTTTCAAATCATGCACATCAGCATACTTTTCGTTTTTGAAAGCTATCGTTGCGTTCATGGCTGCACCTCCTTTCTGTCCGAAGTATAGTAGAGGATTTGATGGCGAAAAACAGTTCATCTACTACACTAGTATTATAATACAACATCTTGTATTATGTCAAATGGTCAAATACTAATATATTGTGGAGGTACATTGGATGTTGAAGTTAAAAGAAATTAGAGAAGCCAAAGGCGTATCTAGATACCAACTTGCTAAAAAAGCAGGTTTGCAATATCGAACAATTCCTGCTATCGAAAATGGCGGTGATGTAAAGTTGAGCACTTTAAAGCGTTTAGCCGATGTTTTGCATATAAGTGTTAAAGATTTATTTGCAGATTAGCACTGGAAGCGTGGCGCTGGTGCAGGAGCTGAGGAAGAAGGGGGTGGGGCGATGGACGAAAAAAACAAAAGCCAGCACAAGGCTGGCGTTAACTGGAAGAAGGTAAGACATTACTTTTTCTGCTGTATTCCGTTTTTCTCGAATGAGTTTCTGGAATCGCTGACGTTTTGGGACTGGCTGCCGATGATTGGCGCCTGGCTTTCCCTGATTATTTCTATCTTGACATATTGTTCAGTTGCCTGACTTTTGGAGTAGGCGAGATAAGAGACTATCAGCGCTGCAATCGAGATTGACAGTGTGGCTGCTTTCCAGAATCTGTCTTCAAAAAGGAACCAGAAAATACCGCGCTTATGAGCTTTGTAATCAGCCAGAGCTTGCAGGCCTTCGGCAGTGATTCTGTAAGTTTCGTCATACATATCCATGCCACAGCCTATTTCGACATAAAGATTCCTTATCAATGATGTCATGCGGCTGTCGATGATGTTGGCCGGCTGGTCACAGTATTTAGAGATGCTTTCAGGATTAAGCCCGGGGTGATCTTGGATAACCTTTAAAATTTCGTATTCAAATTTGTTCAGCATTTTTGATACCTCGCTTTCTATGTTATTCCTATTATAGCACGAACAGCATGAAGGGAGGTGGGGTGATGGGAGTTATAAAGCCTTTGTGGCAGGACCGCATCTTGGTACTGCTGACACACAAAAAAGAGCTGGCGAATGAGCTTCAGATGGGAGCCAATCCGCCAGCAGAGTTACTGGAATGTTATAACCAGCTTAATACTGCATTTAATGATGTCCTCGATGCGGAGATTAAATACCGGCCTGATTCAAAATAATTTTACTGGCTATAGATTTTACAATATCGAGGGCGCAGGTACCGCCAATATTTGATATAACCTCTTTGGTTTTATTCCAAATGGTATCATTACGAATGTTATCTAAATAATCACAGCCGTCAGCTGTGAGGCGTTTAATAACATAGTCATCGTAATTTATACCGCAACAGCTAATGTCCGATACTTCAATATAATTATTGTCCATTAAAAGTGAGACGTGGAAACTGATTATAGTAACAAAACTCATCAGCGTTTTCTATAGCTAATAAAATTTTTCTTAACAAATCCAAATCACGTTTCAATGCAAATCACCTCCTGTCTGTAGCTTAATTATAGCACTGATGTGGAGAAAGAAAGTAAAAGAAAGGAGTGATTCATATGGCTGAGGTACTGTATATGTCAATCAAGGATTACGCTAAGCACGTATCAGCCAGCGTAGGCACCATCTACGATATGTGCCGGAAGGGCAAGCTGCCAGCCGTAAAAATCGGCGGCTGGCGTATCAACGTGAAGCGTGCTGATGAGCTGCTGGAGCAGATGTGCAATGAGCATATGACTGAATATACACCGGTGATTAAGCCGGCGAAGGTCAGCATCCGCACTGCTAATGCTGCCAATAGCTACCTTGCTCGTCTGGAGCAAATCCGTAAAGGCGTTGTGTAAAGGAGGGAAACGATGATGAAAAAAATATTGTTCATTTTGCTGGCAGTCTGCTGCATTTGGGCGGCGTATGATTATAGCCGCCCGGTTGACCGCTATGTGGTCAAGACCGTTGCCGGAGAGGGCGATACGCTCTGGCATTTGGTAGGCGGTGTCATGGATAGTGAAGGCGACCATCGCGACGTCCGGGAAGTTATCTTCTGGACACGCAAAATCAGCAATATCAAAGGCGACCTTCGGCCGGGGGATGTAGTCCTCATTCCAATCGAGGTGCGTAAATGAGCATTGCCGGCATGGACAAAAGAAAAAGAGCATTGGCAGCCGCAAACTGTCAATGCTCTAAGCAAAACGATCATAGTTATTATAACAAAAGCAAGGAGCAAATACAATGAAAATTGATTTCAAATTGGAAAGAAGAATCGGCGCTCTCAGCGAGAACCCTTCCGGCTACACAAAGGAGCTGAACGTGGTTGTCTGGGATGAGAAATACACAAAATATGACCTGCGCACCTGGAACCCCAACGGCAAGCCTGGCAAGGGCATTACGCTGACCAAAGAGGAGCTGAAGAAGTTGCACAAGCTCATCGGCGAGGAACTCAGCCAAGTGGGAGGCCACAATGAGTAGCGTCACCCGTAAAAATAGACGTCGTGTAGCATTTAAATGTGCAAAGCAGGGCATTGCCCCGGCGCAGGCTATTGCGGTATCGGCAGCGCGCGAAATCAAAGTAACAAAGGAAGCAGCGGCTGAGACCATGGAGGTCTTGCTGCAGGCCATAGCGCTCGTTGCGGCGTATGATTACGGCAAGCTCAATGCTAAGGATACCCGCCTTGATGTGTTGGCCAAACAATTATACCAACGCAGCATCCAGGTTAAGAAGCGCCAGCTGAATGAAGAGGAAAACAAAACCTGCCAGCGCTTTGCCGGTGCAGTTATGGAAATTTGGGAGAAAGAGGAAGGGAAAGGTTATGCAAAAGATTGATTATTATGCTGTAGCACGTAGCATGTATGGCTTGCTGCGCAATAAACACATCAGCTACAGAGGACATCTGCTTGTAGAAGCTCGCAGAAAAGCGCGCCATCAGGTATCTAATTTTGTTCTGCATCGCAAAGCACGTAAATTGAAAGACATGGAGGGTTAGCAATGGTATTAACTGAAGGACAGAAACAGGCAATTAAAAAGCTGGATAAAGAAATGGAAGCAGCCAAGGATCCATGCTCTAAGTATATTGCTGAGCAACTGCTGCAGCTGGCAACTTCTTGCCCGGAGGTTTCAGAAAAAATCCTCGAGCAAAAGAAAACCTTGGCCGGTGCGCTGGATGCTATAAAGGCAGAGGCTAAGAAGCACGCTGTTGGCGGCTGTGGCTGCGTGGATGAGGCGCAGGCGGTTGAGATTGCCTGCAAATATTACAGCATAAAGCCCACGAAGCCTACAGCAGAGCCTGCGGCCGTGCACCAAGCGCTTGGCAAAAATCCTGAAACGTCGATGGATACTGGCGCTGCTGCCGTAAGTGTTAATCTTGATGATTTTTTCTAATATCAAGAAGGTGAAATCAATTGAAAAAGAAGGAAATAGAGCAGGCGGTTGTTAATTGTTGGCCCGAAAGCAGAGAAAGACTACTGGCCGATAAAGACTTCCTGCACTTTATGCGGTATTTCCCTGCTGGCATTGGCGATGAAGTGAAACGCTATTTTAATCAGGTAGCCACGGGGCTTGGAAACTTTTTCATGGTGCCTGACCGTGAAGATAAGCAGAAGGCCGTATGCAGCAGGTGTGGCAAGCACATTGTTATTGCTAAGTTAAGCCATAAAAACAGAACAACTTGCCCGAAATGCGGAGCAGATGGTGAGGTTGTACATGCTTGGCGAAGAGCACGTACCCAAGCGAAGTATTATTTTACATATTTTGAACGCGCTCTGTATGACAAAGAAGCTATAATCGCTCGCAGCTTTGCTGTCTATCGCTGTATATGCGCTGATACCGGAGAAACATTTGAAGATTATGTTCCGCGCGAATATTACTTGATGCGCAAGGGGGAAGCAATCCATTGGACGCATGAATGCGATTTTTGGGGTCATGAATGGTGGAGCAAAAGAAGAAGCCTGTATAGCAAGGATTATGTTATGGAGCTTAGCGGTTACCATGTATGGCTTGGCTTGGATCGGCTGAAGCCGCTTTTAAAGGATAGCTGGCTAAAATACAGTCAACTGGATGCTTTCATCAGGCTGACAGGCGCAGAAGATGCTTTCCGGTATATAGAGCTTTATCAAAAGCACCCGCAGCTGGAGTACATAATGAAAATGGGACTGTGGAACATAATAGCAGAAGGCTTACAATGCCACAGTTTCCAGAATATATTCAACTGGAAGGGCAAAACACCTAAGGACCTGCTTAAAATACCAATCGGCAAAGGAGATATGCTTGCACTATCAGCTTTGGCGGTGGATATGGATACATTTAAACTGGCGCTGTATCTAAAGAAAAATTCGCGCTTTAGTCTTGTGGACCTTGCACAAAAGCGTAAGGAGCTGGAACAGCTGAGTCACTTCGATACATGCGAAATGTTTGACACATTGAAAGGCTATGGCGTTTGCTCAGAAGAGACTTTAAAGTATATACTTCGACAGCAGCAGAAAAAGAAAGGATACTACAGCATCCGAGGAATTCTTATTGACTGGATTGATTACCTGCAAGACTGCGGCAAGATTGGCTTAAACATGGAAGATACAGCGGTGCTGAAGCCGCATGATCTGCAGCAGGCACACCATAACATTATTACACAGCTTAAGATTAAAGCAGATGAAGAGCTTGATAGGCAGATTGCCCAACTTAAAGAGGAACGCAAGCAGTACAACTTCGCTGCCGGCGGCTTTATAGCAAAGGTTGCCGAAAGCTCATCGGAGCTTATTGTTGAAGGCAAAGTCCTGCATCATTGTGTAGGAACATATGCGGATAGGCATGCCAAAGGGAAATGCACTATTATTCTGATACGCAGACGGGAAGAACCGGAAGTGCCATTTTATACAATGGAGCTAGTTGGTCTTGAAAAGCGAATCATTCAAGTGCGCGGTAACCATAACTGTGGCATGACGCAGGAGGTAGAAGCCTTTGTTGAGAGCTATAAAAAATATTTAGCGGAACTAGGGAAGAAGAAGGGAGCGAAAGCAGCATGAATGACCTGCAGGTAACGCGCACACCGGAGATGGTGGCGGCGGAAATTAACCTTATTAAGGACCAGACACGCAAGCTGGTTCTGAGCAACAGCATCCTTATCGGCAAGAAGCTGAAAGAAGTTAAAGAGATGCTGGAGCCTGGCCAATTCGGCAAATGGCTTACTGAGGCGGTGGATTTTAGCCAAAGCACAGCCAACAACCTTATGCGTGTATATGATGAGTACGGCGCTGATCAGGGGGTATTGTTTGGCAGTGCTGCCAAAAGCGATGTGGTAGAAAAGCTGACCTACACGCAGGCAGTATTGCTTTTAGGCGTGCCGGCAGAACAGCGTGAGGATTTTATCAAGGAAGCGCATGTTGAGGATATCAGCACACGCGAGCTGCAGGCGGAAATCAAAAAGCTGAAGTTGGCCAAAGAAGCTGCCGAAGCCAAAGCTGAAGCTGACCATAAGCTGACCAGAAAGACAGAAGAGAAGCTGGCCAAGGTCAGCAGGCAGGCCGAAGAGCTCAGCATGCAGCTGGCTGGTGCCGCCGAAAGCAAGAAGATTGCCGAAGCCATGAGCACTCAGCGTGATGTTTTGGAGCATGAAGCCGAAGAACTGCGTAAAAGCCTTTATAACAGAGAGCAGGAAACAGCTATCTTAGAAAAGCGCATCAAAGAGCTGGAAGAACAGCTCAAACAGCCGGTGACCATGGCCACAAAAACGGAGATTGTGGAAAAGATACCGGATGCTGTTGCTCAGGAGCTGGAAGACCTTCGCAGTAAGCTGGCAGAAAATGATGCAGGCGCTCAGAAAGAGGCGCTGGAGCTTAAGGTGGAGATTTGGGCGGTGCTCAATGGCATCAATAAGCTGCTGGAGCATCTGGACAAAGTGCAGGATGGCAAGCGTGGCGCCGGCGTATGCAAAGCGCTGGCCAGTGCCTTGGCGCAGAGCCAAAACCAGATTACCAAGCGCTTGGCAAAATTTGAGCAGGAGGCTTAGTTATGGAGATTATGCTTATTGATTTTGCGATTTATCTTATTGCGACGGTAATGATTATGTGCTTTGCAATCAGCTATATCGATTTCAAGGAGGCTTCTAAATGGAAGAATTCGAAGAAAAATTTATCATTCGCAAAGGCGGGAGCACGAAGGTACGTTACACGGTTAAACCCCCGAATGCAGAGCCTGAGGAAAATATTATCAGCAGGTCAGATGTGCCGCATGAGGACTTTCGCAAGCTGTGGGCGTTCTTGTCCCCGGTAGCACGTAGAATGCTCGAATTTCCCGCGAAGAACGAAGACGGCGAGCCTTTGCACGTTTGGGTAACAAAGGTAAATTTTGTATATCATAAGGATTTTGGCGATGGCATGCAGCTGGTAGTGCTAATGGACGGCTTTAAAAATTCTAGTGAGCCGTTAATGGTAGTAACGCGTAAATTTTTTACCGCTGCAGTCGATTACCGCACGTTTACCAACGGAAAACAAATACCTTTGTTGATGCTGTTACCGAACGAAGTCAAGCTGATGGAATCTTTAAAACAAGAGGCGTTTAATTATGCGTACTATTGTAAGCGTGAGCAGCCGACGGTAGACGAAGCTCAACACGCCTATGAGAGTGGAGCATATCCAGATGAAATTGGGAGGGATAAAGCATGAGGCGTAAATGTAACTTATGCGGGCAGAGAAGCGGCAGTTGCAATCGTTATATATTGAAGAATGGCCAAGAAATAACAATTTGCCCGAGCTGTCTTGCATTTAGCAATGATGAAACTGCCAAGATAGCACGTCAGGCACATCGGGAAGGCTTATTGGTGAAAGGAGATATCAAGAGACAAAAATGAACGAGAAAGCGAATGATTTGACTGAAAGCTGCATTAATAAATTCCATGAGCTGGCCAACCTTTTCAAGGCAAAGAACAAGCAATACGGAGACAAAGACCAGCTGGCGAATTTTCGCAACGGAGCTATGCTGCAATACGGCGATGATAGCTGGGAACATATGTATGAGACAGCAAAAAGCTATTGCTTAAAGCACGTTGCCCATGTTTTCGGTGCCGGGCAAACAATTAATGATGAAAAAATTACTGAAAGCCTTGGCGATATTGCCGTATATTGCATCATCATGCAGCACATGGTGGAGAGCAATAAGCAGGCTGCAGAAAAAACAAAGGAGTATGACCATGAATAATAAGGAAGCATCAATCAATAAGGTAGACGAATTAGTCAATCGGGCGCAGCTTGCCATCAATGACTGGCAGTGCAGCGGCGATGTGGATTGCCTGGAAAAAGCAGCAGCATATTTGCGTGCGGCGCTGCTGGAAGGGGAGAGCAAGGATGAATAGCATTATTAAATTTTTACCTACTGTTGATGCACCGGAAAGCACAAAGCTGCCGCAGCGCAGCACTAAGTTTTCCGCAGGTTATGATTTTTACGCTCCGACCGATATTTTTATTCCGGCCGGCGGCGAAAGCGTGCTGGTTCCGTTGAACATCAAAGCTATTATGCCCGGTGATATGGTGCTGATGTTGTTCATCCGCAGCAGTCTTGCCGTTAAATTCAATTTGTCGCTGGTTAACAGCGTAGGTATTATCGATAGTGATTATGCAAACAATCCAAATAATGATGGTAACATAGGCGTCAAATTCAGAAATAGCGGTTGCGAAAACATCATCATTAGAGAAGGCGAACGCTGCATGCAGGGAATTTTTGTACGTTACTTTGTAACTGAAGATGATCATGCGAGCGGCGAACGTGTGGGCGGCTATGGTTCAACAGACCGTTAACAGACAATAAAGCAAATATCTCTGCCGCAGAGCGCAGGCCGTAGAGCTGCTGCCTCGCTCATATTTAACTAGCGGATTATATACAAGCATTGCAAATGGCGCAGACAAAAAGAAGAAGTATATCGCACGTATGCGGCCTGCGCTCTGCGGCGGAAAAAGAAGGAGCATGTTAAATGGATAACTTCACAGTCAATTTTACTATAACGGTTATAGTGCTTCTGATTGGATTAGGATTAGCAGGCAATAAAGATGAGAAGTGAAAGAGCCTTCGGCGGAACGAAAGTATATGGGATTACAGTCGATTGTCCTTGTAAAGACTGTGACCTGCGTGGCTGTGGCTGCGCCAGTATATGTGACGCATATAAAAAATACAAATTCATCTTAACCATTTTTAAGAAGAACCGACAGGCAAAGGCACGGGCGGCATCCGAATGCCGGATGATGCGCGATGAACGCATTGCCGAATGGCGGCGGAACAGATGTTGGCCAAAAGGCTAAACATATATAATGAAGAAAACTTCTGCGGGGCTTTTCTGTCTCGCAGGTTTCTTCATATATAAAGGCATTTCATTTTAAGGGCAGCTTAGCCCTTTAGGCTTGTATGTAAGTAATAACAAAGCGACCATAAAGAATATCAGGGGGATAAATCAATGGCAATGAGAATAGGCATAAGAGAAAAAACATATTACTGCCAGGGAACCAGTGAAAGCAAAAAGCCTGATTACATTGAAATTGATTTATTTCCTTTCGTTGATGTCAAATACAAACCTTGCAGAAGTGGCAGACAGAAGGCAACTACTCCTAAACAGAAGAACCTTAACGATAAAAAGGCACGCAGATATTTTAGGCTGCTGGCCAAAAGCAATTTTGGCAGCAAAGATATACACCTGACTTTAAGCTATGACAATGATAACCTGCCTGGTACACCTGAAGAGGGAGAGAAAAGGCTGCGTAATTATATGCGCAGATTGAAAAGATTATATAAGGCTAATGGCAAAGAATTGAAATACATCTATGTTACCGAGGTTAGCAGCAAGGGAAGAGTGCATCATCATCTGTTGATTAATCGTGGCGTAGACCGTGATGCTATCGAAAAGGCATGGGGACATGGTTGGGCGAACAGCAAGCGTATTCAGGCAGAGCATGGAGGAATCGAAGCTCTGGTATGCTATCTGAGCAAAGATCCTAAAGGCCGCAAGAGATACACTTCATCCCGTAACCTTGTGAAGCCGCTGGAATCTGTAAGCGATACCAAAACAAGTCGTAAGCAATTCCAGCAGCTGACTCTTTGGCCGGAAGACTGTGAAGATATGCAAAAACATTTTGAACAAAAGCATCCTGACTATCGCATCATCAGCGTGGAGAAATATTATAATGCTGTAACCTGCGAATGGTATATCAGAGCGAAGATGGAGCTTAGGGATGACTATAAGCCCAAGAAGGGAGCAAAGCGACGGAATGAATAAATTGAATTTAATATTGACCATACCGCCTAGCGTCAATCATTGCTATAAAAACTTCAACGTGATGGGACGCAGGAACCGTGTGCTTACGCCATTGGCAAGAGCCTGGAAGGAAGAGGCGTATTATATTGCTAATGCTTTGGCACATCGGGAAGGCTGGCGCGTGCCTAAACCGGAAGAAAAGATTGTGCTGGAAGTAGTTGCCTTCTGGCCAGACGGCAGGCGGCGCGATATGAACAATACGCATAAGCTACTTTGTGATGCCTTAGAGGGTGCAGTGTATCTTGATGACAAGATGGTGCTCGTGCGTGATATGGATTTTTCCGTTGACAGGAAGAGACCTAGGCTAGAGGTATGCGTATATGTGAAAGACGATTAAAAGGTAAAAATTAACCTCTAAGAATATAAAACCTTGGAAAAATACCCATAATAAATTTTTAAGTTTGCATGCAGATTATCAAAACCGGCAGGAGGACAACGTATGACTAAAGAAGAACTAAAAGAAAAGCTGAAAGGCGCTATGTATGCTCAGCGCACATTGGAGGGAGAGCTGGATAAGCTGCAGGAGCTGCGCAACCTTGCGCAGAAGGTAACGCCTGCTTATAGCCAATCGCCTGGCGGCGGTAGTGGCAATGCCCAAAAGCTGGAAAATTCCGTAGCGAAAATAATTGAGCAGGAAAAGATTATTGCTGAGTGCTGCAATGAGCTGTGCGCCCAGCTGGCAGAAGTCCGGGCTTTAGTTACGCTGCTGCCGATGGGACCAATGCGACTTGTGATGCAAAGACGTTACCTGAACTATCAGAAGTGGGAACAGATAGCGGCTGAACTGCATTATTCATGGCAGAATGTACATAGGCTGCACAGTAAGGCTTTAGATTACATCTTGCATGAAGTGAATAAAAGAAACACATAAAATAAAACCGCTAGGTAGAATAATCTACTTAGCGGTTAAAATTTTTTTATAAAAATATTAACTTTTGAAGAAAAACTCATTGACAAATTTGATGAAAAGTGCTATAATTAAATCATCAAAGAGAAAGGAGGAAGCAAAAATGCTAACTGAGATGACAATCTTGGTTTTAGCGGTTACAAACCTAATCCTGGTCAGAGCAGTATGTAACCTGCTAAAACACAAGAAACTCAAGTAACTCCAAGAAGGCGTGAGGGCGAAAGCCTTCACCCTTCTCAAGTCATCTTCATTCTAGCATAATTGCGAATGCTATGCAAGTAATTATTAGAGTCATTATAATAATCGTATTAGCTTTAACTGTAATTGAATTAGTGAAAACAATAAGGAGGTTATAACTATGGAAACGAAGACTAAAGGAACATGGGGTGGAGCTCGCCCAAATACTGGCGGTGCGCGTCCAGGTGCAGGGCGCAAGAAGCTTGAAGGTGATGCAGTAACTAAGTCGGTGCAGTTCCGCCTTAATGCTGAACAGGCAGCAATCGTAAAGCAGTTCGTTAAGATGCTGAAGGCTGGCGAGATTACTTTGGACGATTTCAAAAAAGAATAGAGTAAATGCGAGTACAATCTGTGCTATAATGTATAATAGCAAAAAAAGAAAAATTTAAGCCATCGGGCAAGTATGCTCGGTGGCTCTTTTTGTTTGGTGATAATATGTTAAAAGCTTGTAGCAGGTGTGGTAAGGTGCATGGGTATGGTGAATGCTCTATTCCTGCCATACCATATACCCGTAAGAAAATAGCCAATGATATAACAAGGTTCCGTTCATCCAGAGCGTGGCAGCGTAAGCGCAAGGCAATCCTGGAGCGTGACGCTTATCTGTGTAAGCTGTGTCTGTATAACAGGACGCTGACCAATAAGGATTTGGAAGTGCATCACATTATTCCGATAAAAAAGAATCCTGAGCTGAAGCTGGAGGAACGCAACCTTATTACCTTGTGCAGGGCTTGTCATGACTTGGTTGAAGACGACAAGAGTTATGTAAGTTTGTTGACCAGGTTGGCAAGTATCCCCCCGGGTAAAATTATTTAGCGAGGGGCAGAAACGTGTAGACCGGACTGCTCCCCTCAAAACACAAATTTTTTTCTTTATAGAAGCGGGACGTATATGTTCCCTGAAAGGAGACTATAGAGTGCAGACTCGCCATGAAATAATTATTTATATAAAACGCCTGGCTTATTACGCTGCTACGCAGGGGCGGGATGAAGGTAGGCTAAATGCACTAATTTTTCCACTAATTGAGGCAGTAAACGCTTATTATTCGGTGGATATTACTGCAAATATAGCACAGTCTATTGAGGCTATTACGCATGCCTTGGTGAGAACAGGTATCGTCTATGCTGACGGTAGTTCCGACGCAGGAAGTGGCGCTGAGCCAGCAGGTTATAACGATGTAAGAGTTTTCTTCGTAGAGGCTAACAGGCGATTGCTGTCGACTACAGCAGAAGCATTTAATTCAAGTATTAGCGAGGTTACTCCGGAAAGTTCCGAAGGAAATGATGTTGCTGAGCCGTACTATGTGAGTAGCCTCGTTGATAGTTTAACAGCAGAATATACAGCCAATGTAACCGGAGTGACTGAATATCTTAAGGCAATTGCTGCATATGGCAACAGTGCAGGGCTTGGGAATGCATTACAGAAGCTTCTGGAGCCGAAAGAGATAAAGACTGTTCCAAGTATGGCTGATATTGCTAAAGATATCTATATAGACAGAGGCTACAAGGAGCTGATAGAGTTCCAAGGTATTGATATCTACATTCCTGCCAGTATTGGAGGTGAAGGCAATGCCTAGGGCACCAAAACCGGCAAGAAGCACGAAGGGAGCCAACACAAAGTGCGAGATTGCTACAAGGATAGCGGTCGAAGATAAGCTTGCTGGTGTTGGGATATCCTCAGTACCGCCCCGCGACTTCAGCAAAGAACGTGCAGCTATATATAAATGGCTGCATAAGGCGCTGAAACCCAGTGGTGTACTGTCAAAATTAGATACAGCTACATTTAGGCAGGCGTGCATTATTATCGACCGGCTGAATGAGATTGATCGCATGATTGACGACGAAGGCGTAACTGACAAAGAGCTGCGTGTAGCCAGAACTGATTATTTTAAGCAGTATCTTAACATCTGCTCTGAGCTCTGCTTGTCACCTGCAGCACGCGCGAAAATGGGAACATTGGTAGCGAACAAGCAAAAAGAAACTGATCCGCTGCTTGAGGCGCTGGGAGGTGATGGCCGTGCTTAGCAAAAAGCATCCGTCGTATGTATATGCGAAAGCTGCTGCTGAAGGCAGCGTTAACGCGCCTAGGTATGTCAAGCTGCAGTGTCAGGAGTTCCTCTTGATAGCTAATGACAAGCTGGCCAAGTATCGGATTGATGATGTACTGGTGGATAAAATTGACCGCCTGCTGAATCTGCTGATTATGGCTAAAGGCTTACAGGCAGGGCAAAGCGTAAAAAATGCTTTGGCAGGCTTCCAGTGGCTGCTGATTATTGCAGTACTGTGTACTGTTTATAGGGATAATCCTCAAAAACGTCGATATGAAAACTGTGTGTTTGAAATCTGCAGAAAGAATGGTAAAACGTTTATCGTTGCCGTTCTTTTTTTGTTGCTGTTCTTTCTGGAGCCTAGGTTCTCGAAATTTTACTCCGTCGCACCTGATGGCAGCTTGTCACGTGAGGTGAAAACGGCGCTTGATGATATTCTTTCGATGTCCCCGGCGTTAAACGGCACGTATAAAGGCAAGCTGAAATTCAAGAAGCTGCGCGATTCCGTGAAGTGCCAGATTACCGACAGCAAATATATCCCGCTGAACTATTCAACCAGTAGGCTGGACGGCAAGCTGCCTAACGTGTTCCTTGTCGATGAGGCGGGGGCGCTGCCTAACACTTATCCGATTGAGGCTATGCGTTCCGGTCAGCTGACTATCTTGAATAAATTAGGCTTTGTAATTTCTACAAAATATCCGACTATCAATAATCCTTTTGAGGATGAAGTGGGATATGCAAAGAAGGTCCTTGATGGCCAGGTGGAAGACGATGCTATTTTCAGCCTGCTCTATGAGCCTGACAATAAAACAGATTGGACAACTGATGACGGAGTTCTGGAGCAGGCAAATCCTCTTGCTCTTGAAGTGCCGGAGATAATGGCTGACTTAAAGAAAAAGCGTATACAGGCTATTGAAGTTCCGTCAAAGCGCGAAAACTTCGTAACGAAACACTGTAATATTTCCTATTCAGGTCAAGGCTCTGAATCTTACGTATCCATGGAGGACCTGCAGGCTTGCCGGTCTGCTGAGCCAATAGACTGGAACGGCAGGGAAGTATATTTAGGTGTTGACTTGTCAATGTCTAACGATAACTGTGCTGTAGGCATAGTAGCTTATGACGAAAATACTGATATGGTGCTTATTGATGCGCTGGCTTTTATCCCAGAAGGAAAAATTGACGAGAAAAATAAGCTCGAAAAAATCAACTATTACGAGTTCATTGAAGCTATGAAATGTGTCGCCTGCGGTGATCGCACTGTAGACTATGCTGTAATTGAAAGTTTTGTGCTGCAGCTTGAAGAAAAGCTGGGGTGCAAAATCTGCAGTATCGGTTATGACCGGTATAATGCAATTTCTTCCGCCCAGAAATGGGATGATGCGGGCCTTGTCTGCATAGAAATTCGTCAGCACAGCTCATTGCTGCATGCTCCGACGAAATGGCTGTCAGAGCTGATTGAAAACGGGAAAATGCGCTATGAAAGTAATAAGCTGTTGGAAATCAACTTCAATAATGCCAGATGCACCTATGATACTAACCTTAATCGCTACGTCAACAAGAAGAAATCTAATGGCAAGGTTGATGAGGTGGTAGCTATTATCAATGCTCTGTATCTGCTTCAGCAGGATGTAATACTTAAAAATACCCTTGATTGGGCAGTGCAAATCTAGGAAAGGAGGTAAAAAGGATGTTTGAAAATCTTTTTAGCCGTTTCAGGGAAAAAAGATATACCGAAGCTGAGGTAGCCAGTATTTTGTCAGGGCAGCCTATTGTATCCAGCAGGATAAGCAGGGCGCAGGCTCTCAATATTCCTGCGGTCGGTACAGCAATAAACTTTATCGCTGGTACCGTTGCCAGCTTACCGGTCCGCTTGTATAAGCACGAGGCTGACAGAGTTGAAGAAGTATCCGATGATTATCGCTTGAAGCTGCTCAACGATGATACAGGTGATCTGATGGACGCAGAGCAATTCCGGAAAGCGCTCGTCACAGATATGCTGTTGGAGGGCGCTGGATATGCGTACATCGACAAGAGCGGTAATCGCATTACAGGACTTTACTACGTCGAAGGACAGTACGTTAACCTGGTTGATGGCGCTGACAAAATCAAAAAAAGCGTTGATGTATACCTTAATGGCAAAAAAGTCAGGGACTTTGATGTGCTCAGAATCACGAAGGATACTATTGATGGCATACATGGCGTTGGAGTGCTTGATTCTCATTCGTTGCTATTCTCAACTATGTACAATGCGTTGAAATATGAGAATACTGCCGTCGCCAGCGGTACAAAACGCGGTTTCCTAAAATCGGCCCGCCGGCTGGAAAAGCAAATGCTGGATGATCTGAAAGCTGCATGGCGAAAACTGACATCTACTGATTCTGAAAATAATGATGTTTTGGTATTGAACGAAGGTATCAGCTTTGAACCTACGCAGAGTACAGCGACGGAAACGCAGCTCAATGACCTGAAAAAGACTAATAATGAGCTTGTTTACAATCTTTTCGGTATCAACAGCGCTCTGTTTAATGCAAGCTCTACTAACATGGATGATATTTATCTCAATAGCATCAAAACAGCAGTGCTGCCTGTAGTAGAAGCCTTGAATACTGCCCTGAATAAATTCCTCCTTCTGGAAAAAGAAAAAGGAGCTTACTTTTTCGCCCTGGATACCAGCGAAATCCTGAAGGGGAATGTTAAGGATAGATATGCAGCATATGACACCGGTATAAAATCGGGTTGGCTGCAGGTTGATGAGGTACGAAAAATTGAGAAGATGGCGCCGATTGGCTTTGACTTCATGAAGCTATCGTTGGCAGATGTCTTCTACAATCCGAAAACAAAGGAAATTTTCGTACCGAATACTAATGGCACAGGCAATATAGCCAAAGCCGGAAAGGAGGGGAATGAGTGAAAGTCGAGATTAGGAAAGACGGAACTGCACTAATCACCGGTTATGTCAACGTGGTAGGCAGAGAAAGCAGAGTGCTACAGGATATCAGCGGTGAATTCGTTGAGGTTATTGAACCTGGTACGTTTGCACGCGCCTTGTCCAAAGTCGACAGCGTAGGCCTTATGTTTAACCATATGCGCAACGTTGATACTGCAGACAATACTTTTGAGCTCGCCGAAGACAATATAGGGCTTTATGCCAAAGCGGTAATCAAGGATGCTGAAATTATCCAGCGTGCCAAGGAAAATAAGCTGACCGGCTGGAGCTTTGGCTTCTACGAGAATGCCGAAAAGTGGGATAATCGCGCTGATGGCATGCGCCGCCGCACAGTTACTGATTTAGACCTCGTTGAAGTGTCTATCTTGGATGTAACTCCTGCGTACATCGCTACCAGCATCGAGATGCGTGGGGAGCAGGCGACTTTAAAAGAGCGCCGAGCTTCTGGCGATGAGGTTGAGGTATTGGACAGCTCAGAATCTGTTCCTGCAGAGCCTCCTGCTCCGGATAACTCTGCCGTCGAAGAGCGGGAGATGCTGAAACGAAAATTTGAATACTATATCACTGTTAATTAAGAAAGGGGTAAAAATATGAACTTCAAAAAACTTTTAGAAAAACGTAATGAACTCGTTGAGAAAATAAACAACCTGTTTGTAGCTGCTGAAAAGGAAAACCGTGCGCTGGCTGCGGAGGAAAAAACCACTTATGATGATGCCATGGCCGAAATTAAGAACATTGATGAAACCGTTCGCATGTATGAAGCTGCCAAAGGCATCAAAGGCGATGTAACCAATACTAATGCGCAATCTGATTACGAGCAGGAGCGTCGTGCTTTGGCTGAATATGTGCGTTCCGGTAAACTGACTGAAATTCGTGCAGGTGTTAACATGACTCTCGGTGACAATGGTGCAATCATTCCGACTAGCATCGCTAACAAAATCATTGAAACTGTAGAAAATATCTGCCCAATTTTTGACCTGTCCAGCAAATACAATGTTAAGGGCTCTCTGACCTTCCCGGTATACGATGAAACTACTGACCAGGTTCAGTGCGCGTATGCTACTGAATTCAAGGCTCTGGATTCTCATACCGGTAAATTTACTTCCGTGTCCTTAGGCGGTTATTTGGTTGGTGCTCTGACCAAAATCTCCCGTTCTTTGGTTACCAACGGCGAATTTGATGTTGTAAGCTACATTATTGGCAAAATCTCTCTGGCGATTGCACGCTTCCTGGAAAAAGAATGCCTTACCGGTACCGGTACTTCTGCTTGTCAGGGCGTATTGGTAGGTGCTACCCAAAAGATGACTGCAGCTGCTGCTACTGCTATTACTGCAGACGAGCTGATTGACCTACAGCTAAAGGTACCTGAACAGTATCAGGCAAATGCTTGCTGGATTGTCAATACCAAAACTTTAGGCGTGCTGCGCAAGCTGAAGAACAACGATGGTGATTACCTGCTGACCGACGATCTTGTAAAAGGCTTCGGCTTTGAACTGTTGGGCAAGCATGTATATATCTCTGACAAAATGCCTGAAATTGCTGCATCCGCAAAAGCTGTGGTGTATGGTGATATGAGCGGTTTGTTCAGCAACCTGCGCCCTGGCATCGAGCTGCAGATGCTGAATGAAAAGTATGCTGACGAACATGCTGTAGGCGTTGTTGCTTGGTATGAAGTTGATACCAAGGTTGTCGAACAGCAAAAAGTAGCTGTACTGGTAATGAAGAACGCATAATAGGAGCTTGATATGGAATATAAAGCATTAGTTAGCTTTGCTGGACTTGTGTGCGGTATTCCTGGTCAAACGATTGTTATCGATGATAAAGCCACCGCTGACGACCTGTTAGCGGCTGGCTATATCGAAGCAATTGAGGAACCGGAGGCAGAGCGTAGCGAAAAGGCGGTGGCCGAGAATGAAACTGAGCCAGCTGACGGCAAATGACGTTTTGAGCTATATCAGAGCTGATGAAACTTCTGAGAATGCTGCCTATATTGAAAACATTGCACTGCCTGCAGCAAAAAGTCATGTTGAGCATTACACAGGGCGTTCCCTTGATGATTTGGAGCAATACGAAGATATTACGATAGCCGTGCTGGCAATCTGCGCTGATATGTTTGATGTCAGGGCCTACACCATGACCGGTATTCAGATTAATCCTACGGTTGTTCAAATCCTTGGCTCGCACTGCACAAACTTCTTGTAAGGCGGTGACGTTATGTTCCGGAAACAGGATAAACGCTTATCCAGCATACTTAATAAGCGGGTTGAAGTATGGCACACCGTGAAAAGTACTGTCAAGGACAGGCTCGGGCAATATCCTCAAGAGGATAAACTGTACAGAACAGCTTATGCCGGAGTAATTCCTCAAACCGGCAGCCTGCTTTCCGGCAGAACTGCTGATACTACATTGTCCAGGACTACCCATAAAATAGTCATGCGATACTGCAAGGATATTACGCCAGACATGTGGTTCATGTATGATGGTGTTCGTTACAACATTCTCTATATCATGGATCCGTACCTTGACCATGAACGGCTTGAAGTTTTCTGTGAGGTGCTGCTCTGATGGCTAGTGTTGAGTTAGATTTCAGCGAGCTGTCGGAGTTCAATGCATCAATGCTGAAGATGGTTGAAAAGGATATGCCCAACGAAGCCAAAAAGCTTATGCAGCGTGCAGGTAATGCGCTGCGAAGGGATATGCGAACGGCCTACAAGCAGAAAACCAAACGCAAGACAGGCAACCTGCTGCGAGGGTTGAGCCGTGGCCGCGCTTATATTTATCAGGGCACTGAGTATCAGGTGCGTGTAAAAAACACTGCGCCGCATGCTCATCTGATTGAGTATGGGCATAAGGCTGTAGGGCATGCTCCGCGCAAGCGTTTTAATGGCAAATATGTTAAAGGCAGGCATATAGCTGGCAAGGCAGCCAAGGATTTCAACAGCAAATTCGCTGATATGGCTGACAAATTTGTAGATGATTTATTAGAAAGGGGCATAGGCTGATGTTATCTGTTATTGACATTATCCGGGCGCTGTCCCTGCTTATTGAAGAGAAATTCCCTGATTTCCCTGTTGTGGACAGGGATTTGACTGAGGGATTTCCGCGCCCATGCTATTTCATTGATGTAGAAGGCTTGGTGACTGAAAATCTGACTAACCGGCTGATAAAAGAAACTGCTGACATTGAGATATCGTTCTTTGCTGAAGATATCTACGAAGGCTTCCTACGATTGCTGGAGGTTAACAGTGAGCTGGTTGCAGCTTTGACAGAGCCGCTGCCTATTACTGATATGAATGGCGAAACAGTCGCTCATGTTGTTTTTAATGACGTGAGGACCGAGATTATCAAAGCTGACAAATCTTTGACGTTTTCAATGACTACGGAGCTTATTCAGGGCGTTCCTGACAGTGACACTCATCCGCTTATTGATACTGTCAAATTTGAGGTTAGCGTGAATAAATAAGGAGGTTGAACAATGGCTAAAATCGGACTTCCCGATATTGATATTACTTTTTCTCAAAAAGCGATTACGGCGATTTCCCGTTCTGAACGTGGCGTGTTGCTCATTCTGTGTGTTGATACTGTTGCAAAAGAATTAAGGACTCGCACCTATCGCTATGAAAATGAAATCTTAGCAGAGGAATATACTGCTGAGAATCTTGCAGCAATCAAAAGAGCATTCCTGGTGCCGGTGAATAAGGTGCATGTTATCGCTGCTCCTGCTGCAACCGATATGAGTGCTTTTGCTTCTGCGATGGAGGGGCTTAAGTACAACTATGTTTGCTGCATTAACGAAGAGATTCAGCAGGCGCTTGTTAACTATGTCATTACCAAAAATCAAAAATCCAAAGGCCGTAAATATGTAGCTGTTGTAGCTGATGCGACCACGGCTGATAGCAAGTTTGTTGTAAACGTGAAGAATGCCAGCGTTCACGATGTGGACAGCAATGCTGATGTAGAAATGGTAAAATATCTGCCGCGCTTGGCAAGCATCCTGGCCAACCTGCCGATGAACCGTTCCTGCACTTATTATGAGCTGGAGGACATCGATAGCGTTGACGTAAGCTTCATTACTGTTGCGAACGATATCAATTCCTGGATTGATAAAGGCTATCTGGTATTATTCAAGGACGATGATGTCATCAAGATTGCGCGTGGCGTAAACTCTTTGACCACTATCACCAGTACCGATACTGAGGATATGCGTAAAATTATCATCGTGGAAGCACAGAACATCATTATTGAGGATATCTTCAGCACCTTCAAAGACAGCTATGTTGGTAAATACAAAAACAGCTATGATAATCAATGCCAGTTTATCAGTGCTGTAAATGCTTATTTTCGCCAACTGGCGAAGGAAGAAATCCTGGAGCCTACTTATAAAAATATCTGCTCTGTAAATGTGGAATCTCAACGTAATGCCTGGTTGAGCATCGGCAAGACTGAAGCTATTGACTGGGACGAAAACAAGGTTAAGAACATGACCTACAAATCTACTGTTTTCCTGCAGGGCAACATTAAGATTTTGGATGCCATCGAAGATCTGAAATTTGAAATTGAGATGGAATAGGAGGTGCTGAACAATGGCTGATGTAACTAATAAAATTATCCGCGGCACCTTTGGCCGTCTGTATGTAAACGGCCAGAACCTGGCCAATGTCAAGAGCTTCGAGGTCAAAGCTACCATCAACTACGAAACTGTTGATATCAATGGTGACCTTTGCCAGCAGCAGCGCATGACCGGTTACAGTCTTGCCGGTACAATGACTCTGCATAAAATTGATAGCTTTATTGCTCGTACTATTGGCGATGGTTTAACTACCGGAGTATTGCCAAAAATCAAGATTGTCGGTGTTGTGGCAGATCCGGATAGTGACGGTTCTGAGCGTGTTGAAATCTATGATGTTACTTTAGACGAAGTTACTTTGCTTGCATTTACTAATGCTTCCGTGGGCGAAGAATCTGTTCCGTTTAAAGCTGGCGGCTATCATTTCATTGATTTGATTTAACTGATTAGCTCCCTATCTTTAGTTAGATGGGGAGCTTTTTTAGGAGGAAAATATGCAGAAAGCTACTTTAGAAGCGCTGTTGGAGCGCAAAACGCAAGCCATGAAGGCGAAAATGGCCGTAAAGGAAATCAATGTTCCTGTTCTTGGCATGGCGCTTACAGTTGAAAAATTACCGCTCGCAAGGGTGCTGAACCTTATTGATAAATATAAGGATGACGATTCTTTGAACGGCAAGTTTGAGCTTTACAAAGAATTGATTTATATTTCCGTGCCATTGTTTAGAAGCACTCAGCTGCAAGAGGCTTATGAGGTTGTGGAGCCGTCTGATATCGTAACCTTGCTGTTCGAGCAGAATCTGACAGCTATTACTAGCCTTGGCGATAAGATTGCTGCAATGTATGGTATTAACGGCGCTGAAGCTGTTGAAGAAGTAAAAAACTGATTAGCTCCGATTCGGAGCTGTACACGATTCATTATTATCTGGAACGCGGGCACAGCCTGCATGAGCTCGTTGGCATGAGCTCTCTTGAGCTGTTGTTCTTGACGGCCAGCATGATTCTTACAGGAGAGGAGGAAGAAAAAAAGTATGGCGAGCAAAAATATTAACATTCTTATGAGCCTGCAGGACAGGTTCTCTGCTCCAATGAAGAACATTACCAACCTGACAAAGGAGCAGGAGAAGCAGCTGAAACGCTCCCAAAATGCTCTTGTAAGATTTGGCCGTGATGGAGCTAAGGCATTAGGCTCTTTGGCAAAATATGCCGGCGGTGCTTTAACCGGTGCAATTACTGCTTTGAGCGGGTACAGCATAAAGGTCGGAGCTGATTTTGAAGCAGCCATGAGCAAGGTGCAGGCTATTTCTGGTGCGTCGGGCACTTCATTAGATGCGCTGACTGCTAAAGCTAAAGAAATGGGTGCTACAACGCAGTTCAGCGCGTCAGAAGCAGCTCAGGCTATGCAATACATGGCAATGGCCGGCTGGAAAGATACGGATATGCTGAACGGTATCAAAGGTATTATGGACCTTGCTGCAGCTTCTGGCGAAGACTTGGCCAGTGTATCCGATATTGTGACCGATGCGCTGACTGCGTTCGGCATGTCCGCACAAGATTCCGGAAGGTTTGCGGATGTGCTGGCAGCTGCATCCAGTAACGCGAATACTAATGTCGGGCTGATGGGATATACATTCAAATATGTAGCTCCGTTGGCTGGCTCTCTTAAATACAGCGTTGAGGATGTGGCGCTGGCGATTGGTCTGATGGCTAATGCCGGCATTAAGGGCGAGCAGGCCGGTACTGCTTTAAGGTCAACCTTCACCAGGTTAATCAAGCCGCCGAAGGAAGCAGCAGATGCTATGAGCAAATTAGGCATCAGTGTAAAGAACGCTGATGGCAGTGTTAAACCGCTGAACGCTACGCTGCTAGATTTGCGTAAAGCATTTAAGGGATTATCTGATTCCGAAAAAGCTGAATACGCTTCTATGATGGCAGGACAGGAAGCTATGAGCGGATTCCTGGCACTGGTTAACGCATCTGACGGTGACTTCGATAAATTATCAAAGGCTATTCGCGAATCTGAAGGCGAGGCTGGACGGCAAGCTAAAACTATGAACGCCAATCTTAAAGGCCAACTTAAACAGTTTCAATCGGTAACTGAATCTATAGGTATATCAATCTATGATAAGTTTAAAAAACCGCTTACAAAAGCATTTGCTGATGTAAACGGGAGCTTGGGCGATTTAAATAAGTCTATTACTAATGGCGAGCTGGCCGGTAGTTTTGACCGCTTGGGCGAATCTGTTGGTGTGCTTGTCAAAGCATTGGCTGATGGCCTTATTGTTGCTTTGCCGGTAGCTATCGGCCTGTTTACGTGGTTAGTTGATAATGGTGATACAGTTATCGCTATGTTGGGTGGTATTGGTGCTGGTTTTGCGGCATTCAAGGTTGCTGCAATGCTTCAAGCTGTTACTACGGCGTTGGAAGGCGTAAGCGTAGCAACTGCTATTTGTAATGCTGTTATGGCAGTAAATCCATTGTTTTGGATTGCTGCAGCTATAGCAGCAGTTGTTGCAGGCTTGATTCTGCTATGGCAGAACTGGGATAAAGTTACTGCCGTGCTAGGTACAGCGTGGGAGAAATTCAAGCAGTTTGGGGCATGGCTTCGTGATAAGTTTATGAGTATTATTTCACCGATTGCCGACAAAGTATATGCCATAAGCGAAGGCTTCAAAAGCTTTGGCAATAAAATTTTTGGTGGTAGTGATACTGAAAAGCATAATGCTTTAGGTACGAGCTATTTCAGCGGCGGTAGGACCTACGTAAATGAAGGTAACAGGGGCGAGCTTATCAACCTGCCTTCCGGTTCTCAGATTGTGCCGCATGATTTGGCTAAACAGGCTGTAAACAGTCAGCCTAACATAACCATTAATCTTTCTGTTGCCGGTAATGTTATAGGCAATGAGGAATTTTATAATGAATGCGGTAATGCAATCAGCACACGTTTAATCGCTGCGCTGGGTAATGTATAGGGAGGTGGAACAGTGAGCAGTATTCTTAATATGATCGTGAGCCGATTGATTACAGCTAAGATGAGTGCCGGCAGTAAAGCAAGCATTGTCATCTCAGCTGATAACGGTGCTATTGTTCTGCCGATTGCTCCCGCTGACTTGCCGGAAGTCAGTAATCCTCAGAACAACGAAACATTTGAAAGCGTCCTTGGTACGATGAGCGTAATGGGTACACTGGGGCTGCGTAAGGTATCGCTAAAAGGCCTGCTGCCGGTAGATGTCAGCAAATATCCATATGCCAATCCGTTGGGCAGTACAGCAGCTGAGGTTATCAATTTTATTAACCAATGCAGGGCGAAGAATAATGCTGCACGTATTGTCATAGCTTATTCCGACGGCTCTGTATATCTGAATATGGCTTGCCTTATCAATAGCTTTGAATACTATATCGATAATGTAAAGGACTATCATTATCGTATGGAGCTTCTGGAATATCGCTCAGTGAGCCCGCTAGGAGGTCTTGTATCATGATTATGTTAATGGCTAACATAAATGATACGTGGCAGGATATCACGGCTTATACAGGGGCTTATAGCAGAGCTGATAACATAAGAGCATTAGGTATGAGCTTTGACTTTAAACTGCTCAGCAATCCGCTGGACAGAAATGCCAAAGGCAGAGAGCTGCCTATAGGAACAAAGTTGACGCTTTTCAGAGATGGAGAGCAGATATTTAGCGGGATAATAGTTAGCTATGAACGCAGCAGTCTTTCCGAATACACTTACAAAGCCTATGATTATGGTTTTTATCTGAATAAGTCTGAAGCTATTATCCAATTTAATGATATTAGCGCCAGCGCTGCAATCCAAAAGCTTTGTGGTGAAAATGGTGTTCCCGTAGGTGCTGTTGCCGATATATCTGCGAATGTAAGAAAAATTTACAATGGCAGTAAAATTTCTGATATTATCAGAGATTTGATTACCATGGGCGAAAATGAGACAGGTAAGAAATATCGGTTGGAAGTCCGCGAAAATAAGCTGTTCATAGAAGAATATGCAGATTTGATTGTAGATGCGTATTATCAGCCTGCTGCCGGCAGCGGATTCAATCCTGCTGATGTTCCAGGCTCTTTTCGGTCAACTTATTCCATCGAAGAGATGGCCACGCGAGTTCTTATAGCATCTAGCTGTGAAAAGAACGCTACCATTCGTGCTACAGCTGAGGACAGCGAAGCAGTTACGAAATATGGATTGCTGACAAGGGTGGAAAAGATTGACGATAAGAACAATTCGCAGGCTATGAACATAGCTAAGAAGAAGCTGCAAGAGCTGAACAAGGTTAAGCGCTCATTCAAAATCACTCTGTTCGGAGATGATGCAGTGCGATCAGGGCGAATTCTCGTGTTCAATCAGCCGGATATCAATCTTGTAGGCGCGTTTCTGGTCAGAAATTGCGTACATAGGTATGACGGCTTCAATCATATCATGGAGCTGGAGCTGGAGGTGTAGCTGATGGAGAATTGGGAATATAAATTGGCAGAGCTTTTCAAAGATAGGGATAACCCGAAGCCTCTGGGAGCCTGTATAGGTAAAGTCGAAAGCCTTGCTCCGGTAATCATCAGCATACAGGACGGCAAGTTTATGCTGCAGGCAGAGCAGATTTATATCTGCAATCAGATTCTGGAGCGTGAAACAACCTTCCGTGATTACGTTGCCAATCAAAGCCAAAGCGGCAATATATCTGTTTCCTGTACGCATGGCGGTGGTTCGTACTCTGCGAACGGCGATATTGAGGCAAGCGGCAGGGTGCATTTGAATGAAGTGTGGAAGGTTGGGGATTATGTTATGGTTGTTCCGGACCAAAGCGAACAGCACTTCTTTATTGTCGATATTCTGAGAGGGGTGAGCTGATGTTTCCTAGTGATGTTGATTTTGATGTTTTGCTGCAGGCAGATGCGTCGGATGATGGGCAACTCCAAGGCACTATTGGCAGAAGCATTGCTTTTGATTACGAGAAAAATGAATTCATTGTTAATGATGGCAAGTTGGTCGAGCCTGGTAAGATTGGTGCAATCAAACAATGGATTGAACTGTACATCCGGACCGAAATCAGTAAATATGCGATATATACCGAATCATTTGGAGTCGATACCAGAGGCCTTTTGGGGTACAGGTTACCAAGAGGATATCAGGTGGCTGAAATTATGCGGCGTATCAACGAAGGTATACTGACGCAGTGCCCGGATGTTGTATCTGTCAGCAATTGGAATTTCAATAAGGGAACGTTTTCCTTCACAGTTAAGACGAACACAGGAGAGGAGGTAGTTATCAATGGCGAGTGAATTAAAATCGACAACTGTTGATAAAGTCCATAAAGAGCTTTTAGGACAAGTGTCTGACACATATCAGAAAACCGAGGGCTTCCCAACATGGGATATCTTAAAAGCTGCGGCGTTCGGAATCAAGCGTGTGTGGGACAAGGTGTTCATGATTGACTATCTGCAGGATGTAGATAATTTGACAGGTACTGATTTGGAACGCTTCATCAATCAGCGCAAAGGTCTGAAGCGCAAAGAAGCTACGTACTCAGTAGGATTTGTAGATATTGTGAGAGGTGAAGGTATTGTCAGTATAGGTGATGTATTTAGCACTTCCGGCGGTGTAGAGTTTATTGCTACTGAGGACAAGACGGTTAAGGCCGGTGATAAAGTCGCTGTACAGGCTATCAATGCTGGTGGTATCGGTAATGTGGCGGCAGATACTATTATAGAGATGCCGGTAACAATTCAAGGTATCGCAAAAATTACAAATAATAGTCCTACTGTGGATGGATATGATGCAGAAGATGATGATAGCCTGCGAGAAAGATATTACGAGGCGCTGAGAGAGCCTGCTACTAGCGGAAACGTCGCACATTACAGACGGTGGGCGCGTGAAGTAGAAGGCGTGGGAGATTGTAAGGTGTATCCTCTTTGGCAAGGTGACAACACTGTGCAAGTTGTCATCGTTGATAATAACGGCATTGTACCTAACGTTGAAACCGTTAAGCGCTGCCAAGATTATATAGATCCTGACAGTGCAGGTACAGGCCTAGGAGAAGCACCAATCGGAGCGTATTGTACAGTAACTGCAGCAGCAGGGTTAAACATTGATGTGATAGCCACCATTATTTTGGACAACACGGTACAGGCTGATATTATTAAAGCCAACGTTGAAATCGCCATCAAAAAATATCTGGCCAGTGTGGCTCTGAATACCGAATATGTGTCAACGGCTAAAATTGGCAATATTATCATAGATACAGAGGGCGTAAGTGATTATTATGGGCTACAGGTTAATGGGAGCACCGATAGGGTGCCTGTGCCTGATAAAAACGTAGCAGTGCTGAGGGGCGTGACATTAAATGTTTAGAAGCAAAGAGTATTGCATCAAAACACTGCATCAGCTGTACAGGAAAGATAAATGGATAAATGAGCTTTTCAAAAGCGCGGGGCTGAATCTTGACACTTTATCTGCAGCAGTAGATGAAATCTACAATAACATTTTTTTCGACACAGCTACAGAAAGAGCTATCAAGTATTATGAGCGTGAGCTTGGCATTACTCCTGCAGCAGGACAGAGTCTTGATGATCGCAGGGCTGTTATCCGTGCTCGATGGGTTGGCAGCGGTAAAATTGATATACTGCTCCTGCAAGAAGCAGCCAACAGTTGGAAATATGGTACAACGGCGATGGAGTTTATCGGAGGTCGTATACACGTTAAATTTATATCTCCCATTGGTGTTCCTGACGACATACAGGCCTTGAAAGATGTTTTAGAAGATACCAAACCTGCGCATCTGGCTATATTCTATACCTTCTTATGGCTTACTTGGGGACAAGCTAAGGATTATGGCTCGTGGAGACAGCATAAGGATAATGGTTCTTGGTTGGATGTAAAGAGATTAAAGGAGGGCTAATATGAGCGATTTTCAAGGGTTACCAAAAACCACAAATTTGAATTTGAATAAGCCAGGTTATGACAATGTGGCTGACATAATGGCACTAAATGAAAATGCCGATATCATTGATGGAGCCATTAAAACCAACATTGATGATATAGCCAACATAAAAAAAGGATATGTCAAAACTGTTAATGGCGTTGGTGTTGATAGCAAGGGCAATGTCAACGTCAAGGAATATACACATCCTGCTAGCGGTGTAACAGCAGGCAGTTATCGCAAAGTAACTGTAGATGATCTTGGTCATGTGACCGCTGGTGAAAATACGATATTGGCGATTGCTGAAGGTGGTACAGGAGCAGATAATGCTACTAGCGCATTGAGTAAGCTCGGTATATTAGGTGCTATCGTTAACGCAAGCGTAAGAGGTAAGACAATCACGTTTACAAAAAAGGATAATACAAAGTTTAGCATTGATACGCAGGATACCAATAACGGCATCGTAGCTGCCCTACTGGAGCAGAACGGCTATGTAAAATTTAGTAACGGTCTAATTCTGCAGTGGGGAGCTACAACATCGCCAACAGAAGATGTCACTTATCCTATCCCTGTTTTGCGGGTGCTGTGCTTATTATTAACAACAAGAGCAACAACATTCCGCTATAGCCCATGGCCTACGAAAATAACCACTAAATCATTTCAAGCTGTTAGCGATTGCGAACCGGTTTATTGGTTTCTAGTGGCAAAATAGCAGTGGGGAAATAGCAACGCAACTAACCAAGATACCACGGTAACGTTTCCCATTGCGTTTAGCGTCTTATACAGCGTTGTCGGTGTCCCGAAAAGCAGTAGTTTCCTGAGCGGTAGCAACAGTAATTTCGGTGTAAAAAGCCAAAATAATTGGAGTTTTATCGCCAACATGTATGACAACGCACGTGGTTATGCAGGCTTTAACTGGTGTGCTTTTGGCAGGGCTTAGGCTTTGCCGATGGCCACCCACCAAAAGCCAGCATAGCCGTTGCCCTTATCGTAAGAGCCCGCTTGGAACGTCTTATTGGTCACGTGTGAGACGTATTGGCAATTTTGAGAGCCAGAGCAGCCATAGTTATTTTCTGTGCGCGCCACCGCTATCACTACATATGTCACGGATGTAGCTATAGGCAATGTTATGGTAACATTACGCGTGCCGGTCGTATAAACTCCCCACTGCTGCTCAGATGCAAAGAGCAATGTAACCAACAGACGATATGCGAGTTCGGTTGTCATAACAATTCCAAGTGATAATGATGTTGTTAGGACCAGATGTTGTACCGACACAATGCCAACAAAGATTGTTACTGGTATCATTCCATCCTTTAATAGCTGACGTTACAACCAAGACGGTTGACACAGTAACGGGGAGCACAAATCGATAACTACCAGATGTATCCGATTTCACCGCATTTCCCCACTGCTACACGCCGATTGCTATCCAGTTGACGAAGTCTGTTTCTGTGTCGTAAGTAAATTTAAAATGTGAAAGCACCGGCTCTCCGTATAATACTGATTTACTGTATCGTGTCGAATTGTAAAAACCGTCGACAGCTACAACTTTTGCAAATTTAGAAAACGCAATCGGATAGTTAATCTGCTTTGCGGTAGCCCTACCATAATCAACTCCCCACTGCTATTTTCCGATTGCCAACCAAAAAACATTTCCAGCGTAGTTTGAGGTATGCGAAATTTTAGCAGTTGATTTAGTGATGTTATAAAACGACGTTCCTGCATCACTACTCAAATGTAATGTGTGGGCATTAGTAGAAAACCCACCGTAACAGATAGATGAAAAAGAAACATTAAAGGAAATATTTTTTTCCGAATCCGAACCTATATAGACAACTCCCCACTGCAAATCTAAAACCGCCCAACATAGGGCGTAGAAAGGAAAAAATATGAACGATAAACGCATAAATCAATATCTGGTCCTGCCTAACAATGGGCAGAGAAAAGACACAAAGCTTGCCGTCGAGTACGACGAAGAGCAAATCGCTAATTACCTTAAACAAGGCTACGTCATTGTCAACCACGATGATTTTAACAAGCTCATCGGCAATGCCGACGGCGAATACCTTATTGCTGATGACGGCGTTGTATATCCTAAGCCAGCACCTACCGATGCAGAGCTGCTGGAAGCCGCTAAACCTGCTAAAATTGCAGATCTTAAAGCTGAGCGTGACAGCAAAGAGGTTGAGCCTATTACCTACCAAGGTTACTCTTTTGATTATGATAGCAAAGCGAGGGAGCGTATTAGTGCGGCTATCGTTGCTCTTGATGTACAGGGAGCTGATGCGTCTATTGATTGGACTACGGCAGATAATGCTGATGCTAGAGTAACAGCCAACGATTTGCGTATGGTTATTGCATCTGTCGCAAAACGCTCAAACGCCCTGCACGTGGCGTATAGAGCCGCTAAGGAAAAGGTAGAGGCTGCGACAACTGTTGCTGATGTTGAGGCTGTTACTTTAAACGCCTAAAATCGCTCAAACCCTTGCTGTGACGGCGTTTATGGCATGTTCCCGACAATCATGTCGGGGAGTAACACGTTAGCAACATTAAATCCACGATACGGCAAGGCTTCACAGTGCCAGCTCCTAGCAGATAAGCAACACGTTAGCAACACAGCCTATATCATATCAATAGCCTTTTTGAGCTCGTGCAGGCTCTTGTGCGTATACACGCCCTTGGTTACGCCTTGGCTGGCGTGGCCTAAGATACGCTTGACGGCAGTCTCATTGGCACCAGCATTGTCGAGCATCGTGGCGCACGTATGCCTGCACTCATGTGGCGTGTGATGGCAGCTTGTCGCGTCCATGACGTTGTCAAAACGCGTCCGGAAGCGATGATAGGACAGAGCAACGCCATCATCTACCGTGATGAGCGTTTTGCCAGGCTTATCCATCCACAGCTTAAAGTAGGGCAGAGCCTTGCGGCTGATTGGTACGGCTCTGTTACGGCCTGCCTCAGTCTTGCTGTCCCGGATGATGTAGTAGCGCTGTTTGAGCTTAACGTCCGATTTGAGGACGGACAAAAACTCGCTCGTCCTGGGTCCGCCGTAAATCATCATCACAACAGCCTGAGCCCAGCAGGACAACGGCTCGTCGCTCTCAGCCAGCTTTTTAACGCGGTTGAGTTGGCGAGTGTTAAACGGCTTTTTGGGATATTTTGTCACCTTGCGGTCAATGTAAACAAAACGTGAGGCATCAGCCGTCGCCGGGATAATCTCGTATTTAATGGCGTATGTATAGAGGTTGTGCATGAGCTGCCTACATTTCTTCTGGCTGGCGTATCCGATGCCGGCAGCGCTCATATCATGGATGATGGTCTGCAGGTCCTGCAGCCGCAGCTTGACAAATTTGGTCATGTGGATAGCCCGGCAGTGGCGATAAGCTGCAGCGTAGTTAGCGCGCGTGCTTTTGGCGATTTTGGGGTAATGCTCTGCAGACCAGAGCCGGAACACCTCAGCAAACGTTATCTCGGAGGCATTAAATAATGATGGATCTCGATTATACGCAACAAGGTACGCGAGGGCCGCCTCGTATGTCTCAAAGTAACCGATGGGCTTTTGCCTGCCGACGATATATTTTTTGACGACGTATGGTTTCCGGCGGCATTTGTCGCCATAGTAACTGATACTGCCAAATCCGTTTGGCAATTTTAATCGTTTTTGCAAATTAAATCACTCCTTATAATATATTGCTATTATTATAAGGGAATGGGAGGTACACAATGAATTACAAATTATTTTTCGAGTCGGTGGTGGCCGCAGGCAAAACCTTAGGCACCGGCTGGAGCTATAAGGCGGCCGCGACCGCTATCATGGTACTGCTGCTGCATAAGCACGCAATTTTGTTTTACGCATTTAGCTTGCTGGTGTTTGTCGATTGTTTTACAAAGTGGGTGGCCATCAGCTACGCCTACTTAAAGGCGCAGGGCGTGCCTGAACCAGGCTTTTTAAAATCCGTCATCGGCATCAAGCGCGCTCGCGAGGCAGGAAAAATCAAAAGCGAAGTTATGAAGCATCGTTTTTTGGGCAAGATTGCCGTATACCTTGTCTGTGTGATGGCCGCTGCTACAGCTGACCTTATCATGGTGGAGGTGTCTAAACCGGCATGGGCGGTGAGCACCATCATCGGCTATCTGACCGCCACCGAGCTCCTGTCCATTGTGGAGAACCTCAACGCTGCCGGCGTTGAGGCTGTGCAGGGCTTAATCAACACCATCAAGAAAAAAAGGATGTGATAATATGGACCTTAGACATCTCTTAGCGCACGAGGTTGCTGCTGGCATCATCGCCACCGGTATCGAGGGCGCATATGACTCTGTAAGTTGCAGCACCGCCGGCAATTACCCTAGCATGGGAGTGAGCCAGTGGGAGGGCGGTCGTGGGGATAACCTCCTGAGCTGGATTGACGGTGGCCGTAAATTTATCGGCCGCACATACTCCGACATTGTTAACTCCGGTGAGCTGGATGAGCTGCGTGCGGTCCTCGACAGTGAGCAGGGCAGGGCTGCTCAGCTGGAGATACTGGCAGCCGACTGCCTCGATTATGTCGACGCGCTGATGCCGTACATCAGCGACAGCAAATGCGTAATTTATGCGGGCATGTGGTGCCCGACCTCCACCAACGTGGTAAGGGTGTTTGTACGTAACCGCAGGAGCTGGGGCTATAACGTCAATGACCTGTCCGCGCTGGCGGATGTGTTTGAGGAGGAGTATTATGTGGCTGCAGCTGTCGGCAACGCCTACCGCCAAGGCTACGCAAACAGGGCAAAGGCTACATATAATTATCTTGCAGGGCACGATATAGATTGGGGGCTGTTAGATGTATGATAAATCGTGGATATATCGCATCGGCGTTATGTGTCTGTGCGCTGCTCTCTGTAGCTACATCCTGTACACCTGCCTCAGCGGCAGAGGCAGCCCCCCGGCAGGAGGTAATGGTGAGCGTGCCGCTCAGCAAGTTAACCGAGCTGCAGAGCTTAATCAACAGGCAGGAGCTGCGGTTAAATCAGCTGCAGGAGCTGTTGAGCGGGCAGAGCAGCGGGCTGAGTCAGCAGCAGCAGCAAATCAGTCAGCTCAGGCAGGAGTTAACGACTGCCAAAAGCTCGTTGACGAGCTCAGACAAGATAATCGACGAGCAAAATGCATCCTTGATGAGCTTATCAGAGGAGCTCAGACAAGAGCAGCGCAGGACGCGGCGCATTGAGCGTCAGCGCCTATTATGGCAGGCTGTTGCCGGCGGCGTGGTTGTGTACGCGGTACTTAAAGAATAGTTTATATTTGGGGCCAACGCTGGGGCCAACGCGCCTAAAAAATCGCTAAAAACAGGGCAAAAAACAGCAAAAATCAACAACTTAAAAACGCTTTTTTTACATACAAAAATACCCCGCAACCTGCATGGTTGCGGGGTTTCTCTCATGGTGATCCAGGAGGGATTCGAACCCCCGACCCACGGCTTAGAAGGCCGTTGCTCTATCCAACTGAGCTACTGAACCATATTAACTTGGAGCGGGCGATGGGAATCGAACCCACAACATCAGCTTGGAAGGCTGAGGTTTTACCACTAAACTACACCCGCATGGTCGGAGTGGCAGGATTCGAACCTGCGACACCCTGCTCCCAAGGCAGGTGCGCTACCAAACTGCGCTACACCCCGAATACAAAAGGTATTATACTATTTAATTAAACAGATGTCAAGAGAAAATATATACTTTGTTAATCATGAAGCAGAAGAAAAATATTTGAAATCATATTTTTCTTCTGCCTGACAGATTGCTTATTTCAGCAGCTCTTCCTTAAGCTCGTAATATTCGCGTGAGAAATAGGGCGTGAGCTGTGCTTCGCGGTGGTCATAGCCAAAGGCGCGTTTGGTGAGCGACAAAACCGGCGGTGCCTGAATGCGTTTGGCAACAGCAAAGCCGGCGAACAGCTTCCACCAGCGCTCCAAATCGGCAATCAGCGCTGCAACGTCGGGGCAGGCTTCGTTAATCGCTTCCTGCGTACAGCCTAGCTCTGCGGCCAGCGTGCCTGCCTTGTACCAGCGCAGGATATCTGCCGGAGCTGTTTTGTGCCAGTTTTCGATAAAGGCACGCAGCAGGTAATCGTGATAACCATACACCAACGGGTCGCCGCCGTTGCCTACTGTTTGCGCATCCGAAAGCTCGGCGCTGGGACGGATATTGAAGATAGCTTCGGGGATTACCTCGCGTTTGTAGATTACTTCGTTCAAATAACGGCCTAAGGCATATACCTGATGCTTCCAAAGGTCACCGATCATGGCCATAGCGCCGCAGATGTCACCGTAGAAGGTGGCGTAGCCGATAGCAAGCTCTGCTTTGTTGGAGTTGCAGCTGAAGGCACCGCCGAAGGCTGCAGACGCTGCAGCAATAACACGCGCGCCGCGGTCGCGGGCCTGGATATTTTCTTTAATCAGTCCGCTGAGCTGCAGATTGAAGCTGCTGCCGTCTGCCAGATGGGTGATAGGAGTTTCTTCCAGTTGCTTGACTGTCAGCTCATAGCTTTCGCTGATGGGCATTACGGCGTAGTTGGCGCCAAGTGCCTGCGCCAGCTGCTGCGCGCTGTTGCGCGTGGCAGCGGAGTTGAAGCGTGAAGGCAGGTTGAGCAGCAGGATATTTTCCGGTCCCAGGATATCTGCATACATAACGGCGGTTACAGCGCTGTCGATGCCGCCGGAAAGACCGACTGTCATGCGTTTGATGCCGCATTGCTGCAAGAATTTGGCGGTGCCGTAGCGCAGAGCGCGATACACGGATTCCGGCTCCTTTGGCAGCTCTGCCGGCGGACAGGTGGGAATGATGCGGTTCGCTTCTGTATCCCAGGTGAATTCTAAAAAGGTATCGGCATACATGGGCGCAGAGGTTACCAGACTGCCGTCACCGTTGTAGGCGGAAGTGCAGCCGTCATAGGTGAAGATGTTCTTGCCGTTGTTCTGAATGCCGACGTTGTTGCAGTAGATGAGCGGAATGCCTGCGGTGCGTGCCTGCGCACTGAAAAGGCGGTTGCGCTTACGGTTTTTGCCCAACGTGTAGGGGGAGCAGGAAAGGTTGCATAAAAGCTGTGCTCCGTTGGCTGCCAACGTTTGCGGTACGTTAAGGTGATAGTTTTCCGTCCAGCCGTCCTCGCACAGCATGATGCCGATGCGCAGGTTGGTGCCTCGGATGACGATTTCCAAAGGCTGCAGTGCTTCGCTGACGCTTGCACCTTCTTCGGCGCAAAGTTTCTGCATGCTGTAAAAATGACGGCAGTCGTCAAATTCGCGGTAGTTGGGCAGCGAGTTCTTTATGAAGAAGCTGCGTCCCTGATAACCGCCGAGCAGCTTACCGTTTTGGCAGGCAAAGGCGGCGTTGTATTTGCGCACGCGTCCGTCCTCGTTGAGCTTGCCTGGTTCGGTGGCAACGCTGCCGAAGATAACGCAGATATTTTTGGTGGCAGTGACGATCTTTGCGGCATAATAGGCGCAGTCATCCAAAAAGGTCTGCTGCTCCCAAATGTCGCCGATAAGATAACCTGGCAGTGCCATTTCGGGCAGAAGCAGGATATCGGCCTCAAGGCTACGTGCTTTTTCAATAGCGTCAATAATTTTCTTATAGTTTACATCAGGACGGCCGGGAGTTATTTCCAGCTGTCCGCAGATAATTTTCAGCTTCAATTTATTGTCCTCACAATTTTATTTGCATTTTACATTACTATAGTGCTATTATAACAGAGATGAAGTAATTTCTCTAGCTTAGAGGGGGTTTTTCCTGATGAAACATAACAAAAAAACTAATGCAGCCCGCCGTCTGGACGAGCTGAAGATAGAATACCGTATTATGGAATATCCGGTGGACGAGGAGCATCTGGATGCTGTGCATGTTGCCGCAGAGGTTGGCATGCCTGCATCACAGGTATTCAAAACACTGGTAGTACGTGGTGACAAGAACGGCATTATGTTTGCCGTAATTCCCGGTGACGGCGAGCTTGATTTAAAGGCGTTGGCCAGAGCCAGCGGCAATAAGCGTGCCGAGCTGGTACATCTGAAGGAGGTTCTGCCGCTCACAGGCTATATCCGCGGCGGCTGTTCACCCTTGGGTGCTAAAAAGAACTACCCTGTATATATGGATGAGACAAGCAATAACTGGCCGGAGATTGCAATCAGTGCCGGTCAGCGCGGTATGCAGATTATTGCGGCACCGGCTGATTTGCAGCGTGCTACGGCTGCAACGGTGGCACCGCTGATTTTTGCAGAGTAACTCTTGTTCCTTCCTATAAAATATGCTATTATAGTCTTGATAACCTATTTGCACAATTGTGTTTGAAAGAAATACGACTGTGCTGGCCTGAAGGCGTATTATTAACGCTGACGGCAGTATGACGTCAAAATTTAAAGAAGAAAGTAGGTTGAATATATGTTATATGTTAGTACAAGAGGGAAAACTGATTTGTTTTCCGCTGCACACGCGATAACCCGTGGCTTGGCAGCGGATGGAGGATTGTTTGTACCGCAGAATATTCCTGCGATGCGTATGGTTGATATAAAGGCGATGGAGCGCAAGCCTTATACGGAGCGTGCTGTTGATGTTCTGCTGCAGTATCTTACTGATTTCAGCGAGGACGAGCTGCGCGAATGTGTAAATGCTGCCTATGCGCCGGAAAAATTCGGCGATAATCCTGTGCCTTTGGTACAGGTAAATGATAACACCGGTGTGCTGGAGCTGTGGCATGGCCCGACGTCTGCTTTTAAGGATATGGCACTGCAGCTTTTGCCGCATCTTTTGACACGTTCGATGCAAAAGACCGGTGAAACGAATAAGGTTGTTATTCTGGTTGCTACCTCCGGTGATACTGGCAAGGCTGCTTTGGAAGGCTTTGCTGATGTTCCGGGTACGCAGATTATCGTTTTCTACCCCAGCGAGGGTGTGAGTGATATCCAGAAGCAGCAGATGATTACCCAGGCAGGCAAAAATGTTAAGGTTTTCGGTATTGAGGGTAATTTTGATGATGCTCAGCGCGGTGTGAAGGAAATTTTCGGCAATACTGCGCTCAGTGATGAGCTAGCGAAAAAGGGCTACACCTTCTCTTCTGCCAATTCTATTAACTGGGGCCGTCTGGTGCCGCAGATTGTTTACTACTTCAGCGCTTATGTAGATGCTGTGAAGGCAGGCAAGATTACTGCCGGTGACCCGATTAATTTTGTTGTTCCTACCGGCAACTTCGGTGATATTCTGGCAGGCTATTATGCTAAGCTGATGGGCTTGCCGATTGACAGACTGCTGTGTGCATCCAACAGCAATAACGTGCTGACTGATTTTATAAATACCGGTGTTTATGACAGACGCCGTGAGTTCTTTAAAACTGTTTCTCCTTCTATGGATATTCTTGTTTCCAGTAATCTGGAGCGCCTGCTTTACAGTGTGACAGAGCATGATGCTGCGCGTGTGGCAGATTATATGAAGCGTTTGAATACCGAAGGTCATTATGAGATTGACAGCGATGATCTGAAGCAGATTCAAAGCCAGTTCTTCGGTGCCTGGGTTGATGAGCTGGAAACGAAGGAGGCTATCGGCCGCATTTATAATGATTACCATTATCTGATGGATACGCATACTGCCGTTGCCTGGCGTGCGATGGAAAAATATCGCTTCCTGACCAGTGATGAAACCTATACCGTGGTGCTGTCTACCGCAAGTCCGTATAAGTTTGCTGACAGCGTGCTGGCAGCGCTTGATGATGCTCAGCCGCAGGGCAGCAATCCTTTTGAGCTGCTGCAAAAGCTGCATGCCGATACCGGCGCGGAGATTCCGCCGCGTATGTTGGCGCTGGAGAACCTGCCTGTGTTGCATTCCGAGGTTATTCCTGCGGACAAGATGGAGCTGGCGGTTGTGAAGAACCTGGTGTAACTTGATGCGGAGAATACTTGCGTTGCTGGTATGTTTTCGCTATAATAAAACCGAAATTTAATATTTATATATGCAAGACTTAGTCTGCCGAACAGCGGACTAAGTCTTTGTTATAAAAGGAGGTATAAAGTGGACTCCAGGAGTGTACTTGAACAGGTGCGCAGCGGTAAGCTGTCGGTGGCTGAGGCGGAGCGCTATTTTAATCGTAAGGCGTACGAGAATTTAAATTATGCGTGTCTTGATACTTCGCGTGAGCAGCGCACGGGCTTTGCGGAGGTGGTTTACTGCAGCGGTAAGCCTGATGCGTATTTGACAGAGATTTATAAGCGGCTTTTGGCGGAGCAGGGTGAGGTGTTCGGCACGCGGGCAACGCCGGAGCAGTATGAGCTGGTGCGGCGGCAGCTGCCTGATATTGTTTATGACCCGGTGGCGCGGACGCTGAAGCAGGAGCGCCCGGATAAGGAGCGCTGCGGCTGCGTTGTTGTGTGTACTGCGGGTACTGCCGATATTCCCGTTGCGGAGGAGGCGGCGCAGACGGCGGAGTTTTTCGGGACGCATGTGGAGAGGCTTTACGATGTTGGCGTGAGCGGGATTCACCGTCTTTTGGATAAGGTTGATTTGCTGCAGCAAGCAAATTGTGTAGTGACGGCTGCAGGTATGGAGGGTGCGCTGGCGAGTGTTATCGGCGGCCTTGTGCGTAATCCGGTGATTGCGGTGCCGACTTCTGTCGGATACGGGGCGAGCTTTCATGGACTGAGTGCGCTGCTGACGATGATTAATTCCTGCGCTAACTGTGTTTCGGTTGTGAATATTGATAATGGATATGGCGCGGGGATTATTGCGACGCAGATTAACAGGCTGGCGTGTAAATGAGTTGGCGTGTGCGTCGCAATTAAATATCGTTTCAGTCAGGAGCAATTTTTTAACGCAAATTTCATGCGGAAGCAAGACGGAACTTCGGTAAAATTTGTCAGATTGTAACAGTAAGTTACGTACCCTTGCTTCTATGGTTCCAGGCACTCATTTGCTAAAATTGCTATTCCTTACACGATATATTAATTGCTTGTCATGGTTTTCTGCCAGACTTCTTGCCTCTCCTAGGGGAGAGGTGGCCTCGCGAAGCGATGACGGAGAGGGGACTGTAAGCGTCGCAATTGATATATCGCGTTGCAACGAAAAATTTTCCCGCAAATCGCTTGATGAGTTGTATGTTTGATGGTAAATATGAAGAAGCGATTTGCGGACGGTAATTTCGTGTGGAACAAGGACGAAGTGCCGCAAAACTCGCGCTATGCTAAGAGATTTTGCTACAGTAGTCAGCTTATCGCTCAAACAGTTGCGACACTTCTATGGTTCCAAACACTTATTCCCTAAAATTTTTATGTTTTCACTGCGATATATTAATTGCTTGTGCAACCTTTCTTGCCTGCCCCTCGGGGAAGGTGCCGAGCGAAGCGAGGCGGAAGGGGGAAAATCAAGCTATGTCTTTAATTTGTTATGAGGGAGAACTATTATGCCGGAAGATAAAGCTTTAGAAATTCAGGCGGAAGCCAAGTTTGCTGTGCTGCAGCAGGAGCTGCGGCGCTTGGGCAGTGTACTGGTTGCGTTCAGCGGCGGCGTTGATTCGACGTTTTTGCTGCAGGCGGCTCATTTGACTTTGGGCGATAAGGCACTTGCGGTGACGGCGCGTTCCGGCGTTGTGCCGCAGCGTGATATAGCAGAGGCAGAGGAGTTCTGTCGGAAGCAGGGAATCCGTCATCTTTACTTTGATTTTGATGAGCTGCAGGTGCCGGGGTTTGCCGAAAATCCGCCGGACCGTTGCTATATCTGCAAAAAAACGCTGTTCAGCAATTTCTTGCGCATTGCACAGGAAAACGGTGCTGTGCTTTGCGAGGGTTCGAATATGGATGACATTGGCGATTACCGCCCTGGTCTGAAGGCTTTGGCGGAGCTTAATGTGCAGAGCCCACTGCGCACTGCAGAGCTGACGAAGGAGGAAATTCGCCTGCTGTCGCATAAGCTGCAGCTGCCGACTTGGGATAAGCCTTCCTTTGCTTGTCTTGCTTCGCGCTTTGTTTACGGTGAACGTATCACAGCGCAGAAGCTGGCGGCGGTGGATAAGGCGGAGCAGCTTTTATGGGAGCTTGGCTTTAAGCAGTTCCGTGTGCGTGTGCATGGCAGCTTGGCGCGTGTTGAGCTGCTGCCCGAGCAGCTGGAGCTGGCAGTGGCGGAGCAGATGCGCAGTACGATTTACAAAGGATTGAAGGCTGCAGGCTTTGCTTATGTGGCACTTGATTTGCAGGGCTATCGTACAGGCAGCATGAATGAAACTTTAAAGCAGGATTAATTTGTACTTATAGCGAATTTTAGCATTAGCCTGCTACAAGTATGCAGGCTTTGGTTAGGAGGAAGATTATGAAAAGCTTATATTTGGAATGTAATGCCGGCATCAGCGGCGATATGCTGGTAGCAGCACTTTTGGATTTAGGCGCGGACAAAGAGGCACTGGATAAGGCTCTGCAGAGTATTCCTGCGAAGGGCTTTGAGTATAAAATCAGCAGAGTGTCTAAGGCAGGCGTTGACTGCTGTGACTTTGATGTTATTCTGGACGAGGAGCATGCCAATCATGATCATGATATGGCCTTTTTGCATGGCAACGGCGATGCAGTAGTGCATAGTCATGAGCATGAACATGATCATGACTATGAACACGAGCATGAGCACGAGCATGAACATCATCATGACCATGAACACGAGCATGAACACGAGCACGAGCACGAGCATGAACATCATCATGATCACGAACATGAACACAGCCATGTACCGCATGAGCATCATCATCACCATGAGCACCGCGGTCTGCAGGAGGTTATTGCGATTATTGATGCTACGGATATGAGTGCTGCTGCCAAGGAGCTGGCGCTGAAAATTTTTGATATTATTGCGGATGCAGAGGCGAAGGCGCATGCTGTGGAGAAGAATGCAGTGCATTTCCATGAGGTTGGTGCGATTGATTCTATCGTTGATATTGTGGCGATTGCTGTGTGTGCCGACAGTCTTGGTGTTGAAAACGTAATTGTGCCGGAGCTGTGCGAGGGCCGCGGTACTGTCCGCTGCCAGCATGGCGTGCTGCCGGTGCCTGTTCCGGCAACAGCTAATATTATGCAGCGCTTTGGCTTTAATGTACGCTTGCTGCCGGTGCAGGGCGAGTTCGTTACACCGACCGGTGCTGCTGCCGCTGCTGCGCTGATGACTACGGACGAGTTGCCGCAGAGCTTTAAGATTCTGGGTATCGGTCTGGGAGCAGGCAAGCGTCAGTATGAGCGTCCCAGCATTTTGCGTGCGCTGATGATTGAGGATAACGCGCAAAAAAAAACTCTGTAAACAGTAACGCTTTGCAGACAGATTGCATCTGCCAATTGCAGTCTGATATTGATGACTGCAGCGGCGAGCTTTTGGGCTACACGCTGGAGCGACTGCTGGCGGCAGGAGCGCTGGATGCTCATTATCAGCCGGTGTTTATGAAGAAGAGCCGTCCGGCGTGGGAGCTTACTGTTATCTGCCGCGAGGAGGACAGAGTGAAGCTGGAAGCGCTGATTTTTGCGGAAACGACAACCATCGGTATCCGTCGTGCGCGCATGGAGCGCACTGTGCTGCCGCGTCGCAGGGACGTGGTGCACACTGCTTACGGTGATGTAGCGGTGAAGCGCTGCCTGCTGGACAGCGGCGAACGCTGTTATGTGGAATATGACAGCGCTGCCAAACTGGCGCAGGAGCAGGGAGTACCGCTGCAGGATATCTATCTGGCGGTACAGCTGGCGCAAAAAAACATAAATTAGCCACAAAAGTGTGGTATAATATCTCCATAATACGTCAGAGAATGGAGAAAAAATGACTAATGTTTTCGATTTGATAGAAGAATTTTATACACAGGATGAAGAGTGGAATACGGTATTGCAGCAAGGCTGTGCTGAGGATTTCCTGCGTTATAAAACCTGGCAGGGAGCCAAGGACGGCGAGCTTGTCAAGATTTGGGATTATATTACGATTCTTTGTATTTACCTCGGCAATTCCGAGAATTTTCTCGGCGATATGTCGCGTGAGGATTTTATTGACTGCGTAGGCTGGTGCTGCCGCAATGTTTCCGGCTTCCCGGCAACGGAGAGCAACATCGCACATTTCCTAGATGTTATGCAGGAGTTTTATGCATATATGAAAAAGAAACGCATTATTACCCGTGATAATGCGCCTGCCGAAGCCAAAGCCAAGCTGTTGGTTGACGGAAGACTGCAGATTGTCGGCAAGGATGGCAGCTTTTTGCCCGGAAATGACCGCTACAATCTGTATTCTACGCCTGATTTGCCGACTAAGGTATACTTGAACATAGGCGAGAGAATGCAGAATCTGCTGGATGATGTGCAAAGCTACTATACGCAGAAGCAGTTCCGTCGCGATTTGGAGCGGGCCGATTTTCTCTTCGGCGGTATTTTTCAGAACGGTACTGTTCAGGAAAAGCCGGGCACGGAGGAATATTCACAGACCTTTTGGGATTATTTTCTCTTTGACTATCGTCTGCTTGAAGATGACAAAACGCCTCTGCAGCATTACCGTGATGTAATTTGCCGTGATGCTTCTGATATGGACACGTCCGTTGATATTTTGAATGAGCTGATTAAGGCAAAGCTGGTTCTCTTTGATGTGCAAAGACGCACGGAGGAGGGAATGTATGTCTGCAGAAATATTTTCACCAATGAAAAATATACGCTGATGCTGCCGGTAGATGATAATATTGACACAGAAGGCTATATTTTCATGGGCCATATTTTTTATGAAAATACTATGGTGATGAACTTCCTGCGCGGACTGGTGATGTCGCAGACCTCGCGTAAGCGCTTTTTCGAGGTTGTCAGTGCGGCGAAGGACTGGTTTGCCGTGCGCCAAAGCGGCGAGATGAGCTGGGAGGAGTTCATCAACCGTAATCCGATGTTCGTACGCCATGTTTCTGTTTTGTATGCAATCTATGTGCGTATGGAGGGCTTTAATTTCAGTACGCAGATAAGTGATTATCAGCCTGCGGCGCTGCTTGAAGACAAGACCTCGGCAATGCTGGAATCTCTTAGAGGAACAGGCCTTTTTTCTGCCTATGATATACAGCTGATGCGTACCATGTGGAGCGATTTTATGCTTCGTGGCAATGCTTTGCCTGATAATACAGACGCTGATTTTGAGCATTGGACGGCAGCGGTTATGTACTGCTTTGTTAAGCTGAATGATGTTTATACCTTTACGGAAAAGCAGGTTTTTGCTATGTGCCGTGCTACCGACCATGCAAAGCTGAAGCAGATGATAGATATGCTAAATGAAACCTTGCAGCTGGAGGCACATGACCCGCGTTACGTTAACGAAGAGGGTTTGCTGCTGATGCTGCTGCAGTGAGAGGAGGCACCAGAATATGAAGTGTGATTTTTGCGGCCACGAGGTTGCTCCCGGCACAGTGGAATGTCCGTACTGCCATTATCAGTTCAAGATTGATGCGCAGGTGCTCAGTCCGGAGGAGCGCGATACCTTTGAGGGCGTGACGATAGACGAGAGCGCAGGCACAGAGGAAAACAAAAGTGCCAGGGAAGGCGCTGTATATGACAGCGGTGCTGATGCTTATAATGAAAGACAGCAGCAGGTGCCGCCGAATATCAAGGTGCATACCTTTGGCTGCGGCAGCGGCATTCTGATTACTTTTCTGATTTTGTGCGGCATTGTGGCAGTTATCTTCTTTTTGCTGCCGACGTTTATTGTCTTTGCTGCTGTCGGCGCAATAGTTTTGTTTATTATGCGTCTTTTTATGGGCTTTTAATGGCGTAAAAATGTATTTCTGACGGCCGGCAGTGTTGCCTTGGGCAGAGCTGCCGGCTGTTTTTGTCTGTTGTAGAAATTTTTTCAAAAAAATTTTTATCTAAATTGCAATAAGAAGTTGCACACTTTTTGAAAATTAAGATGCATAGATCTT